>PDWI01001671.1_pt1 | contig 34503 bp, 32 predicted proteins | sample 1430891 | NCBI WGS metagenome assembly PDWI01 (sample SAMN01162508, study PRJNA174530) | Oral metagenome, whole genome shotgun sequencing project. | biome: Marine environment; feature: Marine mammal; material: Swab sample of the gingival sulcus; isolation source: swab sample of gingival sulcus... | reverse complement strand
GTTTTGTATAATTAAGTTTTCAATACATTATTCATATGCAAGTTGTTATTTTGATGTATTTGATGTAGATTATAATTTTTTAATGTTTTACAAGTTTTTCAAGTTTCGCCTCCTAATCTAGGGGGCGAAACTTGTTTATAGGGAATAGTTAATAGCCATTTGTAGTCTTTAATTTCTTTTAATTTATTAGTTGTTAGTTATTTCCTTTTATCTTTGATGATTTTAAACTTTTTTCTTACTTTTGGGTATCTGACTAAAAGGTGTTACTTTTGTTACTTTATTGGTAAATATAATTCTTTGAAATAAAATGTATCTTTTTAAAAGATTCCTTGCTTGTTATTAAGCAAATCCCTTTTGGGTATTATAGCGAAAATTAATTTTATAATTATCAGAGAAAAAAGCATCTTCAACTAAAACAATATGGCGATTATAGATATATTGAACAAGGCTAATTTAAAATTAAGTGTTAGTCAGTGGCAATTTGATAAACAGTCTAACTATCAGTTAAAAGGCTTATCGGGTTCATCTAAAGCTCTTTTGGTTGCTGAACGGTTTTTACAAGAACATCAGCATTGTCTTTGTATTTTAAACGATAAGGAAGAAGCCGCCTATTTTTTTAATGATTTAAAAAGTTCGTTAGATGCCAAGCAGGTTTTGTTCTTTCCTTATTCTTATAAAAGAACCTTTAAAGAGCAAAAGCAAGATGCCTCTTCTATTATTTTGCGAACAGAGGTTTTGGAGCAACTTAGTCGTTCTACCAAGAAATACTGCATTGTTACCTATCCGGAGGCTTTGGTGGAAAAAGTTAGTAAGAAAAAGCAACTTAACGACCAGCGTTTAAGTTTAAAAGTAGGCAAAGATTATGCTTTACAAGAGCTGAATGTAACTTTGGAAAATTTGAAATTTGAACGGGTTGATTTTGTTTACGAGCCGGGACAGTACGCCATACGAGGGCATTTGTTAGATATTTTTTCGTATAATTCCGAAGAACCTTATCGTATTCAGTTTTTTGACAACGAAATAGAAGCTATTAAAACTTTTGATGTTGAAAATCAGTTGTCAAAGCAAGAAAAGAAACAAATTTCTATTTTGCCCAATTGCTCCTTGGATGCTCCGGAACATCAAACTTCATTTTTCTCATTTTTGCCGGATAATAGTTTGGTTTTTGCAGAAAGTATTGCTTTTGTTTTGGAGAAAAATAAGCAGTTAGTAGAGGAATATGAAAAAGGAAATCAGCAAAATAATATTTTAGAAACAGAAACTTTAGAAGAGGATTTAAGCCGTTTTCAGCAATACGTTTGGGGTGCTTTAGACCGAAATCAAAGCTTTGAACAGAAACAATGTTCTATTACGCCACAGCCTGCTTTTAATAAAAACTTCGATTTATTAATTCAAGATTTAAAAGAGAAAGAACAAGAGGGCTATCAGGTATTTATTCTGTCTGAAAATACGCAGCAGATTAAGCGTTTGGAGCATATTTTAGAGTCGCATTCTTTGAAAGTAAATTTGGACACGGTAGATATTAATTTACACGAAGGTTTTATTGATAATGTGGGGCGTTTCGCCATTTATACCGATCACCAAATTTTTGACCGTTATCATAAGCATAGACTTAAAACCAAATTTGGCAAGCAAGCCGCCATTACTTTGAAAGAAATCAATGAATTGCAACCCGGTGATTATGTGGTTCATCAAGACCATGGTATTGGTCAATTTGTTGGTTTACAAACTATAGAGGTTAACGGGCAATTGCAAGAGTCTATTCGTTTGACCTACAAGGATAATGACGCTTTATTTGTAAGTATTCATTCTCTACACCGCATTTCAAAATATAAAGGGAAAGAGGGACAAGCGCCTAAAATTTATAAATTAGGTTCCGGAGCTTGGCAGAAAACAAAGGCAAAAGCCAAGAAAAAAGTTAAAGATATTGCTAAGGATTTGATTGCTCTGTATGCAAAGCGTTTGCAACAAAAGGGTTATGCTTATGCTCCCGATAATTTTATGCAAGAAGAGTTAGAAGCATCTTTTTTATATGAAGACACTCCTGACCAGTACAAAGCAACCGTAGCAGTAAAAGAAGATATGCAGAAAGAAGCTCCTATGGATAGATTGGTTTGTGGAGATGTGGGCTTTGGAAAAACAGAAATAGCTATACGAGCGGCTTTTAAAGCGGCTTTGGAGGGGAAGCAAACCGCTATTTTGGTGCCGACTACTATTTTAGCCTTTCAACATTATAATACTTTTTCGTCCAGAATGAAAGATTGGCCGGTTACGGTAGAATATATTAGCAGAATGCGAACTGCCAAAGAAGTAAGCGATATTAAAAAGCGATTGGCAGAGGGACAAATAGATATTATTGTCGGTACGCATAAATTGGTAGGTAAGAATATCAAATTTAACGATTTAGGCTTGTTGATAGTCGATGAAGAACAAAAGTTTGGAGTGGCTATCAAGGAAAAGCTAAAGCAAATGAAAGTTAATGTTGATACATTGACTTTAACCGCAACGCCTATTCCTCGTACCTTGCAGTTTTCTTTAATGGGAGCAAGGGACTTATCAGTCATTAACACGCCGCCGCCTAATCGTCATCCTATTCAAACGGAATTACACACTTTTAGCGAATCAGTTATAAAAGAAGCTATTGAGTATGAAGTAGGCAGAGGCGGACAGGTCTTTTTTATTCATAACAGGGTGCAAAATATCTATGAAGTACAGAAAATGATTCATAGAATTTGTCCTAAAGTGAATGCCGTAGTGGCTCACGGACAAATGGATGGTAAAGAATTAGAGAAAATAATGCTTGATTTTATTGATGGGGCTTATGGCGTATTGATTGCCACTACCATTATAGAGTCGGGTTTGGATATTCCTAATGCCAATACCATTATCGTAAATAATGCCAATTATTTTGGCTTAAGTACTTTACATCAGTTGAGGGGGCGAGTTGGGCGTTCCAATAAAAAGGCGTTTGCTTATTTCTTAGCTCCGGATCCTATTAGTTTGACCGATGAGGCACGCAGACGTTTAAAGGCTTTAGAAGATTTTTCAGAATTAGGAAGTGGTTTCAATATTTCTTTGCAAGATTTGGATATAAGGGGAGCCGGCGATGTCTTGGGGGGCGAGCAGTCGGGTTTTATAGCCGATATAGGATTGGAGACTTATCAGAAAATATTACAAGAAGCGGTTACCGAATTGAAGCAGCAGGAATTTAAAACCGTTTTTGAAGAACAAGAAGCCAAATCGCAAGTGCCGATTGAGGAAATGACTTTTGTAAATGACTGTAATATAGACACTGACTTAGAATTGCGTTTCCCTGATACCTATATTCAAAATATACCTGAAAGAATGAAGCTTTATCGTCAATTAGATAATATTGAAGATGAAGAAACGCTTCGTTTGTTTGTTCGTAATTTAGAAGACCGTTTTGGAGCTTTACCGCCAAGTGCTCAGGAACTTGTAGAAGTAATTCGCTTACGTCGAAAGGCTTTAGCGATGGGTATAGAGCGTGTTTCTATCAAAAAGAATATTTTGAAACTGTATTTTATTGAAGACCAAGATTCCTTATATTATCAGACAGATAAATTTGGAAGTGTACTGTCGTGGATACAGAAAAACACCGCCATTGCAGAACTCAAAGAAGTAAAATCGAAATTGATATTGCGGATTAAAGATGTTAAATCTATCTATCAAGCGATTCAAGTTTTAGAGCAAATTTGTTAATGCTTTCGGTTGTAGTTATGTGTTGGGGGAGTGTAAAATAGGATAACTCTAAGGGTGAATAGCTTTTCTAAGGTTCACTTGGAATTTAAAATTCTGTTAAAAAAAGACTTGTTAAAGTGCCGTAAAAACTATACTTTTGGAAAATCAATTTTGAATATCAAAAGCAATGAGTGATTTTGTCGTTTCAGCCAGAAAATACCGTCCGGATACTTTTAAAACAGTAGTTGGGCAGTCGTCTATTACAGATACTTTAATTAAGTCTATTCAGACGAATAAATTGGCTCATTCTTACTTGTTTTGTGGACCTAGAGGAGTAGGTAAAACTACTTGTGCAAGAATTTTTGCTAAGACCATTAATTGTTTTAATCCGGTTGATGGAGAAGCTTGTAATACTTGTGAATCTTGCGTGTCTTTCAACAAGGGGGCGACGATGAATATTCACGAAATGGATGCTGCATCCAATAATTCGGTTGAGGATATTCGCTTGTTGATAGAACAGGTTAGGGTATTTCCTCAGATGGGGCAGTATAGCGTGTATATTATTGATGAGGTACATATGTTGTCTTCCAATGCGTTTAATGCTTTCTTGAAGACTTTGGAAGAACCTCCTGCTCATGCTATTTTTATTTTGGCAACCACCGAAAAACATAAGGTATTACCAACTATTTTATCACGCTGTCAGATTTTCGATTTTAACAGGATAAAAATCAATGATATTACTCAGCAGTTGGTTTATGTAGCTCAAAAGGAGAATATTACTTATGACGAAAATGCGCTTCATATTATTGCTACCAAGGTTGATGGTGGTATGCGTGATGCCTTGTCTGTTTTTGACCAAATAGTAAGTTCTTCCGGTGGAAATGTAACTTACGAAAGCGTTATCAAGAACTTGAATGTTCTGGATTATGATTATTTTTTCAGAATTTCGCAAGCTTTATTTGAGCAAAACATATCGGAGGCGTTTAATATTTTAGATGATGTACTTCTGAAAGGTTTTGAGGGGGTACATTTATTAGATGGACTTTTAGCTCATTATAGAGATGTCTTGGTTAGCAAGGATGCTTCTACAGTGGTGCTTTTAGAATATTCTGAAGAAGTGAAAAATAGATATATAGAGGCTTCTAATTTGTTAGATACCGAATATATTTATATGGCTTTAGATATTATTAATCAATTTGAATTATCGTACAGAACTAGCCAAAATAAGCGTTTACATACAGAGTTGTGCTTGGTAAAACTCTCCAATATCAAGGTAGAACAGGAGAAAATGGCTTTGTTAAAAAAAAAACTAAGTTAGCAACACAACTTTATAACGAGAAGCATGGCATTGTTCCTGAAAAAGCAAGGGCAGCAGCTCAAAGTGCTTCGCCTAAAGTAGTTAGAAATCGTCCTTTAGTTACTCAACCTTCAACAAGTATAAAAGCCGTAGTAAACTCTGAACGTCAGAGTCCTATCTTATCTCAAACTAAAGAGAATCAGTTGTTTTCCGCTGATGTAGCTTCTAAACCTATAGGCAATGAAATGGTTACTTTAGAATTGGTACGTCAAAAATGGGAAACTATTTTAGAGCCTTTAGAAAAAGATGCTTCACGGGTGTATCATTTGTTGAAAAATACAGATATTCAGTTTGATAACAATGTGATACAAGTGCTTTTAAGTACACCACATCAAGTTAATTTGGTATTACGAAAATTACCTCAATTAAGAATTTTAAGTAAAAAAATATTAAATAATGCTTCTATTGACTTAGAAATTAAGGCAGCAGGAGAGAAAGAGGGAGTTATAAAAGAAGAAAAAAAGACACTTTACACGCAAAAAGATAAATACAATTACTTCAAAGAGAAAAATCCTCTATTTGAAGAATTGGTTCAAAAACTAAACTTACAGTTATAATATTAATCATTATTTTAATTATAAAATATTCTATACTATATGAATAAAAATCACTCAATATATAAACGAATTTCGGATTCTAAAAAATACTATTTTCAAGATACGGCATTCGATACTTTAATGCAAAAAAGAATAGATAAAGTTCTTATTATCAGTAGTCATTATGATGCTTTTATGCTGGAGGAAGATGGGCGTATTGAAGAGCAAATATTTAATGAATATATTGCTTTGAACCTGCGACATCCTCCCGTTTTTGTTCAGGCTACAAGCGCACAAAAAGCTTTAGAAATTTTAGAAACAGAAGAAATAGATTTAGTTATTTCTATGCTGAATATCAGTCATACCGATACACTTGATTTGTCTAAAAAGATAAAGGAAATGTATCCGGAAAAGCCTTTGGTATTGCTGACACAAATGTCTAGGGAAGTGAGTATGCGTTTGGAAAGCGAGGATTTTTCTTTTGTTGACTATGTTTTTGCTTGGTTAGGAGATGCTAATTTGCTGTTGGCTATTATTAAGCTGATAGAGGATAAAATGAATGTCGAACACGATGTGAAAGAAGTGGGGGTGCAAACTATTCTATTGGTAGAAGATTCGATTCGATTTTACAGTATTTATTTAACGGAGATTTACAGAATTATCTTTAAACAAGCTCAATTATTTGTAGATGAGGGTTTAAACCAGCATCAGAAGATGTTGAGAATGAGAGGAAGACCTAAGATTTTATTGGCAACTAATTATAATGAAGCCATTGAAATTTATAATAAATATAACCTCAATATGTTGGGCGTTATTTCTGATATGTCTTATAATAAAGATGGTCAGAGAGATGATTTGGCAGGGATTTCTTTAATTCAGTATTTACGAAAAAGTAATCCGTTTTTAGCTATTTTATTACAGTCGTCTGATTTAGAAAATCAGAAATATGCTGAGGAATTTAATGTAGGTTTTATTCATAAATACACTAAAAATCTACCTCGAAAAATCAGGAATTATTTGAAAGAATCTTTGGCGTTTGGCGATTTTATTTTTAGAGATCCCGATACCGGAGAAGAAATTGCAAGAGCGCAGAATTTAAGGTGTTTACAAAAACAGTTGGTTAATATTCCTGCTCATATTATAGAACATTACTCAAGAAAAAATAGCTTTTCTCGTTGGTTAACAGCTCGTTCTCTGTTTCAAATAGCCCGTTTGTTTCGCCCTATATCAGTAGATGAGTTTGATGATATAGAGGAAATCAGAGAGTATATGTTGAAAGTGATAGCCAGTTATAGACAGGCTAAAGGTAGAGGGGTAATTGCCAAATTCGATAAGCAGGATTTTGATGATTACACGATGTTTTCCAGAATAGGAGATGGTTCTATTGGAGGAAAAGCCAGAGGTTTAGCTTTTATTGATTCTTTGATTAAACGTCATTTTTTGATAGACCATTTGGACGATGTTATTATTTCTATTCCGCGTACAGTGGTAGTCAGTACAGATGTTTTTGATGAATTTATGGAACAGTCAGACTTATACGAGGTGGCTTTTTCGCCTGATTTGTCTGATGATGAAATTTTAGAACAGTTTGTTTCTAAACGATTGCCGGATAGGATATTAGATGATTTGAATGCTTTGATAGAATGTACCAGAACGCCTTTGGCTGTAAGGTCGTCAAGTGTTTTGGAAGATTCACATTATCAGCCTTTTGCAGGAATTTATTCTACTTATATGATTCCTGTGGTTGAGGATAAGTCTCAGATGCTTCGTTTATTGACTAATGCTATAAAAAGTGTTTATGCCTCTGTTTACTATCAAAGTAGTAAGGCATATATGGAAGCTACCAAAAATTCTATAGAAGAAGAAAAAATGGGAATTGTTATTCAGGAGGTTTGTGGTCAGGATTATGGCGATACTTTTTATCCTACTATATCGGGGGTAGCTCGTTCGGTTAATTTTTATCCTATTGAACCTGAAAAACATGAAGATGGTGTTGCAAATATTGCTTTTGGTTTGGGTAAAACTATTGTTGATGGGGGAGAATCGGTACGCTTTTCGCCTAAATACCCTAAGAAAATATTGCAACTTTCGAGTCCTGATATGGCTTTAAAAAGTGCTCAAAAAACTTTTTATGCTTTAGATTTATCAAAGAAAGAGTACAATCCGAGTTGTGATGAGGGGGTTAATTTAGTGAAGTTAGATGTAAAAGAGGCTGAAAATCATTCTTCATTAAAATATGTGGCATCTACTTACGACTATCAAAATAATATGATAAAGCCCGGTATTTATCACGAGGGAAAAAAGATTGTTACTTTTTCGGCACTTTTAGAATATGAGAGTTTTCCTTTAGCAAAAATATTAACCTCTTTACTGGAGGTCTGCGAAAAAGAAATGAATACGCCTGTCGAAATAGAGTTTGCTTGTAATTTAGATGTGCCAAGAGATGAACCAAAAGTGTTTAATTTCTTGCAATTGCGACCTATTGTTGATACTCAAGATACGCAGAAAGTAGATGTGGAAGACTTGGACAAAGACAAAACTATTTTATATGCTGAGGCGGCATTAGGTAATGGTATTGACAATACTGTTAGTGATATTATTTATGTTAAGCCGGAGTCATTTAACCCTGCTGATACCAAGATAATTGCTGAGAAAATTCGTCAAAGAAATGCTTTAATGGTTAGTCAAGAAGAAAATTACATTTTGATAGGTCCAGGGCGTTGGGGGTCTTCAGACCCTTGGTTGGGTGTGCCGGTGCCATGGTCACATATTTCAGGTGCTAAATTAATAGCAGAGTCGGGTCTGAAAGATTATCGTATAGACCCTAGTCAAGGGACGCACTTTTTCCAAAACTTAACCTCTTTTAGGGTGGGGTATTTAACCTTAAATCCTGATATTAACGATGGATTTTACGATTGCGATTATCTTAATCAGCAAGAAGCTATTTACGAGGACGAATATATCAGACACATTCATTTTGATGAACCATTGGTGTATAAAATAGATGGTAAAAATCAAAAAGCGGTCTTGTATAAGAAAGGAATAAGTTAATTTCTAAAGATATAGGTTCTTTTAGGATATTTAAAAATATATAAATGTATGAAAAAAACAGTTTTGGTAACAGGAGGGACGGGGTATATCGGTTCTCATACGGTTGTGGAATTGATAAATCAAAATTATGAAGTGATTATTGTTGATGATTTGAGTAATTCTAAATTGTCTGTTCTTGATGGTATTCAGGGAATAACAGATGTTAAGCCTGTGTTTGAAAAAGTAGATTTGTCAGATGCTAAAAGTTGTGAGAAATTTTTTGAACAGTACCCTAATATTGATGCTGTTATTCATTTTGCTGCTTCTAAAGCGGTGGGAGAATCTGTAGAACAACCTTTAAAATATTATAAAAATAATCTTTATTCATTGATTAATGTTTTGGAGGGGATGAAGAAACATAATATACCACATTTGGTTTTTTCTTCATCTTGTACGGTGTATGGAGAGGCAAAAGAATTGCCGGTTAACGAACAAACACCTATTCAGAAAGCCAATTCACCTTATGGTAATACCAAGCAAATAGCTGAAGAGATAATCGCAGATTTTTTATACACACAAACCAATTATCAAGCGATTGCTTTACGTTATTTCAACCCGATAGGAGCTCACGAAAGTGCTTTGATAGGGGAGTTGCCTAATGGTGTTCCTAATAATTTGGTGCCTTTTATAACTCAAACGGCAGCCGGACTTAGAGAAGAGTTGTCTGTTTTTGGAGGAGACTATGCAACACCTGATGGAACAGCTATTCGAGATTATATTCACGTAGTGGATTTGGCACAGGCGCATATTGCTGCTTTGGAACGTTTGGATTCAGGAAATCAAGAGGAAGCTTTAGATTTTATTAATATTGGCACAGGTAAAGGAAGTTCCGTTTTAGAGTGTATTCAGAGTTTTGAAAGAGCGAATAATGTAAAGCTAAATTATACGATTAAAGATAGGAGAGAGGGGGATGTGGAGCAAATCTGGGCAAATACCGAAAAAGCAAAACAAGTTTTAAATTGGAGTTCTAAACTGAGTTTAGATGATGCAATGAAAACAGCTTGGAAGTGGCAATTGTCTTTAGATGCCTAAATGTATTCTTTTCAAAATAAGAAATTTAGACCTAAGAGCCTTGTTGCTGCTTAGGTCTTTTTTATATTTCAAAAAGAGATATATTACTCCCATTTAGCATAAACCATTCGGTCTTTACCTTGCATATCTTGTAGCAAAGAGGCTTTTGTAAATCCTTTTTGAGTCAATAAATTTAGGGTTTCTTGACCTAACTGTTCGTTGATTTCAAAGTATATCCAAGAATGAGGTTTTAATTTCAAACAAGCAAAATCGCTTATCTTCTCATAAAAAATAAGAGGATTATCGTCTTCAACAAAAAGAGCTAAATGAGGATCGTGCAATAGCACATTGTTTCTCATCTTTTGCTTCTCTTTCATCATAACATAAGGCGGATTACTAATCACTAAATCTAAAGAAGAGTTAGGAATAAGACTCCAATTTTGTTGGTCTAAAATATTGATGGTTTTGAAATGAATATCCGTTTGATTGCTATGGGCATTGCGCTGAGCGACCTCCAATGCCTGTTCAGAAATATCGAAAGCCTGAACTTGCCAATCAGGACGTTGTTTTTTCAAATTGATGGCAATACAACCACTTCCTGTGCCTATGTCCAATATATTTAGTTTTGTATCAGAGTGTCGGTTTAAAATAAGATGTATCAATTCTTCAGTTTCCTGTCTGGGAATTAAAACGCTTGGATTAACCTCGAATTCGCATTCATAACAAAAAGCCTTATTTAAAATATGTTGAATAGGGCGCTCTTTTTTTAATTCCTTTAAAATAGACTCTAAACTCTCTAAATGCTCGGCTTTAGGAAATTCTTTTTTGTGTATGATATAATCTGCTCTACTGATATTAAAACGATAGTCTAATATCATAAAAAATAAAGATTCAGCCTCATTGGTTTCGTACAATAAAGGGCTAATTTCTTGTATAAAATGGCTTTTAGTTGTTTCCCAGTTGTTTAAATTTGTCATTGTTTTTTTTGATGAAAAGGGAGTAAACAGATTATCTAATGTTTTTTTAATATTTATTTTGAAGCATCTATTTGTTCTATTATTTGTGGTAATTCAGACCAAGATTTCTGATTCCAAAAAATAGAATGGATGCCTAATTGTTTAGCACCCTCGATATTAGCTTGAGTATCATCAATAAATATCCAGTCTGAAAAATCAACTTTCATTGTTTGGGTCGCATAGTCAAATATTTCCCTGTGAGGTTTACGCAATCCTATTTCGTGAGAAAAGAAAGTGTAATCAAATAATTCATTGAATTTCTTGTAATTATATTTTTGCTCAAATGCCTTTCTGTAGCAGTTGTAATGAATCTGATTGGTATTGCTTAAAAGCGCAATTTTATACTTCTTTTTTAACTGCTTGAGTATTTCTATGCGCTCTTTTGGAATATCTAAAAGCATAGCATTCCAAGCTGCATCAAATTCTTGTGAATGGATATGAGGAGGCAATTCTTTTAAAAAATGATTTCTGAACTCATCTTCGGATACGAACCCTTTTTCAAAATCATCAAAGAAGCCCGATTGTGTATTTTGTGAGAAAAGTTGATCTAAATTCTCAATACCCATTTTTCGGAAAGCTTTATGAGCAAGGGTAAAATCAATATTAATAACTACTCCGCCGAAATCAAATACAATAACTTTCATTTTACATTGTTTTGTTGTCTTCTGAATAAAATTTAAATCCCAAACGTTTACCTGTTTTTGATTTTGAAGTATTGATTCTGTCTAACATCTGAGCAACGGAAATTTCTTGAACAGCTGTGTAATATGGAACAAATAATTCAAATTCTAAAGCGAACTTGACGATAGATTCTATCATAGTTTGCCAATTAGAGGAAGAAACTTCTGCTTTTTGTAAGTGATTTTGAACAAAGCCCAATTGATAATTCTCTTCCACAAAAAAAGTATTGTCCTCTTTAATAAAGATTCTGGCAATTAAATAACCAACATCGTCTAAACGATTGTATTTGAAAGAATCAGATAGGAAGTTGTAAATATTAATTACACCGCAATATTGGTTCTGTAGTTGATTCTGAGCGTAGGTCGTTTGCCAGATATTACGTGAGTTTTGAAGCTCAAAAATATTGGTGTGCATATTGAAAATCAATAAGTCACCCGCTACTTTTAACTCTGCCTCAAAATCCCCTTTGTTGGTGTATTTTAAATGGTTTCTTGTATCAGAATCTTTTAGTCCTTTATTGATGCTTTCTGTAAATAATTGCAATTCCTCTTTTAGGAGTTGAAAAGCAGAAAAAGTATAATCATAAATACTTTGCTTGGTTTCGGACTTCTCTTTTATGGTTTTTATTATTTCGTTTTTTATACTCATTTTCTTAGAATGTAGATGGTTTAGTGTTTATTTTTATTTCTGTTTCTGAACTTTTAACCTTTAACCTTTAACCAAGTTTATAATATAAAAAGAGAAGGATTTAAAAGTAGATGTTTTTTAAGATTTGACACCTTATATATGTAGGTGTCTCTTATACTTATTTACTTTTGTAATCCCTCTCTTAGTTGAAAGGCTTATGTATGAGTTAAATACCTAATTCTTTTAAGCAAGATTTTATCACTTCAAAAGTTTCTTCAATATGGTTGTCAAGACCTACTGAGTAACGAACTAAACCTTCAGAAAGTCCCATTTTTTTCTGGTAAGACTCAGGTACTTCTGATGATGTACTAGAACCGGAGTTACTAAATAAAGTTTTGAAATAACCTAAACTAACGGCTAAATAACCAACGCCTTTTTTCTGCATCAATGCCATAAAATCGCTGGCTTTTTTCACGCTACCCAAATCTATGGAAATCATTCCTCCATAGCCATATTCTTTGTTCATCATTCGGGTCATTAATTCGTGTTGAGGGTGCTCTTTACAACCTGCATAATTGACTTTTAAGCCATATTCTTTGAACTTCTCAGCTAGGTACATCGCGTTCTTACTGTGCTGTTTCATTCTGATATGCAATGTAAATAAGTTCTTATGAATGCTAGATGATCTAAAAGAATCTAAAACAGGTCCTAATAACATAGCTGTTCCTGTGTTCAAATCAATTAAAGAATTGATAAACTCTTCGCTGGCACAAATAGCTCCGGCAGTGGTATCATTTTTACCATTAATAAACTTTGTCATACTATATACCACTACATCAGCACCTAATTTAATAGGAGAGAATATCATTGGTGTAAAAGTATTATCAACCACTAACTTTACATCGTGTTTTTTAGCTATTTCTGATAAAGCAGGAATATCTGAAATTTGCAACAAAGGGTTAGTCATTGTTTCTGTGTAAATTAACTTGGTGTTGTCCTTAACTGCTGCTTCTACCTCATCTAAATTGGCAATATCAACAAAAGTAACCTCTACACCTATTTGTGGCAACCAATTTTTGAAGAAAGCAAAAGTACCTCCATAGGTTGTCAAACTAGAAACAATATGATCTCCTGTTTTACAAAGTTGTAAAATGGTAGCGGTAATAGCAGCCATACCTGAACCGGTTACCCAAGCAGATTCGGTTCCCTCCATACCGGCTAAGGATTTACAAAGTTCCATATTGCTAGGATTCCAATGGCGAGAGTATAAAAATGCTTGATGCTCTCCCTCAAAGGTAGCTGTCATTTGTTGTCCACTTTCGAAAGCAAAAGTGGCAGAGTCATTAATGGATTGATTAACACCAAAATGATCATCTGTATGTGCGGTCTGCAATAATGACATTGCAGGGTCAAATTTTTGTGTACTCATAATTCATATTTTTTAAAGATGCTAAATTAGATAATTTAAAATTAAAAAGACCTAAAAATAATATGTTTTATAACTTGTTTTTATGCTTTTTTTAGCAAAGAAAATTCTTTGGAGAAGATGTTATAAAGTGATGTTGTTTCGTATTTCGTTGGTTATGAGTATGATGTTTTTTAAACGTTGTTTTTGGGGGTATAAGTTTAATTTAGGAACATAGTTGGATATGACGAAAAATGATGTCGTTTTTTTGATTCTTATATTCAGGCCAATTGGTTGTTTTATATACTGTTCGGTGCAACGAAATAACTTTGTTTTTAATATATAATTTTGTTTATTAGGGACTTATGTATTACTGTGAAAAAAAATAGAAAAACATTTGTTGTCCTTAAAAAAATATTATTTTTGCCTATCATTTAAACCTCGATAAAACTGATTTACTTTTTTAGTTTTGTCGAGGTTTAGGTTTTAAGAATCAGAATATTATAAATGATATATTTCGTATGAAAAAAAGAAACATCTTTTTAGTTATTATCGCCATTTTGGCGTTGGTTGGCGGATATTTTTACTATCAAGCCAAGTTATCGGCTACCAAAGTAGCATTGATAAACTACCCTAATTTTATGCAAACCAAGATGATAAAGTCCAACGACAATAGTTGGATTGACATTGAGGGATTTAAACCGGATGCTTTACCCGAAGATTTAACCGGATATAATCAGCTGATTGTCTTTGCGATGGGGATTCATTTACCACCTGAGCAGGAGGCGAAAATAGCGGCTGCTCGTGATGCCGGAGTGAGTGTCTTTATTCATATGTCCACCAAACCACGATTGGACGAGTTGGGCAATATGGTGGGTAAAGACCTTGATAATATCACTAATTATATAGGTAATGGCGGTGGTGAGAATTACCGCAATATGTTCAATTATATTCGTAGAATGATTGACGGGAAAACCGCTTTTACAGAAGAGGTTCAACCGCCTCAGAAAATTCCGAGTGAAGTGATTTTCTATAAAGAAGAAAAAGATGTTTTTGAAACGGTGCAAGAGTTTGAGGACTATGCCAAGGCGCAGAAATTCCATACAGAGGGGGCGCCTCGTGTTATTATTTTTACCAGTATTCCCGGACCTTTTAACTCTAACAGAGAGCATATCAATAGCTTGATAGACGAGTTGCAAGAGCGTAAAATAAATGTTTATCCGATTGCTGCAATGGGCGGTCGTATCGACTATATCAAGGAGATTAATCCGAATTTGATTTTATACTTGCCACACGGAAGAATGGGGCGTGGTCAAGCCATTATTGATGCCTTGAAAAAGCAGAATGTTCCTGTTTTATGTCCTGTTAGTGTGTTTATGGAGCACGATAAATGGTTGAAAAACAAGCAAGGTTTAGTGGGTGGATTGTTAAGTCAGAGCGTAACTATGCCTGAATTAGACGGAGGCGTGGTGCCTTACGCTTTATTTGCTCAGTATAAGGACGAAAACGGATTTTTGTTGTTCAAAGCAATCCCTAATCGTTTAAAGAAATTTGGCGAGATGGTTGAAAAATACATCCATTTGGGTAAAGCCAAAAATAAGGATAAGAAAATTGCCATTGTTTACTTTAAAGGACCCGGAAAGAACGCTTTGGTGGCTTCCAATATGGAGGTGTTACCGTCTATGTATAATATGTTGTTGCGTTTGAAAAAAGAGGGCTACGATTTGGGCGATTTGCCAAGTACTTACGAGGCTTTCGAAAAAGATATTTACACACGAGGACCTATTTTAGGAAGTTATGCAGTGGGTGCTTTCGACCACTTTTTAAAGACCGGAAGTCCGGAGTTAATTCCTGCTGAAACTTATAATCAGTGGTGTGAGGAATTGATTCCTGCCGAGTTGAACGAAGCGGTGGAAAAGAGATATGGCAAGGCACCGGGTTCTTATATGGCGGTTAGCAAAGACCAAAAAGATTATTTGGCGGTGGCTCGCGTTCAGTATGGTAATGTGGCTTTATTACCTCAGCCTTTGCCTGCGGTGGGCGACAATGCTTTTCAGTTGATTCACGGAGCTAAGGTAGCACCGCCACACACTTACATTGCTCCTTACTTATGGATTCAAAAAGATTTTAAAGCCGATGCCATTTTCCACTTTGGAACGCATGGTAGTTTGGAATTTTTACCTGGTAAGCAAATCGCCCTTTCTTCTTACGATTGGACAGACCCGCTTATCGGTGTAACCCCTCATTTTTACATCTATACCATTAGTAATGTGGGCGAGGGAATGATAGCTAAAAGACGAAGCTACACCGTAACACAGACTTATTTAACACCACCTTTTATCGAGGCTCAGGCGTTGGGAGAGCAGGAGTCTATTTATGCTAAATTGCATAAGTACGAACAGGCTTCGGGGGCTTTAAAAAGAGAGTATGCCTTGTCTATCAAAAAGATGGTGGTAGAGCAAAAAATCCATAAAGATTTAGGATTGGATAGCATCATTACAGAGCCTTATAACGAGGAAGATATGATGACATTGTCTAACTATTTGGAGGAGATTGACCACGAGAAAATTACCGGTGGATTATACACTATGGGCGTGCCTTACACCTACGATAAGATAGACGAAACAGTGGAAATGATGATGGTAAATACACTGGCGTACAATTGGGCAGAAACCGATGTACAGAAAGATATTTACCCTCGCGAAAAGATGGACAATAAGCGTTTTTTTAATCAGAAATATGCTGATCCGTCTAAGGATTATATCACTAAAATATTGAAAGGCAAAGCACAACCGGAGCAAGTTTTTGCTAAAATTGTGTCGGCAAAAGATTTAAAGAGAGCTGAAAAGTGGCAACAAAAACATCAAATGAAGCGTCCACGAGGTGGAATGGGAATGATGATGGGGGGCAGAAAGAAGAAGAAAGATATGACTGCACCTGCCACAGAGCAAGAAAAAGAGGAATTGAAGCATTTGATTATTGCCGTAATGCCACAGCCTGAAAAATTGGCTTACATCAAGCGTATTGAGTCGGATAAGGAGTATGAGCGTGTTACTGCTATGCTCGACCCACAAACCAGACGCAAGGTTAAGTCGATGGCGAAAATGGTACCGGCTATGGGCAAGGCGCTTAAAATTTCGCAAGATAAAACCGTAAATGCCATTGTTAAATTGGTGCAGAAACCCGAATTGCGTCAGCTGGCATTGGCGTATATTGCGGATGAAAATCTTGAAAAAGAAGTAGCGGCTGAAAAAGAGCGTCAGAATAATGCTTTGGTTGCAGAAGCTATTAATAATCAGAATTATAAAATAGTATCATCTTCAAATGTTAAGTTGAAATATGCTGATATTGAAGAATATAAGAAGATAATTGATTTCTTTACCGAAAAAGGAAAAGGCTTAGCAGAATTGCTTTTATCTAAAAAAGATAACTCTAAGGCGCAAACTTTGGGAGCGTTCTTGCAAAAGGATTATTCAAAAGTGAAAAAATCTTTAGAGCAACAAATCAGTGCTTTAGAAACGCGTGAGATGTTGTTTTCTCAGGCGGTCTTCCAAATCAGAAAAACATTGAATGATATTTGGGTTAAAAAGGACGATTTACAGCAAAGTCCCGAGAAAGAATTTCAAGCGGTGCTTAATTCTTTGAACGGAGGCTATACTGCGCCCACTTCGGGTGGTGACCCTATCAGCAATCCTACAACCATACCAACAGGGCGTAATTTATTTGCCATAGATGCCGAGAAAACACCCTCGCAAGAGGCGTGGAAAGTATCGCAGGATTTGGCGAACAGTTTATTAAAAGATTATCGCTCTAAGCATAATGGCCAGTATCCAGAAAAAATTAGTTTTACTTTATGGTCAAGTAGCTTTATCGAAACCGAAGGAACTACGATTGGTCAGATTTTGGCATTCTTGGGTGTAGAGCCGGTTTGGGATGCTTTCGGTAGAGTGAGCGATGTTCGTGTGATTCCTTTGGAAGACTTAAAACGCCCTCGTATTGATGTGGTGGTTCAAACTTCGGGTCAGCTAAGAGACTTGGCGGCTTCTCGCTTATTCTTGATTAATAGAGCTATAGCTATGGTTTCTTCTTTGGATGAAGACACCGAGCATAACTTTATAGGTAAGGGTGTTAGCGATGCCGAAAAGGCTTTGGTAGAAAAAGGATTTTCGCCTAAAAAGGCACGAGAATTGGCTAAAAAGCGTGTGTTTGGCGGTGTTAATGGCAATTACGGAGCCGGTATTATGGGCTTAGTAGAAAGTAGCGACCGTTGGGACAGTGTTCAAGTAGTGGCGAACACTTATATCAATAATATGGGTGCGGTTTATGGCGATGAAGATGATTGGGGTGAGTTTGAAAAAGGCGTGTTCGAAGCGGCTTTATTGAACACCGAAGCAGTGGTTCAGCCTCGTCAGAGTAATACTTGGGGGGCTTTGAGTTTAGACCATGTGTACGAATTTATGGGCGGATTGAACTTAGCAGTGCGTCAGGTAACAGGCAACGATGCCGAGTCCTATTTTAACGATTTCAGAAACTCGTCTAAAGCCCGAGTGCAAGGCTTAAAAGAGGCAGTTTGGGTAGAGAGCAGAACCACACTTTTCAATCCGCGTTACATCAACGAAATGACCAAAGGTGGAGCTTCATCGGCGGAAGCCTTTGCTGAGACTTTTAGAAATACTTTCGGTTGGAATGTGATGAAGCCGTCGGTAATAGAAGACCGCTTGTGGGATGAGTTATACGATGTATATGTTCAAGATAAATTGGACTTAAATTTACATCAGTTCTTTAAAAGAGAGAACCCTTACGCCTTGCAAGAAATGACAGCCGTGATGTTGGAAACAGCTCGTAAAGGAATGTGGAAAGCCACCGATGAGCAGATTAAAAATATGGCAAACTTACACGCTAAATTAGTGAAAGAGCATCAAGCAGGTTGTAGTGGTTTTGTTTGCGATAATGCCAAATTACGAGGATTTATAGAGCAACAACTCAATGAAAATCTAAAGAAAGATTATCAAAAAGAAATCCAAGAAGTTCGCGAAGCCCCAACCGAAAAAGGTAAGGAATCCGTTGTTCTTAAAAAAGAAAATAAGGAAAAAGTACAAGCCAACAATACAGCTCCCTCGTTCTTAAAGAATAAGACCGTTTGGTGGGCGTTAGGTATCGCCTTATTGTTGCTTATTGCTGTGGCAGTCGTTTTAAGAGTAAGAAGGAAGTAAAAAGCAAATATTTAGACCTGAGCAGGTTTTCAAAGCCTGTTTGGGTTTTTTGTATAAAAAAATTACATAAAGTATTACAAAAGCAACAAAAAACACGTGTTGTTTATTTTGTATTTAATACGTATATTTGCAAAAAGATAAGTTATGAATACTAAATTAACATTGACCTTAGAAAAAGAAATTATAGAGGTAACTAAGGAATACGCAAAAGAAAAAGGACAAAGCCTTTCTGATATTGTTGAGAATTATTTTAAATTAATAACTGTAAAAAGAAGAAAACTTAAAGCGGAGGAGCTCTCTCCTAAAGTTAAAAAGTTAAGAGGTATCATTAAAACGGAAGCCGATTTTGATTATAAAAAAACATTAACAGAAGAATTGTCTAAGAGATATGGAGTTTAGGTTATTTGTAGATTCGGACGTAGTTATAGATTTTTTTACAGACAGGGAACCTCATGCTAATCCCGCAAGTGAGCTTTTTGAATTAAATGAAAAAGGAGAACTTACTTTATTTATTTCAGCAGTGAGTGTTAATAATATTTACTATATTATTCGTAAGTATTTGGGTCATAAAAAGACATTAGAAGTTATTGAAAATTTGTTAGAAATAACAGAGCTTATAGGAACTAATAAAAAAGAGATTGTACAGGCGTTAAAAAATAATTTTAAGGATTTTGAAGATTCTATTCAGTATTCAACGGCTTTAACAGTTCAGAATTTAGATGCTATAATAACAAGAAATGTAAAGGATTATAAAAACTCAAATATTGCAGTTTTAACACCCTTACAATTTTTGAAAATGAAAAAAGCAAATATTTAGACCTGACAGGTTTCTAAAACCTGTTCAGGTCTGGTTATTAGCAATAGATCTTAAAAACCAATAGAAATAAAAAATATAAGTAATGAAAAACAATAAAAAATGGATTATTCAAGGCATTCTTCATGCTGTTTTTGTAACATTGATTATCAATATTATTGTTCCTTTATTATACAAGGAAGATATTATGGTGTCTAGAGTATTTACGCATTTCTTTGGTTGGTTAATTGCTTTTTTGCCTTTGAGTTGGGCTTTATATACTGGTAAGAAAAGAGCAGAAGAAGATTAGAAAAATGGAAATATTACTTGTTATCATATTAATATTAAGTTTGTTTGCTTTTGCGGTGCGAATGACTTTCTTTCCGAAATCGGCAGTGCAATGGCTGTATGTTTTGGGTATTGCAGGTGGCTTATATTGGGCGTATCCTATGGCGATAGAAGAAAGTTATAGTGGCATTCAAAAAACAATGACCGACCTTTCCGTAATGACCAATTTTTCAACTTTGGTGATTGCAGAGGGTTTGTTGGGTTGTTTGCTGAGTATCTTTTACACTAAATTGATGTTTGGACATCGCATTAAAAAATATTGGAATTATGTGCTGTATTTTAGTGGATTTGTGTTTTTTGTCGCACTGTATTATTTAGAAAGTTTGTTGTTTATCAATGTCAGAGATATGGAATTTGATACTTTGGCAATGATTTTAGCAGTTGTGATTCCTTTGGCACTTTTGGGCTTAAAAATATTTGTAAAATGGCTTGTTCCACAGACCGATTTACGAACCGAAATGAGTTTCTTTTTACATTTAGCACAGATTTTATTGGCGATAGCCTTATCGGTTATCGTTCTTAAATTACCGGTTAAAACACCGGAAAACGACACGCATTTAATAGAGTTTATCATCATACTTGGCGGAGCGAGTTTAATGGCACTGTCGGGTTATTTTTACTATCATATTATATTTAAAAGAAAATGGAAATAATTACTAAAGCATTGTATTGGATTTCAACAGGTTTAATGATTCCTGTGGTTATTTTATTATTAATCTTTTTTGTTCGTTCCTTGTTGTTGATAGGAACATTTTATGCTACTTATGTTCAGAAATTGAAGTTTAATAAGCAGTTTAAAACCATTATGGACGATTTAAGTGCTGAGAATATCAACGAACAAATGACCGACGAGGTTTTAAGTTCAAAATTGATGTTTACGCAATATTTAAAGCGTTTGACCGACCAAAATAAAAATGCTTTGTATCGCGAAAAACAATTGTCCGATTTTGAGATTGCTTGTCAGAAAGATTTATCGGGTTCGCAAAATCTTGCCAAATTAGGACCCGTATTGGGCTTGATGGGAACTTTGATTCCAATGGGACCTGCCTTGGTGGGCTTGGCCTCCGGCGATATTGCCTCTATGGCGTCGAATATGCAGGTGGCATTTTCTACCACAGTGATAGGTTTGTTGATAGGAGCGATAGGTTTTGTGGTGCAGCAAGTTAAAAAGCGTTGGTACGCCGAAGACTTGAACAACTTAGAGTATGTTACCGATTTGATGAATCAAAAATAAGCGGAGGACAGAGATATGAGAAGACGAGCTAAAAACCGTTTTTTGGAGGAAGAAGACTTTGATCCGGTAAGCACCGTTGCCAACTTGTTTGATGTAGCGATGGTTTTTGCTGTGGCTTTAATGGTGGCATTGGTAACCCGTTTTCAAATGACCGAGATGTTCTCCAAAGACGACTTTACTATGGTTAAAAATCCGGGTAAAGAAAATATGGAAATCATCACCAAAAAAGGCAAAAAGATAGATAGTTACAAAGCCTCTAACGAGAAAAAATCATCGGGCAGCAAAGGCAAAAGAGTCGGTGTCGCCTATCAGCTCGACAATGGCGAAGTAATTTATGTGCCGGAGTAGGGGGATAAAAGTTGCAGGTTAGAGGTTGAAAGTTAAAGGTAGGATTTTCTAATGTCATAATGTGTTAATTTGTTGAAAGTTTCTACAAACAGGCTTTAACTTTCCAACTTTAAAACCTTGTAACTTTAAAACCTTACAACTTTATAAACTTTTCCGTCCAGAACCTTTAACCTTTAGCCTGTAACTTTTAACCACCCAAAAAATTCATAATTCAAAAAAAACTTCTTTTAGATTAACTTGAATTAAAACTTAATTTATACATTTTTATTCAAGATATATTTGTACTTTTGTTATCTGTATTAAAATCGTATTATATGGAGCAGGATAAAAATATGTTGTTTAAAAATGCAATGAATTATGGGCTGGTTTTGGGGGCTATTTCAGTACTGCATTATTTCTTAGGGCAAACCTTGAATTGGCAGACTTCGTTTTTTTACCGAATGATTCTTTGGGTATTAGCCATTTTGGTGGCTTTTAAGGGAACGAAGCATTTACGTGACACTTTTGAGGGAGGATATATGTCTTATGGTCGAGCTTTGGGTTCTACTTTCTTGATTTATCTGTTTTCTGCTTTTGTATTTTCTATGGCTAATTATTTTATCATAAAATATATGTATCCCAACTTTTTAGAAGTGTTCTTTACCAATATGGAGCAATTCTATTTAGAAACGGGAACGCCTGAAGAGAATGTAGAAACCATAGTTACTTTGTTACGAAAAATAACCACTTTTGGAACTTATTCAGTTGCTCTCTTTTTCGGCGAAATATTTCATGGCTTCTTTTATGCCCTTATTTTGTCATTCTTTTTGAAGAAACAGAAAAATATTTTTGAAGACTAACCTTTTTGAATTAAAAAAATCAACCATTATGGATGTATCAATCGTTGTTCCTTTATTTAATGAAGTAGAATCCTTACCGGAGCTGGAGGCTTGGATAGACAGAGTTTTAACAGAACACCAATTAACCTATGAAGTGATAATGGTTGATGACGGTAGCAATGACGGTTCTTGGGAAATGATAGAGGAGCTTTCTAAGAAAAATGCCTCGGTAAGAGGTGTTAAATTTAGAAGAAATTATGGTAAGTCGGCGGCTTTGCATACGGGCTTTAATTTAGCCGAAGGAGATGTTATCATAACTATGGATGCCGATTTGCAAGACAGTCCCGATGAGGTGCCTGAATTGTTCAGAATGATAAAAGAAGATGGTTACGATATTGTATCCGGTTGGAAGAAAAAGCGCTATGATCCTTTTGTAAAGCGTTTTACAAGTAAATTCTATAATTGGACTTCAAGGAAGGTGACTAAAATTTATTTACATGATTTCAACTGTGGCTTAAAAGCTTATAGAAAAAACGTGATAAAAAGTATAGAGGTCTATGGCGAAATGCATCGTTATATTCCTGTTTTGGCTAAACGAGCCGGTTTCTCAAAAATAGGAGAGAAGGTGGTAGAGCATAGAGCTCGTCAATATGGGGTGACGAAATTTGGTTTAGAGCGTTTTATTAATGGCTTTTTAGATTTGCTTTCGGTTACTTTTATAACTCGATTTAAGAAAAATCCAATGCACTTTTTTGGTGTTTGGGGAACCCTAATGTTTTTACTTGGAGGTATTATTACCATTTATCTGATAGCTCAAAAAATATATTATTTATCAGCAGATTTGTTGATTCAAAGAGAGATAACAGACCAGCCTTTGTTTTATTTGTCTTTGATGTTGGTTATTGTTGGTGTTCAGATGTTTTTGGCGGGTTTCTTAGGCGAGTTAATTAGTAGAAGTGGTTCAGATAGAAATAGCTATTTAATAGAAAAAACAATATAAAAATGCTTTTTAAATCTTGGATAGAAGGTTACGCTCAATGGGTTTTAGAACGAAAGCTGAAAAAGGTACAAAGAAAAGGTCGCTTTCATAATTACGATACCGCTAAAACGCTTGCCATTCTGTTTGATAGCGATAATAAAGATGAATTTTCTGCCTTAGATACCTTTGTGAAAGAACTTAAAAATAAAGGCTTAGAGGTCTTTGTTTTAGTTTTCAATAGAGAAAAAGAATGTCCTAAGATATTTGAAAAATGCCATTTTCAGACCTATTGTTCAGTTAAGAAAGATTTTAATTTTTATAGAGCTCCTAAAACAAAAGAGATTCAAGATTTTATTAATAAACCCTTTAATGTTTTAATAGATTTAAGCTTAAAAGAAACTTATTCTCAACAGTATGTAACAGCGCTTTCAAAAGCAGAATTTAAAGTAGGAGCAGCTCATATTAAGCATAATTATTGCGATTTTTTTATTCAACTGAAAGCTTCTTCCACACTTAGAGATTTAATACAACAGATAGACTATTATTTTATGAAATTTAAAATAAACTAAAAATCGCATTATATAAAGATATTGAATAGTATGAAGAATAATTTGTTTAAAGGAACAGGAGTGGCTTTAGTTACTCCTTTTAATCAAGATAAGAGTATTGATTTTAGCTCATTAGAGCGTTTGGTTAATGAGGTGATTGAGCAAGGCGTTGATTTTTTAGTCGCTTTAGGAACGACCAGTGAAGCCGCTACCTTGAATGCTGATGAGAAAAAACAAGTCTTAGACACCATTATTAAGGTGAATAATAAACGCTGTCCTTTAGTGTTAGGAATGGGTGGAAATAATACAGAGGATTTAGTGTCAACTATAAAAAATACAGATTTTGAAGGTGTTGACGGTTTGTTGTCTGTGGCTCCTTATTACAATAAGCCGTCACAAAGAGGCGTGTTAGCCCATTTTTCAGTGATAGCAGAGAGCACTGATTTACCTATTATTTTGTACAATGTGCCCGGACGAACATCTAGTAATATAGACGCTGATACGGTTCTGACTTTGTCGAAGAAATATAAAAATATAGTGGCTGTTAAAGAGGCTTCTTCTAACTTTTCACAGATAATGAAAATTATTCAGAATAAGCCGGAAGATTTTGTTGTTTTGTCCGGAGATGATAACTTGACTTTACCTTTAATTTCTGTAGGAATGGAAGGAGTTATATCGGTATCGGCTAATTTATATCCTGATAAAATGAGTCAAATGGTACGTTTGTCAATGAATAATCAGTTTGAAGAAGCGCGACAAATTCACTATCAGACTTTAAACATAACCGATTATTTATTTCAAGAGGGAAATCCGGCAGGAGTAAAATCGGCATTGTATCACAAAGGAGTGATTGCTAATCCAACTTTACGTTTACCTTTGGTGGAAGTTTCAGAAGAATTAGACCAAAAAATAAAGGATAGTTTATTATAGAAATGGAATTCTAATATTTGAAAAAAGTAATAAAAAGTACAGTACGATACTTTTGTAAATAAATAGCCCTCAAAGTTTTCTAAAAACCTTGAGGGCTTATGTTTAATCTATTTTAATAATTTAATACTCTCTGATTTTTAAAGAAATTAAATTACTTTAATTTTCTTTTACATAATGAAATTAGGGCTAATAGACTCGTAGTTATATACTTTTGTGATAGTATCAGCAAAAATATCAGCTACAGAAATCACTTTTATCTTATCGCAGTCTTTTACAGGAATAGAATCACTAACAATCACCTCTTTAATAGAAGAATTATTGATTCTTTCGTAAGCAGGACCTGATAACACAGGGTGAGTTGCAATAGCTCTTACACTTAGAGCGCCTTTTTCCATCATAATATCGGCAGCCTTAGTGACTGTTCCGGCAGTGTCAATCATATCGTCTAATATGATGACATTTTTGCCTTTTACCTCGCCTATAACAGTCATTTCTCCAACTACATTGGCTTTTTCACGGCTTTTGTGAGCTACTACCATAGGAGCGTTAAGTGCTTTAGAGTAAGCATTAGCACGTTTAGCACCACCCATATCAGGAGAAGCAATTACTAAATTGTCCAATTGCAAGGATTTGATATAAGGTAAGAAAATAGCAGAAGCATAAATATGATCAACAGGAACGTTGAAGAAGCCTTGAATTTGGTCAGCGTGTAAATCCATAGTCATAACTCGGCTAACACCGGCAGCTTCTAACATATCAGCTACTAATTTTGCTCCTATAGCCACACGAGGTTGGTCTTTTCTGTCTTGTCTGGCAAATCCAAAATAAGGTATTACCGCTACAATTTTGTATGCAGAAGCTCTTTTAGCTGCATCAATAAGCAGTAATAATTCAAATAAATTATCTGTAGGAGGGAAGGTAGATTGAATGATAAATACCGTGTTTCCACGTACGGTTTCGTCAAAAGCAACGACGAATTCCCCGTCACTAAATTTTGTAAGTGATGATTTTCCTAATTCTTGACCATAATTTTTAGCAATTTTCTCAGCTAAATAACGGGTGTTGTCCCCTGAAAAAAATTTGATTGGAGATGCGTTAGACATAAGCAAAGTTTTTTTTATTGATGTTAAAATATTCGTTTGCAAAATTAAAAAAAAAATGGTATCTAAAATTTAGAATCTTGTATTTTGAAAAAAAAGAATGAGGGTTTGAAAAGTAAAAGTGCTAACTAATATTGGCAATTTTATTTCTACATTATTCATTAAGTAGTGTTGGTGTTATTTTTATTAAAATAGGTAGTTATGAAACAGATAATTCTATTTTTTTAATTTTTGATATAATGTTATGTTTCTTTTTTAAAAGTATTTTGCTAAAAATAAGTAATGTTATTAGATAAAATACACTAATAATTAAACTGTAAATGATAATTGTTTTTTGTGATATTATAAGAAATTGCTTGACAATAAAAGGAAGTGTGATGATAATTATAGGTATTAAAAACCATAACCAAGTTAATTTTTCATAGACAAAATATAATTGGTTTTTTAAATTGTTCCGTAAAAATTTAGAGCTTTCCATATCTAATTTATTTATATCAATAAAGAAGATAAGGGTATATATTCCTTTTACCAATGTATAAATGGAAATTATAAACCAACATATGTGGATTATAAGATTTTTTGACCCAATCAAATCTGTTTTTTGTTTAAAAAGCGTAAAAATTAAAGATATAGAAACTATAACAGATAATATACCTTCAAGAGCTACGATATTTCTTTTTATCCATGATTTATGAGTAATGATAATAAGGTTTCCGGCATCTTCATTATTATATGTTTCTGTATTATATTTTTTCCATTTTGATTTTAATTCCTCAAGCTCCATTTTATTCTTGTTTTTGATTTAATTTTTTTAATTTGGTCTTGATACGATAAATTTTTGTACCAACATTACTTACAGATATTCCAAGAATTTCGGCTATTTCTTGATGTGACAAATCCTCTAAATAAAGACAAATAATATTCCTTTCTTCTTGTTCTAACTTTTCTACAAGTTCATATAATATATTAATTAGTAGGTTGCTGTTATCTGGTATGTCGATGATTTCTTCATTTAATGGTGTGTAAATTATTTTTCGGTCATTTCGTTTTTGTAAAAGTGTGGTATTCAGCGCAACTCTATATAACCATGTTGATGTTTTACACTGTTGATTACGAATAAATTTAGGATAACTTTTCCATAAGTTGAAAACAATTTCTTGGTATAAATCTTCAATCAGTTCTTTTTTGTTCCATTCGTAATAAAATCGACATATTCGCAGAATTAGAAATTTATTTTCTAAAATCATTTTTTCAAACTCTGCTTTCATAACCAACTTAATTATTCAATACAATTTAATGTGTTGTTGTTATTTTTTCTCGTTTCCAAAATTATTAATTGGAGCGATAAATAAAATACCATGTGCAGTTATAAATAAATATGCAGTTAATAATACCCATAATAAATTATTCTTAATAACTTCATTTGTAGATAGGTAACAAATAAAAGCAAAGAAAGGTAGTAGTACAAAGGAAAGAATATTGCGTTTTTTAGCACATCTTTTTTCGTCATTTGTTAATGCTTCTGCGGTTTTTCTAATCATTGATACTGATAAAACACCATATAATATCAGAGCGATATAACTCCATTCATTTTGAAATACCAAAAGAATAGTAATTCCTAAAATACCAACTAGTAATTCTATTATACCTTGTTTTTTCATCGTTTTTGAATTTTTATTTTTCATATCGTTAAATTTTTTCAATTTATTAATTGTTTCTTACTTATGTTAATTGCAAAAGTGATAGGAAAATCACATTTTGTGTCTGATTTTTTTAGAATTTCTTTAGAAGCAGGTTGTGATTGTTATTCCTGATGAAAATTGCTAAGGTGCTTTTTGTATGGAATATATTAAAATTTAGAAAAATCTTTCCCGGTTAATCCATAAAGTTTTTCCGTCCAGAACTTTTAGCCTTTAACTTTTAACTAACCCATAAACTCTTTCCGTCCAGAACTTTCAACTTTCAGCCTTCAACCTTTAACCTAATTTATTCTCTAAAGAAAATAGGGTGCTTCTGATTGAATTCCCTAATATAACGATAGGCGTATTGTTTTTGTTTGGATTTGCTTAATGTTAAAAAAGCATCTAGAATCGTTTTATCGCGCGATAAAAGAGCAGTAAGGTGATGAATAGAATATTCGTTGATTTCTCCTGTTTCAAAATCTAATAGAAATTTTTTGAGTTCTCTACTTGTGTAGGTTCGTCTTGATTCAGGAAAGTAACCATAATCGTAACCATAGCCAAAGGAATTGTTGTAATCAATGTGTTCTACATTGACTTCAGCCACGAAGATAGCAATTTTTCCCAGACCCGGAATACGATAGAAATCATCATTAGACTGAATGTGTAAAATACCGTTAGAAGCGTAGCCCCAAATATCTTTAATAGCTATTTCTATTACTTTGTTATCGTGGAATAAACGGATGCTTTTCTGTTTTTTTAAATAATTTTTAACACTTCTTTTATCAATGATATTTTGACCAACAATATATTTAAAAGGAATTGCTTTATTATTTTTAACCTGTTCGAAATCCAAGAAGAGCCCATCATTAAATTTAAACCCTGATTGATATTTTACCTCTTTGGTGTTGGGAGAATTGGTTGGCTTGTCACTGTTCTGAGTCCAACCGCAAAACGATAATATCAATAAAATAATGGTGAAAAAATACTTCTCTTTGTTCATTTTATACATTCTTCTTTTTTTTACAAATTTATATCTAAATTTTATTTATTTTAGTCCATTCAATAAAAAAAGCAAATAAAATTCTTCTTCTAACAGATTTACAATGGATAAGATATTGAGTATTGTAGGCCCTACAGCCTGTGGGAAAACCAAAATAGCGGTTGAAACAGCTTATCGAATGGGGGCTGAAATTATTTCGGCAGATTCTCGACAAGTATATAAAGGAATGGATATAGGCACAGGTAAAGATTTAGAAGAATATACTTTTAAAGGTACGGCTATTCCGTATCATATTATAGATGTGGTTGAAGCCGGCTATAAATACAATATTTTTGAATTTCAGAATGATTTTATTAAGGCTTTTAAAACGATTCGAGAAAATAATAAACCCATTATTCTTTGTGGAGGCTCGGGTTTGTATTTGCAATCGGTAACGGATGCTTTTGAATTGACTGCCGTTCCTCCTAATAAAGCACTTCAAGAACGCTTAAAAGATTTAAGCTTAGAGGAATTGTCAGAGATATTACATTCTTATAAAACACCTCATAATACTTCTGATACAGAAACTAAACGAAGGGCTATCAGAGCTATTGAGATAGCAGATTTTCAAAAAAACAATCCCGATTTAAAAAGAGATTTTCCTCATTTTGAAACTTGTATGATTGGCTTAGATATTTCAAGAGAATTGCGCCGAGAAAAAATTTCTAAACGCCTTAAGCAACGTTTGGAGAATGGAATGATAGAAGAAGTTAAACGCCTATTGGAGTATGTAAAGCCTGAAGATTTAATTTATTACGGCTTAGAATATAAGTTTGTAACACTTTATGTATTAGGTGAATTAACTTATAAGGAATTGTTTGAGCAATTAGAAATAGCCATACATCAATTTGCTAAACGACAAATGACTTGGTTTAGGGGAATGGAGCGCAAAGGAACTTATATTCATTGGGTAAATGCAGAAAGAGAACAAGCTGTTGTTTGCGATGAGATTATTGATGTGTATCAAAACTTTATTCAAAAATAGTCTTTTAAAATAGAAAAAAATAATACCTTTGTGGGACAGACAAAACAATTATAAATTAAACAGTAATAGTATGATACCTCAATTTATAGAACACATAGGAATAGCGGTTAATAGTTTAGAAGAAAGCATTCCTTATTATGAGGATGTTTTAGGACTAAAATGTTATTCTATAGAAGAAGTAAAAGATCAAAAAGTAAAAACAGCTTTTTTTAAAGTTGGTCAAACTAAGTTAGAATTGTTGGAGGCAACTTCGGAAGATAGCCCTATTGCTAAGTTTATAGCTAAAAAAGGACAAGGTATTCATCATTTGGCTTTTGCTGTAGAAAATATTAATGAGCAATTGAAAAATGTTGAAGAAAAAGGGGTTCGTTTGATTGACTCAGCTTCAAGAAAAGGGGCGGAAGGTTTAGATATAGGATTTTTACACCCTAAATCTACTTTTGGTGTTTTAACAGAATTTTGCGAAAATAATAATTAGTCTAGAAAGGATGTTGTATAAAATTTTAACTCAATTTGGTACAACATTTTTTTTAGCTATAATTTTTTAAATGCTTTATGGCAATAGAAGATAAAATAAGACGATTAGTAGAGCTTAGAGAAGAAGCTCGCTTAGGTGGAGGCGAAAAAAGAATAGAATCGCAACACAAAAAAGGAAAAATGACAGCTCGTGAGAGAATCAATTTCTTCTTAGATGAAGATTCTTTTGAAGAGTTTGATATGTTTGTAACACATCGCTGTCATAATTTTGGATTAGAAAAACAGAAAATATTATCAGACGGTGTGGTAACCGGACATGGTACGGTTGACGGAAGAGTCGTATATGTCTTTGCTCACGATTTTACAGCTTTTGGAGGTTCACTTTCAGAGACCTATGCAGCTAAAATCTGTAAGATAATGGATCAGGCAATGAAAGTAGGAGCGCCGGTAGTTGGCTTAAATGATAGTGGAGGAGCCAGAATACAAGAAGGGGTTACCAGTTTGGCAGGTTTTGCTGAAATATTCCAAAGAAATATTTTGGCTTCGGGGGTTATTCCTCAAATATCAGCTATTTTGGGACCTTGTGCAGGAGGCGCCGTATATTCGCCATCTTTAACAGACTTTGTTTTGATGTCTGAGCATTCAAGCTATATGTTTGTAACAGGACCAAAGGTGGTTAAAACTGTTACAGGCGAAGATATTACAACCGAAGATTTAGGAGGTGCTAATATGCACGCTACCAAATCCGGAGTCGCTCACTTTGTTTCGGAAACAGAGGAAGAAGGTTTATTGATGATACGTAAATTATTGTCATATTTACCTCAGAATAATTTAGAAGATCCTCCAATAACAGAGTGTAACGATCCTATTGACCGATTAGAAGACCATTTAAATCATATTATTCCTGATAACAGAAATAAGCCTTATGATATGAAAGATGTCATAGAAATGATTGTTGATAATGGCGAGTTTTTGGAAACACAGCGACAATATGCCAGAAATGTTATTACTGCTTTTGCTAAGTTTAATGGTATGCCTGTTGGTATTGTAGCTAATCAGCCTAGTTATTTGGCAGGTGTTTTAGATATTGACGCTTCAAGAAAAGCAGCACGTTTTGTTCGCTTCTGCGATGCTTTTAATATTCCTTTGGTTACTTTAATTGATGTTCCGGGCTTCTTACCGGGTAGTGGACAGGAATATAATGGTATTATTACTCACGGAGCTAAATTGTTATATGCTTACGGAGAAGCTACCGTGCCTAAGGTAACTGTTTATATCAGAAAATCGTATGGAGGAGCACATTGTGTGATGAGTTCTAAGCAATTACGTGGTGATATTAATTATGCTTGGCCAACTGCTGAAATAGCGGTAATGGGAGCTGAGGGCGCTATAGAAGTGTTATTCTTGAGAGAACTGAAAGCTTTAGAAACCGAAGAAGAAAAAATCAAATTTATAGAGGAGAAAACAGAAGAATATAACAAGAATTTTGCGACTCCTTATCAAGCGGCTTCTTATGGTTATGTTGATGATGTGATAGAGCCTAGAAATACTCGTTTTAGAGTGATACGTGCGTTACAGGTTTTAGCGACCAAAAAAGACACTAATCCACCTAAGAAACATGGTAATATTCCTTTGTAAAAACTAAATAATATGGAACAGAATTTAGAAATGTTTTACGAAGGTATTCCTATTGCAGGTGTAGGGTATCTTATTGTATTTTTGGCTTTAGTGGTATTGTTTCTTATTTTTGATAATATCGCTAAGTTTATGGAATACAGGTCGAGAAAGAAATACGAAAAAATTAATAATAAGGATGCTGAAAAGGATAAAAAGTACACCGCTACCGGCGATGTTACGGCAGCTATCAGTACAGCATTGTATTTGTATTTTGACGAAATGCACGATGAGGAAACAGGTAAATTAACGGTTAAGAATATTTCTAAACGTTATACTCCTTGGAATTCTAAAATTTATAATGTTATCAATAGGCTTTAATTAGGTCAATGTAAAATATAAAAAAGAATGAAAAATTTTAAATTTAAAATACGAGGCACTCAATATAATGTTGATATAAAAGATGTTCAAGAAAAAACAGTTGAGTTGCTAGTCAATGGCACTAAGTATGTTGTTGATATAGAACGAGAGGTGAAAACCAGTAAAACACCGACTATTGTTCGCAAGCGTTTACCGGATGATAAAGGCAAGATGCCTAAACCGGGTAACTCTCTTAAAACCATAAAAGCCCCTCTTCCGGGAAATATTTTCAAATTGAATGTTAGCGAAGGAGATACTGTTAAAAAGGGTGATACTCTTTTGATAATGGAGGCGATGAAAATGGAAAATAATATTTTAGCAGAGCAAGATGGTACTGTTAAAAATATTAAGATAAAAGAGGGCGATGCTGTACTTCAAAATGATATTCTAATAGAAATTGAGTAAGGTATGGATGGATTATTACAATTTTATAATTACTCGGGCTTTGCCAATTTTACATTAGGGCACGGCATAATGATACTGGTAGGTTTATTTTTTATCTACCTTGCTATTAAACACAACTACGAACCTTTACTTCTGGTTCCTATAGGATTTGGTATTTTGATAGGAAATATTCCTTTTTTACAAAATGTAGGTTTAAACTTAGGGGTTTATGAGGAGGGAAGTGTGTTGCGTTATCTTTATATGGGGGTGTTAAAAGGGATTTATCCGCCTTTAATATTCTTGGGAATTGGTGCTATGACCGATTTCTCAACTTTAATCTCCAGCCCTAGGTTGATGCTTTTGGGAGCTGCGGCTCAAATAGGTATCTTCTTGACCTTTTTAGGAGCTATATTATTAGGCTTTAACTTAAATGAAGCCGGTGCTATTGGTATTATTGGTGGAGCAGATGGCCCTACGGCTATTTTCTTATCGTCAAAATTGGCGAATGGTTTAAATGGTAATCTGAATTTGATAGGGCCTATTGCTATTGCTGCTTATTCTTATATGGCGTTAGTTCCTGTTATTCAGCCTCCTATTATGAGGTTATTAACTACTAAAAAAGAACGTGTTATTAAGATGAAGCCGCCTCGTGCAGTTTCTAAAACCGAAAAAATAATGTTCCCTATTTTAGGCTTATTATTAACCGGTTTTATTTCTCCGGGAGCTTTACCTTTGTTAGGTATGTTATTCTTTGGTAACTTATTAAAAGAATCTATGGTAACCGAGCGTTTAGCAGAAACAGCTCGCAAGCCTTTGATTGATATTGTTACTATATTATTGGGAGTAACAGTGGGAGCATCTACACAAGCAGATGTCTTCTTAAGAACGCAATCTATTTTGATATTTATTTTAGGTGCTGTTTCCTTTATAATAGCTACTGCCGGAGGCGTTTTATTTGCTAAGGTAATGAATATTTTTGCTAAAGCAGATAATAAAGTTAATCCTTTGATAGGAGCTGCAGGCGTGTCAGCAGTACCTGATAGTGCAAGGGTTGTGCAACACGAAGGTTTAAAATACGATCCTTCTAATCACTTGTTAATGCACGCTATGGCACCTAATGTGTCAGGTGTAATTGGTTCAGCAGTTGCTGCCGGTATATTAATGAGTTTCTTGTTGTAGGTTAAACTATTAATGAATAAAAAATTCCCCCCAAAGGTTTAAATAATCTTTGGGGGGAATTTTTTAAGAAGTTTTTTAATTGATGTGAATTAGATATGGTATTTTACCATTACACAACTCCCGACTTTGGTCTTCGGTCTTCCGTCTTCTGACTTCTGTCTTCCAACCTCTTCACTCTAGGATTGTGTTATAGCTTCAATACCGGGTAGGGACACTCACATCTAAGCGTAGTTAAAAACTACGCTTATTAACAAATTAAAAAACTCCCATAAACATATTCTTTTTTGTTTTACAGTTCTGATAAAATGAATATTTGTATTCTTTTGTTGCAGAGTAAAATAGAAAGTTAGTTGCAAATTTTGTAAAGGCTATTTATATCCTGCATTATAAATGCTGTTTTATATGTAAGCCTAGATATAATCTAACGCTTAGGGTTTTGTTTTGTCATTTTATGGCGAGAGGGGGGGAGTAATTACCTTTCAATTGTCTTAATATTTGAAACTAAGATACTACTTTGATTTTTCTTTATAAATAATATTCCAAATTGACGAGTCCGTTTATATTTAATAGAGAACTTACCATTTTTATCAGTTCTTGATAAAAAAATGAAATCTTTAAATATTTTTTGATTTAATATATTACATACATATATTTGTACATCTTTTTCTCCTATCATTCCCAGCTTTCCTGGAGCAGTAACGACACCTTTAGCCGTAATCGAATCATTACTTATAGAACAGTTATCAAACTTAATTTTCATAGAAAACTCTCCTAAATTAATAGGTAATATTTGAATATTTGAGATATCTTTATTCTCTTGTACTTTATAAGATACCCATTCATTATGATTAACATTTTTTACTTTTTGTCCAAGACAACCATAAGTTAATATTAATAAATTTATTAATACTAATATAAATAACAAATACTTTTTCATTAATATCCCATATGTTTTTTATAATCCCCCTCTCTTTAATCTAGATGCAATTT
>PDWI01001668.1_pt1 | contig 34525 bp, 23 predicted proteins | sample 1430891 | NCBI WGS metagenome assembly PDWI01 (sample SAMN01162508, study PRJNA174530) | Oral metagenome, whole genome shotgun sequencing project. | biome: Marine environment; feature: Marine mammal; material: Swab sample of the gingival sulcus; isolation source: swab sample of gingival sulcus... | reverse complement strand
AATTAGGTAGTGTAGGTATTGGTTGCAGAATACTTTTGGTATGAAAGGAGGGAGGTTCTAACAGTAGTTAGAGTCGTAAATTATGGCAGAATATTTATCCCCTGGAGTTTATGTTGAAGAGTTTGAAAGCGGTCCTAGACCGATGGAAGGCGTTTCAACGAGTACAGCAGGTTTTGTAGGTGTAGCTCAACGTGGACCGCTTACAGGGCAACCTGTTTTGATTACCAATTTTTCGGATTTTTATAGAAAATTTGGTGGATATTTGTCGGAAATTGAATGGGGCGAATATCGTTATTTAGCATATAGTGTTGAGCAGTTTTTTGTAAACGGTGGTTCTCGATGCTATGTTATGCGTGTTGCTCCAAGCGATGCAAAGATGGCGAGCAATAGCAAATTTGATTCATCATCAGCACTTTTGATTTCAGCTAAGGAAGTTGGAGCATGGGGTAATAGCATTTCTATAACTTGTGAAGTGTCGTCTAAGGCTAAGACTCAAGTTTTAGAAAAAGTAGAATCAGAGGCTGGAATTAAGTACAAATTCAAATCAGTTGTAGGATTTGGTGCAAATGATGTCGTGGAATTTTTTGATGGTAAGCAGTCTATCTACAATAGAATTACTAAGATTAACGACAATTTTGTAGAGTTTGAAAATGAATTTGAAGTTGATGTAGTAGATGTCAATTTATTAGCTAAGAAAGTCATTAAAAGATGTGATTTTAATCTTGAAGTTAAATATGGTGATGCAACTGAAAAATATGAATTTTTGTCATTTAATCCAATGAGTGAAGATTTTGTAGAGAAAAAACTTGAAAAATCTGAACTCATTGAAATACAAGTGAAAGCGGGAAATGATATAAAGTTGCCTATGCAAATTATTTCATCTCAAGATGAAGCTCCAGAAGTTTTAAATATTGAGCTTGCAGGTGGTAAAGATGGTACTGCAAGCAAACTTTCAGCATCAGATTTTATAGGAAATGATAAAGGTCCATCTAATAGAACTGGGCTACAGGCATTTTTAGAAAATAACAATGTAAGTATTATGGCGATACCTGGAATAGTGGACTTAAATGTTCAGTTGGCTTTAGTTGCACATTGTGAAAATATGGCAAATAGATTTGCGATTTTGGATATTCCAAAGGAAAGCAAAAATGTCGCTGATATTCAAAAACATAGAGATGTTTTTGACACTCAGTATGCAGCTATGTATCATCCATGGATAAATGCGTTTGATCATTTGGACAAGAAGAATATTTCACTTCCTCCATCTGGTGCAATTGCAGGTGTATATGCTCGTGTAGACCAGCAACGAGGTGTGTTTAAAGCTCCTGCAAATGAAAATTTAAGAAATGTTGTGAAGTTGGATTGTAATTATAATGAGGGCGAACAAGATATACTAAATCCTATTGGAGTTAACTTGATTCGCAGTTTCCAAGGTCAAGGTATAAAAGTTTGGGGAGCTAGAACTCTATCAAGTAATAGCCTATGGAAATATGTCAATGTACGTCGACTATTTATATTCTTAGAAGAATCAATTAAGAATAATACAGGTTGGGTTGTATTTGAGCCAAATGATGAAATGCTTTGGGTTAGAGTTAGAAGAACAATTGAAGTTTTCCTTGACAATGTATGGAGAAGTGGTGCGTTGGCTGGAAATACTGCATCTGAGGCGTTTTATGTAAATATTGGTAGAACTACAATGTCAGAAGATGATATTCAAAATGGACGATTGATTTGTGAGATTGGCGTTGCACCTGTTAAACCAGCAGAGTTTGTAATCTTTAGAATTACTCAAAAAACCAGCCAGTCGGCAGAATAGGGGGGATATAAATGCCAGCAAAAGCGTTTCGATTTAAGTTGGAAATTGAGGGTTTAGAAGCGGGTAGCTTTGCTGAAATTTCAGGAATAGATGCCACTTTTGATGTGATTGAATACCGAAATGGAGACGATCCGCTAATTACACCTCAAAAAATACCTGGACTTGTTAAGTATGGAAATATAACTTTAAAATATGGTCTTACTGATAGTATGGTTCTATATGAGTGGATTGATGAAATTAGAGAGGGTACTTTAAACAAGAAAACTGCAACTATTACAGTTCTTGATGACACAGGTGCTGATAGTCATTCATGGCAACTTCGTGATGCATGGCCAGTTAAGTACACAGGTGCTTCTTTAAATTCGACTAGTTCGGAGATTTCATTTGAAAGTATAGAGCTTGCTCATACAGGTATAACAAGAGAATCTTAATTAAAATGAATAAAATAAATTTGTGTTAGGAGATTAGGCTGATGTCGTCTAATCTCCATGGCACAATTGAGTAGATAGTCAAGAATTTTATAAGAGCTAAGGATTGTATAAAAATAAAAATTTGATAAATAGGTAATGATTTTTTAAGTAGGTAAAAAATTTTTTAAACGAGGTAAAATATGTTTAAAACAGAATATGAATTTGAACTTCCTAGAGGATACATTGATAAAGATGGGAATTTACATAAAAAGGGAAAAATGCGTCTTGCAAATGCTGCTGATGAAATTTTGCCTATGAATGACCCTAAAGTAAAGCAAAATCCTTCCTATATAACCATTATTTTATTAGCTAGGGTAATTGTGGAATTAGGTGATTTAGAAAATGTAAATACAAAGGTTGTCGAGAAGTTTTTTACTGCTGATTTGGCTTTTTTACAAGATATGTATCAGAGAATAAACAATGATGATATGCCTGAAATAACTTGTACTTGTCCTAAATGTGGAGAAAAATATAAGGAAAAATTGGATTTTTTTCAACTCAGCTTCTCAGATACCCTTTAGATAAATTATATGAGGAAATATCTTTTATTGGATATTATTTTCACTGGTCATATAAAGAGATAATGAATATGGAACATAGAGAAAGGCAGAGATTTTGTAAAGAAATTTCTGCAATTAATAAAAAGGTCAGTGGTGGTTCTGAGGAGATAAGTATATTTGATATAAAATAAGAGTGTTGAGATGAGCGAAAAATATAAAAATCTTATACCTGCGTGTAATTTTATAGTTAGATATAATTGTGCAATTCATGTGGGGTACAAAAAAATTACAAATTTTTCAGATGAGGTTTCTGTGGAAACATTTGTGTCGGCAGGCAGAAATCGCTCGCCTGTATATTTAGTTAAGCCACAGGAAAAATTGCAGACTGTAACATTTTCGGGAAGTGTGGGGATTATTAATTTAAGCCAAATTCAAGCCACTTTTCAGATGCAGTCTCCGAGTATTTTGCCTACGTTGATATTTGTGCTTAAAAATGATAAAAGTGTTGCTAAAATATATTCAGTTAATAAGCCAATGTGGATTTCAAGTAAATATAGCAACTTAGATGCTCAAAGTTCCATAGCTTTTACCGTAGATGCAACATATGCTCATAGCGGAATAGTTGAATTGCCTTTGTCTGAAAAAATGGTGAATATTTTTAAAAAGTAGTTTGAAATTTTATGTATTTAATTTTATGCAAATTATAGCCAATGTAATTTAAAGATGATTGATGGTGATTTAGTGATTAGTACAAGAAAAATTATGCATAATTCAAATCAAGTTTTCACTGAATATATAGCTCGTAAAAATAAAATTTTGGGAAATGTATATGCTGATAATTTCTATAGTAAAGATATTCCATTAGATTATTTGATGTTACAAAGCGACATACGCTATGAATATTATATAAATAATATCGTTGATATATACAATAAGGTTATGCTAATTGAGTCGGGTGAGTATGATTTTATAAGCAGAAATATTAATATAAAAAATCAATTAATTGAGCAGTTACATAATAAAATATATGAAATTAAAGTTGAATTATTTGAGTATTATAAACGAGATAAAGAATTTGCAAATGCTCTTAATGTGATTGATGAAATTAATAGTGTGGATATTTCAAACCAAATTTCCATACTTAGAAATAAATTTAAAAGCATTAATTTAGAATATAATGTAAATTACAATAAATATAAGAGTATATACGATTCATTGTGGAGGGGTAGTGTAAGAAATGCACAGCATCATGCAAGTCTAATATCGCTTTTTCGACATAAGATAATAGCTTCACGCATTTTAAATAATAAAAAGACAGTTGATTATGTAGATGTTGATTATAACGATGTAGTTAATATCGATAAAATCAATATTGAAGATAATTATACATATTTAAACAATGTTAATAATGAGAATATCTCGATTGAAATAAATGAATTAAGAGATATTATTAATGAATTTGTGAATTTTTATACTTATTATGACGAAAAAATTAATAATTATGCAATTTATGATGATTCCAATAACAGTGAATTTGATGGCGAATTAGATGGTAAGCAAATTAAATTTAGCGATTCACATAAAAATATATTCGAATTTGAAAAAATGAAAATTTATACATTGTTGCATAATAAATCAAATGTTGAAAAACAAATTTATGAAAAGCAAATTTTTGAAAAATTAACTCCCAATGAAGTGGAAATTTATCAAAAAATACATAAAATAATACATTTAGGTGATGAAATTTGTGGGCAATATTTTGATACCACAGTGGAAAATATATACCGTGAAATAACTGAGAATGGCAGATTAGCGAAGGTAGATAATAATAAGTCATTATCAGTTAATAATGACTTGCCCAAAGGTGAAATATTTTTTAGCAATAATCAAAATATTGATGGTCAAGTTACGAGGGAAGTTAGCAATTTAAAGTACACTTCCAGTATGGAAATGGTATCTAAATTATTGGGTGATGAATTACTTAAAATTGCAATTCAAAGTGCAGTTTTACAAAATTTAGTATTAAAACAAGAAACTGATATATATGAGAGATTTTATAAAACCGTGCTAAATAAAATTCAGAGGACATTATTAAACTCTAATCTTTTTGAGGAGATTATACATAGTGATAAGTTTAATAAACACCTCTTAAAAGAATTTGAATATGAAAAAACTCAGTCAAGTAGAACAATAATAAAAGAAATTTTTTCTTGGTTAAATGATAATTTAAAGGCGATGCTATCAGAAAATAAACCAGAAAATAAAGAAGTTAATTTTGGAGTTAATTTTAAGGATATTGATTATATTTTGAAAAAATATAGCAACTTCGCTAGCGGTATTAGCAATAGTTTTTTGTCGGTTATTAGTGATAAAAAGTTAGCTATATCTGAGGGAAGATTAAAGACTTTATCAGATTATAATTTAGGCAAATCATTTAAAGATAAAAGCAAAATATTTATTGATGATTTTTATAAAAACGTTAAAAATACCTTTAAATTTGAAAATTCATATTTATATTATACTTTTAGCAATGATATACGATTGTCTGATAAAAATGAAATTATTAGTGATTTAGATAAAAGCGTTTCAAATAATTTAGCATATGGTATTAAGTTTAATTTTTACGATAATATAGCTCGATATATAGAAAATTTACTTATGATAAAAGATGTTGTAGCAGATGAATTTTCTGTAAACTCTCATATTGTGGAATTGTTAGATTTGGAATATGTAAAAACTACAAAAGCTATAAATGATAATGAAATAGATGCTAACCAGATATCTCAATTTATTAAGAAAATAAAGAACTCTGAATTTGAAGATTTATTTGAAATATCGACATTAGATTATATATATGATGAAAATAAACAAAGCAAATATGTAAAAACGAAAAATAAATTACAAAAAAACATAAAAGATAATATTCAAGATGTTGCGAAAGAAATAACAAAAGAAAGTATAGTACAGCATTTAGAACAAAGTTCAAATCAAAATATAAATCGAAACTCAAAACAGGGCGTAGAACAAGATGATAAAAATTTTGTATATGATAGAAATAATGTAATAAATGAAAATTTGCAAGAGAATATAGTAAAAATTATACGAGAACATCAACAAATAAGTGTACTAGACATCTTGCAAAACAAAATAAATATGAGTATGCAAAATAGTGTAATAAAATATGAAGATATTGATGTTTCAGATATGATTTTATCAAAGAATATAAATGATAAAATTAGTATTAAAACCAATAAAAAAATCAATAGAATGTTTGAAAAGACACAGATTTTTCATCAGCAAACTCAATCTCAAGAGGAATCTAAATATGATGTTTTTAATCTTGGTTTTGAGAATGATTTAAAATACAAGATTAAAAATAATCAGAATGAAAGCGTAGAATTATTTGATAATATTGATGTTTCAAATCGTGTAAATACTTATACGGATATAGAGCATAAGACGAATAGGTCAATTGAAAATGAATATTTAGCAAATGTTAATAATATAACAAATAGCCAAGATATACCAATGATAAGTGAGAAAGATGTTCAAAAGCATATACAAGAGATAGTTTTTGCCGAAAATGGAATTAATAAAATCTATAAAAAAATATATTCTAGGATTGAAAGAGAATTTATAAATGAAAAAAGGCGTAGAGGTATTTAGAGAGGGTTATTATGTTTGATGCTAATGCTTATATACAAATTGTAAAGGGAGAATCTCCAAAGCCAACTGACAAAAAAGTTTATTTTCAATTTAATCCATCTGAGTATTCGCTTGCAAGAGAATTAAAATTTAAAGAGGCTAGTTATTCTGATAACAATAATGTCAAGACTATTGTTCAATTTGAGAGAATAGTGAATGGTACATTTTCATTTTCTGCTATATTTGATTCGTTTATGAGTATTGTTCCTAAAAAACATGATGTTAGAGAACAATTTGTAGAACTTGAAAAGGCAGTTTGTATGGAGGGGGTTAAAGAAAATCTTCCTAAGTATATATTTCGATATGGAAATTTAAAATATATGGGATATATAAAGAAATTTGATGTTAAGTTTACTATGTTTACTCCCATGGGAGTTCCAGTTAGAGCAAAAATTGATATATCAATGCAAGTAATTGACGATATGGCAAATATTAAAGAGTCAAATGATATTTTTAGTAAAATGAAAAAAAAGAAAATTAGTAAAAAAAATGAATTTTTAGAAAAAAAGATATTAAACCCTCGTATAGGAATTTAATTATTTGAAATTAGGAGATATATATGTCGTCCTTTAAAGGTGATTTTAATAAATTTTCTCATAAATATAAAAATTTTCAAAATCCTAATTTTGAAATAAGAGTTCAAAATAAGAACTTGTCTAAAAATAACAAAATTATATTGAGATGGGTAAATGTTGATTTAACCTCTGAGTACAAGTCCAGTTTTGCATCGTTTGGAATAGAGGGATTGGGAAATTATTTTGAACCTACGATATTTGAATCCTTACTTAAATCCGATTTAAAACTGGGCAATAAAGTGGAAATATCACTTGGCTATGGTAGTAACCTTAAAAAGGTGTTTGTCGGATATATTATGGCTGCTAGAATAAATGATTTTAAGGATTCTAGTGTTGAACTTGTCATAGAATGTTACGATGCTACAAATATAATGATGTTTTCAAAGAAAACTCTTAAATATGAAGATTGTAAAAGCTACTCTGATGCCGTTTTAAATGTATTAAAAAAATATGTATCAGTAATTTCTTCAAAGGATGTGTCATCTAGTTTTAAAGTTTCTGGAGATATAGTTCAAAACAATCAAAGCGATTATGAATTTATAAAAAAAATGGGTCAGGCGATAGGATATGAGTTTTTTATAGAATTAGGCAAGGCGTATTTTAGACCTATTGCATCAAAGGCTAGAAATTGTATATCCATATCATCTTCTGGAATGTTGATTGACTATTCGCAAGAGATAAATTTAACTAATCAGCTTATGGAAGTTGCAGTTAAAGCACATCATAGTGGAGATCCTGATAGGGATATAATTAAATCGGTTAAAAAGGTTGAAACTGTTGGAAAAGGACGTTCTCAAGCTAGTGATGTGAGCAGTTTAATCGGTAAAAATAATGTTTTAGAATATTATTTACCATCAATAGAAAATATGGATGAGGCGGGAAAACTTGCAGAGGCTAAACTGTTTCAAAATTCGCTTAATTTTATACAGGCTAAAATGCAAATTATAGGTGTGCCAGAGGTTTTTTCAGGCAAGTATATAACAGTTAAAACAAAGTTTTTTAAAAAGGAAAAGCAATTTTATATAACCAGTGTTAATCACAAAATAGATGCAGGCGGTTATAGAACCGAAATTAGAGCAAAGGCAAATAAATTATGAGTATTTTTGATGAAATATTAAATAGCAATGATGATACATCGAGCAAAATATGCAGTCTTATAAGTGGCATAGTAACTGATATTAATGACCCAGATAATAAAAACAGGGTCAAGGTCAAACTTTCTCACAAGGTTAATGATAAATCTGAAACTAGCTTTATACCTGTTGCAATGCCCATGGTGGGCAAAGATTACGGAATGTATTTTATGCCAGAGATAGGCGATGAGGTCTTGGTAGGTTTTGAGATGGGAGATATTGAGCGAGCATATGTGATTGGTGCAATATACAATGATTCTAAAAAAGCCCCTGCGACAATTGAAAATGGCGAAAATAATCTTAAAATTATAAAGAGCAAAAAAGATAATCAGATTGTTATAAATGATAAAGATGATGAATTATCTATTAAAATACAAACTAAAAACGGATATGAAGTATTAATAGATGATAAAAATAAAAAAATTGAAATTAAAGATAAAGATAAGGCGAATATGATGGAAATTGATTCTGGAAGCGGAAAAATTACTATAAAGGCAAAAAGTAAAATAACACTTGAAACCGATGAAAGTTCTATAACCCTTAGTAGAAGTTCTATTGATATTAAGGCAAATAAGGATATTAAACTCGATGCTCCAACGGTTGATATAAATGCCTCTAGTTCGTTTAAAGTTTCATCATCTCAATCCGTGGAAATAAAGTCTGGTGGTGTAGCTACTTTTAAAGGAGCTACAATTAAACTAAATTAATTGGGGGAAATATGTCCAGTGTAGCTTTTCCTTTAAAATTAAATAGAAAAAATGGCTCTTTGGATATTGTAGAAACAGACGATAGCATTAAGCAATCCATTATGATAATACTTCTCACTCAAGTTGGGGAACGCATTGGAAATCTCGAGTTTGGTACGGACTTAAATAGATTTATGTTTGAGTCTATTACGGATTTTTTGATTGAAGAAATGAAAGCAGAGATAAGAAAAAGTATTTTGAGATTTGAAAAAAGAGTTGATGAATTAGAAGTTGAGATAAATCAAGTTAATAATTCATCTGTGCTTAAAATATCAATAAGTTATGTAAATACACAGAGTTATAATAGCAATATTCAAAGTTTGGATTTTAATATGGATTTGAATGATGGAATAATCTTATGAATACTAAAAAATTTATAGAAAAAATTAAAAAAAATGCAAATTATTATACTCCAGAGCTTAAAATAAATCAGCAAAATACAAATGCTATTTTTGGTGTTTCATATGCTCTTGCCGATATGTTTGGCGATACATATAAAAAATTTGATGAGCTAGATGAGATATATAAGATTGAATTAGCAAAGATTTTAGATGTTAAATATCATGAGGGCTTTGCGTCATCGGGCATTGTAAAGATAGATATAAAAAAAGAATTTGACAAGCAAATTCATATTTCTAAGGGAACGCAGTTATATACCTTTTCAGAGGATGGAAGTGTCGTTTATAATGCTGATTTATCAATAGATATTAAGCATAATCAAATATCAAATATAGTATTTTGTGATTCTAGCACGGATAATACTCAAATTTTATACGATTTAAATAGTGATGAAGTTGATTTTAAAGATTTAAAGATTACATTTTTTGACCCGAATACAAAAGTTAACCCTAGAAAAATTTATTTTATATGTGATGAGTTATTTGAATACGGGTTGATTTATAATTTTGATATTAAAATTTTATCATCACAACTTGATGATTGGATGGATGTTTTAATTGATAAGCGAACTAAATGGATGTTTACAATAGGCGATTATAAATGCGAACTAATTCCAAAATTAAAAGAGAATACATTGTATTTTTCGTTAAAAAATAGTCAAATCGATGAAATTAATCTATATTTAGAAGATGAAAAATGCGAACAAAATCCATTTATATCTGTAGAAATATATGATTTAAAACAGTATCATAGTCTTTCTTATCAGCGTGTATTAATGGGAGCTAAAGGAGAATTTGAACCACAAAAATTAGTTGCAAATTACTTAGATATTTATCAAAAAAATTCATATATGTTTGGTGATATATTTAGCGTATATGATGAATTTTACATAGGTTCTTCTAAAGTTTTTTCTAAAAGAGGAGCATTGGCTACAATAAGCCTTCATCTTGATTATATTGAAGTTGAAAAAGAAGAATTTATACAAATGGATAATGTCAAATACAGACCATTTATGCATGAAAGCGATTTTTCTAAAAAAGAATTATCCGATATAGAAATAGTTGAAGTTGTTTGGGAATATTATAATGGAATGTCTTGGAAGAGAATATTAGTTGGCGAGGAAAATGAAAGATTTTTCGTTAAAAGAATGAAAAAAATTGATATTCAATTTATTATTCCAGAGGATATTGAGTCCACATATGTAAATGCTGATGAAATGCATTATATTCGTTGCAAAATAACAAAAGTGAGCAATTATCTTAAACTTAGCGGCAAATTTATTTCTCCATCTATCATTGATGTTAAATTAAAATTTGACTATGAGGGTTCTTTTGACAATAAGTACGATAGTGCCGAATTTGCGGGAACTAAAATGTATTTTGATGCTGATAATATCATTATGTCAAAGTCTTTTGAATCTCAAAAGAGAATACCTGATTTACGACTTATTGATAGTGGAAGAAAGATAGACTATGAGGGAAGCAATGATAGTCTAGTTTTTCAAAGAGTTAGAGATGCAGGTTCTTCAATATACATTGGCTTTACAAAACCATTGGCTTTAGGAATTAATACCATATATTTTGAGAGCAAAGATTTTTACCCTAATGCAGAAAAAATAGAATATAAAATTTTATACAGTAATGCCAATGACCAATTTACTCCTATTAAAGTGCTGGATAATACGGACAACCTTTCAAAAAGTGGTATGGTTATGTTATTTGTAGAAGATAATATGCATTTATTTAATATGTTTGGAGTAGATGCTTACTGGATTCAAATATCGAGAAATAGCATGAGAGAAGATATGAATCCAATTCATTTGAAAAATATTGCGTTAAATGTGTTGCCAATAGTACAAAAAGAGTTAATTGGGCCCATTAATTTTAAAAATTATGAACTCGAATTACATAAAATTATAGAATTACCTGATAAATCCGTTTCTGATTTAGTAGTTTATGTTAATGAAAAAGATATGCTGACTACATTTGAGTATGAGAATTTAAAAAATGATGGGAATTTATATGAGGAATTGGATTTAAATGCAGAAGTTAAATTTATATGGGTTAAATGGCAACAGGTCGATAAGTTGTCGGCTGCAAATTCAGAAGATAGGGTCTATGAATTAGATAGTAGAAATGGAAGAATAATTTTTGGAGATAATAAAAATGGCAAGATTTTGCCAATTCAAGTTGACGATGTTTTAAGAGTTAGTTATAAGATTTTTACGGGAGAAAAGGGCAATGTATCTAAAGACTCTGACTTTAAATTTAACATTCCCATTCCTGAGATAGAAAAAATGACTTCACTTGTCGATACGCAGTGGGGTATGTCAGCTGAAACTCAGCCTTGTGCGGTCAATAGAGCTATGATTTCGCTATATCATAAAAACAGAGTTATAAGCATTAAAGATATTGAATATATGATTAAGTCAGGCGTAGCTCATGTTCATGATGCTAAGTGTATTAAAAGAAAATTTAATTTAGAACTTATTATACTGCCCGTTGATTATGTATATGATGATTTTCATTTTTCAATGGTGCATCAAAAAGTTTTTGAAACTCTTAGAAAATATGCGGATATAGAGCTGCTTAATATAAATATAAAGTGTGCTAAACAATTATTTATAAGCACAAAGATTAAAATTGCGGTAAATGATGTGTTTGAAGTTCCAAATAAAACTTTTGAGTTAAATGAATACCTAGATAATTATATTAAATACACATCTGAAGATGGAGATAGAAGAACAATTGGTGATGTTCCTACCCATGATGATATTTACAATAAATTGAGTTTAGAATTGGGGTTAGAAGTTGATAATCTAATCGTTGAATATTATTTGCGTAGAGATGATGATTATGTAAATATTGATATTTCAGATAAAAGCGATTTACGATATTATGTTCCAGATTCTCTTACACATAATATTTCAATTAGAGAAGATAGGTGATATGCGTGTTTGAACAAAAAAAAATATTCACAAAAGAGTTTGATGATATATATGATTTAGCTGTTAAATTGGCTCATGTTAATTCTAAAGATTGGGATGCGACTTCACCCTCTGATCCAGCTTTGACTATTCTTGAAACATTTAGCGTTTTAAAGGATATGCAGCAGGCATACATGGAGAGTGTAAACGATAAATGTACTGAAAAGCTATTAAAAATATTAGTTGATGATATTAAAACTGCATTTCCAACAAAGTATATTGCAAATTTAACTTATAGTGATGATATGCCATTTGTAATCCCATCTGATAGTTTTGTATATGAAGATATGAAACTTAGTGTTTGTGAATATACTTCTATAACAGATGTAAATAAAATTAAACTTATAAATACAAAAAATGAAAAAATACAAAATATCAGTTTTCCACTTCAAGTAGAAAGAGAAGTTGATCTATTTGGCAGCTTAGAGGAAGATAATGTTTTTTATATTTTAATAGATGCTATTAACTTAAATAAAAATATAAATTTATTTCTTGATATAAATGATGAAAAAAGAGTTAAAATTCCAAATGATAAGTATAAATTTAGCACTATGATATGTGAACTCAGTTTTTATGGATATTGCAATGATGATAGCGGAAAAGTTGTTGAGTGTGAACTGGATATTTTAAGAGAAGATACATATGGATTTTTATATAGTGGGTTATTAAATTTATCAACTGATAAAAAATTAGTTAAGGGCGGAGCATTTGATGAGGATGTATATTATATTAAATGCGTTATGAAAGACTGTAAATACGATGTAATCCCTAAAATTAAAAATATATATGCAAATCCTATTGAATTATATCAGCAAAATAATTTAATTAAATCCTTTAGAGAAAATTATAGTGATGTTTCAGATGACTCAAGTGTTACCATGTGCATAGTTGATAAAGTAGCATTTGAGGGGAAAATTGTTCCTTATATTCTCGTTAATGACAAATATATTGATTTAAAAGATGATGATTTTAAAATTTATAGGGATATAAAAACTAGATTTGTTGAAATAGTAATATCAGTTAAAAATATTAAAAGCCGACTAGACTCCCTTAATGTATACGATAAAGAAATAAAAAGTTTTGAAATTTTAGCGGTGGCATACGATAAAGTTTTTTATAATGTTCGTTCAATAGGTAGTGGAGATGGAACTGCAAATCAGAAATTTAATTTGCCGTTTAAAAATTATATTAAAGATAAATTAGAAATATTGGTTAAAGAAAAAGATGTTTACTATAAGTATAAAAGAGTTGATGAAATTGCAAGATATGGCAAATACGATAGAGTTTATGAACTAAACTCAGACGATAATATTATCAAATTTGGTGATGGATATTGTGGCAGATGTGTGCCAATAGGTAATCAAAATATTATAATAGTTAATTTTATTACAACTCATTCAGAATTAAATGGCATATCAAAATCAGAAAAAATATTTGACACCCAAAGTGATGAAATGATGATAAAGTTCTCTAATATAGTTGATGTTAATACTATTTATATTATTAAACAAAATAGCATAGTTTCTAATTTGAATAATTTAAAAAATAAACTAGCACAATCAGATATTTTTGAAAGAACGCTTGTTACAAAAGAGGATTATATAAATTTAATAATGAATTTTCCAGCTATTTTAGTTAATGATGTAAAGGTGTATTCAAATGAAAATAATGGATTTGATATAGAAGTTTACGTTGATTTTAAGGCTGAAAATTCTAGGTTTGTAAAGTTTTATATTGATAATTTAATGGACTATATAAGAAAGTATAAGTTGATTACAGTTAAATGCAATATACATATTAAATATGGTTTAAAAGTAAAGTAAGGGGTCATTATGGCACTTGACAATAAGTTTATCGTACTAAATAAATATGAAGATTTTAGCAGGGCATATATGAATAACTGCACCATAAACTCTGATGATATTTTGATACAAGATGATTTTGGAGTGAGTGCCTGTTATTTATCTCGTAAAATCGACTGTTTAAATGATGGTATGCGATGGATGCGAATATCTATTAATTCATCGGATATATTTGTCAACATAATAGCATTTGCAACTGATATTGATATAGAAAGTGTTGATTATGAGGAGCTTTATACTTATGGCTATGGTGCTGATGAAATTATAAATATTTTAAAAAGAGATTTTGAAACTATCGAAATTAAAAACAATATTGGACTTTTACATAAATTAAAGGGTAGGTATCTATATTTTTTACTTAGATTTAATGGTAAAGATGAAAATGTCGGTCAAATATATGATATAAAAATAGAATTTGATATAGATTCATTTACAAAGTATTTCCCCGCAATATATAGAAAAAATATGTATGATGATGATTTTTTCTATCGCCTTATATTAGTTTATCAAGATATTTACATGGACATAGAAGATAAAATTGACAAAAAATATCTCGATTATGACTCAAAGGTTGCAGACAAAGACGCACTTATGAAACTTATTAATATGCTTAATTTTGAAGAGTGCAAAATATTTGATACGGATATCATAAGAAAACTTATAGATAATTATAGCAGTATTATGAAATTAAAAGGCTCTATTAAGGGAGTGGAGTTATTAACTAAATTAATATTAAATAAAGATATAAAAATTATTGAGCATTATGAAATATTTGATAAAAATTTATCAATCGAAGCTAGAAAAGAACTTAGCAGAACATTTGTAGACGATATATTTTATTTTACTATTATAGTCAATGATGCTGATGATATAAATGATATTCAAAGAGAAAAATATATATTATTTATGGATTATTTTGTTCCACTTAAAACCAGTTATGAGGTTATATTTGAAAGTGATGATAATTTGGAGCAAATTCAATTAGATGTTGGACGTAATTTACCAGTTAGATTGTAGAGGGAGATATGAAAAACATTTTAAATTTTAAAAAAAATTTATACTATGATGGGAAATTATTAAGTGCTAAAAATTTTCAAGATGAGCAGTCATATCATAATGAAAAAAGGGCATTGATAAATAGACTCATATATGGAGAAGGCGTACTAAGTGGCATGAGAGTTTTAAAGCTGGACGAGGAGACTTTTTGCATAGAACCTGGTGTTGCGATTGACCATATGGGAAGAATGATAGTTATAGAAAAGTCAGCATTTAAAAAGGCGTCTTATATTAAAGGGCTATACAATTATAATGATGATATAGATTTTTTGTTAATGGCTAAATACAAAGAGCAACTAATTGAAACAGATGTAAATATAGGAAAGGATAAGGACGTATTATCGGATAGTTGCATTGAAACTTATGATATTGATATTATTCCATATGATATTAGCCACTATAAAAATTCAAATATGGCAATGGCATATTATAAGGAAGAGATATTTAGTAGTCAACACACGAAGATAAATATTATTGTTCCTAAATTTATAGAGAAAGATGATATTTTTGAAGTTAAATTTGAAATAGTAAATATGGGACAAAATAAAAGCGTAAAAATAGATGGTGAAGTTTTATTAAATAATATTTATTTTGTGGATGATAAGGTAAATTTAACATTTGATGGTTCTCTTTTTAAAAATAATATTCAGACCAAAAGCATATTGCTTAGAGCTGATGAAATCGGTGATTTGGACGGAAAGTTGACAATTAAATCAAACTCATTGCTAATTGAAATCAATAATGAAACATATAATATAAATGATGATTTTTCTTTTAATATATTTATATCTTCTGATAGTTATTACAACACACTTAGATATAAATATTTTAATAGACAGTCTAGTAGTGATATTGATAGGGGCATTGCATTAGCTAGGATTATATTGCGATATGAAAAAGACACAGCATATATTAATAATATTTTGCCGATGCCATTTGATGAAATAGTCGCATCTAATTCGTATTTGGATATATTGTCAACTCGTGATATTAAGAGAAGTGAACATTTGGATATTTCACAAAATAACTATGAAGAAAATACAAATATTTACGATGAAAGTAATTTTGAGTCTAAGTTTGAAAGCAATTTTGGAATTAGCAAAATTAATACACCTGCGGCATTTCATACAAATATGTATTTTGAATCGCCGCAATTATCTCATGGACTTGGCTTCGGAAAGGTTTATATAGATGTGTCATTTGGAGTTGAGTTAAATAATGAATTAGCATTTATTGCTGGAAATATGGATGCCATTAGCCCAGATGTTAAAGGCAAGGATTATCCTGATTTTGAATATGCAGTAGTACAATTTCCAGATAAGGGAACTTTTAAGGTTTATATACATATGCTTTCCCCATATGATAAGGAGCATATTGAATTTTGTTGGTATGCTAAAACGGATAAACAACTTCTAAATGAAATTAAAAAAGATGTAAGTATTAAAATAGAGCCTAATTCTGTTATTTTAAAAGCTGGAGAGAGTATAGTTTTTAAGGGAATTATAGATGGCATGAGAAATCAAGATATAGTCTGGAATCTTGAAGATATACAATCTGGGAAAATGAGTAGCAATGGTCTGTATCAAGCTCCTAAGAAGAGTGGCGTATATAAAATAATAGCAAGAAGTGTTGAAAATGCTAACTTATCAGCAAATGCATTTGTAGTTGTAAAATAATTCACTATATAAATGAGAGTGATAGTATGAAAAAAATAATTAGATTCATCATTGTGTCATTAATAATATCTGGAGCTTTATTTTCGTGGTATGCATATAGAAATAATCACGAGTATAGCAGTATTTGGGTTTATTCTGCTGATTCGGATTCACCAATTTATTTGGTGCGTCGTATTTCATATAAATTTAAAGTTGAAAAATTAAATCCTGATGGAAGTTTGATAAAAGAAGAATATTTAGAAAGATTTGAAGATAATGTCTATGTAGATTATATTGATATGACTTTTGATGAAGATGACAATATGTATATGCTTATTCAAAGATGGGATTATGAACTTCGAGATGCAGCAAGTCAGTATGTAGTTAAATACAATAGCGATTTAGAAAAAATATCTGAAAAATACGTAGGAGATTTATTAGAAAATCCAAAAGATAGCTTTCAAAATATAAATTATAATTCTGGAAATTTTTATCTTACATCTTATTTTACTGGAGATATTATAAATATAACAGATGGTATAAGGGATAAATATTTAAATAATAATGAAGATGTTGATGGCTTAATTACTGAGATAAGGATTTCTAATAAAAATATATTTTATTTTACAACATATCAGGGGAATTTATATAAATATGATTCAAATTTAAAGGAGCTTACTGATATATCAGAATCGTTTGACTTTACAGAAAAGCTTGTACCGCTTTGTTTAAGTGTTGATGATGAAGATAAGGTATATGTTATAAATGGATATGATTATAATTCATATTATTATTTTGATGGAGCATGGCATAAATATATTTTAGATTCTGATATTAACTATGAAAATATTATCAAAGAATATTGTAAAATGACTGTTGCTAAAGATGGGACGGCATTTTTTCTTCCAGTAGATACGACTAATGATTTTTATAAATCCAGTGTTGCAAATAATTTTAAATTTACGAAAATAGAATTACAACAAAATGGAAATATCAATCAATTAATAAAAGTATTTTTGATGTATTTGGCTGAAACAGTGGTGATTTTATTAGTAGTAGTTTTAATATATAAGCTGATAGTGAAAACAAAGGGCTATCTCCCAATAGTAGTCAAACAGGCGTTTATACTAACCGTTATAACGGGAATACTCGGATTTATTGGCATGGAATATATAGTATTTGAGGAATCAAATATTAAAGCTGATTCGCAAATGGATCAATTAGAAGCAATAGCATATGAAAAACAGATGTTTGCCAATGAACATATTGAGCAGATTAAACAAGTAAATATTCCCGAAGATTATGGAACTTATGAATATAAGAGATTAAAGAATATGCTTTCTCCTTCAAAATCGCAATATATTCAAAGTTTTGGTAAAAGGGACTATGCAAAATTTGATAGTTATATATTGAAAAATGGAGACTTATATAGGGGTATTACTCAGGAACAGATGGGACATGAATTAATAAGGAAGAACGATATATACTCACCTTATTATAAAATAATAAATGGTGAGTGGAAAAAATATACTGGTATTATGCGAGATGATTATGGCATATATAGATTAGTATGTCTATTACCTATAATGGATGATAATGAAATTTACGGCATTATTGAGGTTAGTTTAAATTATTTTCAGGCGGGAATGGAGCTTAATAGCATAGCTCTTTCCATAGAAAATGCGACACTTTTTATGATGATAATAGTATTTTTGGTTATTATATTTGTCTTAAGTAGATTTTTTAAACCGCTTGGGGCAACTGTTCAGGCATTAAAAAACATTGAAAATGGGGATTTGGATAGCAAGATAGGCATTAGGACAAATGATGAGTTTGGAATGTTTGCAGACATTATTAATTCTATGTCCAACAATATAAAAGCTCATATGAAAAAGGTTTATGAGCTTAATAAACAGTATTATAAATTTGTTCCACATGCTATATGGAAAATATTAGGAGATAAAGATTTATCAAATATAAAAATGGGTAGCAACAGGTCTTTTAGCGGATGTGCGGTAGTATTTAGACATAATTTATTTAATAATATCGTATATAGGGATTATGAATTTTTACAAGCGGTGAATGTGTTTATTTCTCATGCGATAGATAATGAAGGCGTACTTTTAGAAAATGATTTTTATAATTTCAAAATTCTTGTAAATGACTTTGATGCGTTAAAAATTCTTTTGGATCAGGCTGAGTTATATTTAGGTAAATATTTTGAAAGATTTACAATATTAATTGATTATATTGATATAGTATTAACAGTTGAAGGAAAATCAGATAAGTTATTACCTATGTACTATTTGGATTCAGAAAATGTATTTTTTGATATGCTTTCTCACGCTAAGGATCTTGGAGCTGATTGTATCGTAACGGATAGAGCTATTTGCGACTTTGGTGTTGATAATTATATGAGGACAATCCCAAATATTGATAAAGATGGTAGAAATATAAAAGTATATGAGTATTATGAATTTTATCATCATCAAATTTCTAAGACTAGAGGTGAAACATCAGAATTATTTGAAAGTGCAGTAGAGGATTATATGAATTTAAAATATGAAAGTGCAATTGAGAAATTTGTAAAAGTTATAGCAATAGATCCAAATGACGTAGTTGCTAAGAATATGTTGTTTAAATCTCAGCAAAAATTGGAGATATATCATGAATAGATTTTTGAAAAGTTTAAAAAGTGTATTTTTATATGGGCCAAGATTGATTTCTCGATATTTTAGAAAAGCCAGACGTGGCATATTAAGAAAGATTAGAGTTAAGCAGAAATTAAAATCGGTTGTTAAAAAAGGACAAAAAGATGTAGAGTCTTTTGTCAAAAAAAAGGAAAAGTCCAAAAGTGATTATTATAAAATTGGCAAATCCTATATTTCAAAACGCTTTGTATTTATTTTTGTCGCATTGATAATTATTATTCCTATTTTATTTTATACTTTTATATACCCCATTATGGATGGTAAGTGGTGGCAGGCTACAGTAAAGGTTAATTCAAAAAAGATGAGTAATTTTTCAGGGCGTGCCAAGGTAGTAGACGATGCTGGGAATATATTGTGTGAGGGTAATTTAATAAATGGTAAAATTGAGGGTTTTGCACGTATATTTGAAAATGATAAATTGCTTTATGAAGGAGAATTTAAAAATAATATGTATGATGGTTTAGGAATTTTGTATAATTCTGATACTGGTGAGCCAATATACAATGGAGAATTTGTTAAAAATGAATTTTCTGGTATGGGTAATTATTATTTTGATGATGACCAATATTATGTTGGGGAGTTTGATAAATCGAAGTTTGCTGGAGATGGTTATCTATATGGAAATTATAAAAATGGAGAACAAAATCTTCTATATCAAGGAAATTTTAAGGATAATTTATATAATGGCGAGGGGAAATTATATTTAGATGATGGAAGTTTACTATATGAGGGAGAATTTAAAGACGGTTTATTTAGTGGCAATGGAAAATTAATGTATGATTATGCACAAATGCCTAAATATGAGGGCGAGTTTAAGCAGGGCATATTTAGTGGTAAGGGCATATTGTATGATGAGAGTACGAAAGTTATATACGAAGGTGAATTTGTAAATGGTTTTATCAATTATTTAAGATATATGAATGAGGATATTAATATATTCCGCAAAGACTTTGGTCAAGAAGATACAGATATTTTATTAGAAAATTCATTTGTATCAATTTATGATTCGGCTGGGATAATTTTAGAATGTAATTATATGTCTCAAGACGAGGATTTTATAAAGATTAAAACGCTTGCTATAACTAGACAAGGCGATGGTTTAGAGGGAGTTAAAATAGGTGAAAGTATAGTACTTTCTAAATCTGTTCACATATCTAGTGAAAATATTAGCGAAAATATTTATAATGCACTAATGGAAAAATTTAATAATAAATCGAATGTAAACTTTTATAAAGTTACGACAGAGTTAAATGATTATATAGTGTGTACGGATAATATAACTATACTAGCAGTTATCTTGCAATAAAATTATGAGAGCGATAGCGTTTATGAATTTATGATAATATCATTTAATTTAAAGACATTATATATAGAATATGTGGGGATAAAATGTTTAAACGAATAATTTGTACTACAATTATTTTTACAATTTTATTTACAAATATAATTATTTTTGATAGCTCATATGCTCAAAATCAAATACTTACACTTGATGATGCCATTAAAATAGCTTTAGAAAATAGTTTTGACATCCAAAATGTAAAAATGGAGAGAGTAAATAAGCAAATTGCTAAAAATCAGGCATATGAGGCGATTGCGGACGTTAGAAAAAATGAATCCACTGTTAAATTCAGTTTATTATTTAATATAAAATTTCCTCAAAAACACGGTATGCCAAAGGAAATAGATCTTATTTTAAAAGTTCCTAAAATTGAAAAAGATATTTTAGTGTTAAATAGAAAAATAGAGTATGAACATTGGAATATAATATTTAAAACAAAACTCGCATATTATAAGGTTTTGTTAGAAAATTATCGCAAAGAAAATTATAAAACTCGCCTTGAAGATATGAATGGCGTATTAGCAAAGATTGATAGACAGGTTAAAACAGGTATAGGAGATGAAAAAGATTTAAAATTTATTAAAAGTGAATATGAAAAATTAAAGACAAAATATAAAACATCAGTAACTAATTTGGAAGATGCTAAATGGGAACTTGGAAATCTTATCGGCATAGATATTGCTACGGGATATGATTTTGATGATAGTGCCTTATTAACTGTAGATATACAAAGAGATGAACTCGAAAAGATAATAGATTTTGGTATAACAAAAGATTTATCCGTATATATGGCAAAGTGCAAGATGGATCTTGCTATTAGGGATACAAATGAAATACGAAGTATATATGTGGATCGTTTTGGCAGTAAGGTCGCAGTTTTGGAAAGTCAGCTTAGTAAAAAAAAGATTGATGTAGATACATTTTATGAAAAATACAATCAAGCTCTTGATAACATAGCTAGACCATGGAAATCATACTATGTTATAAATCTTTTATTTTTTAAAATAAAAATTCCCCTTAGATGGTTTCAGGGAAAATTTGATGGACTTAGATACTTTGAAGATGAAAAATACGCTTTATTTTTAAGTGTTATGGAAAGAAATAAAGCTATTGCAGAGGAAGAACAGGCAAGGACTGACTATTATAAAAAAATAAAGGCTTCTTTTAGTACTTTAAAGATGGTTGAAAGATTATACAATGATTTAAACGATAAGATTGATATACATCAATCAGCTTATGAAAGTAAACTTAGGAAAAATAAAATAGGATTGATAAGTTTTACTGATTTGGAAAGGGATAAGATTGATTATTACAATAGCGTAGACTCTTTATATGAGGCGTTTATAGAATACAATAATATGATTGCAACATTTGATTTTGAAACCTGCGGTTATATTTCTTCTGCAAAATCCAGTGGAGGAATACAGGCTAAAAGCTTAGAAAGCGGTGATTCTCATAAAAATCAAGAAAATTCTCAAGATGGCAAATTTAAATATTATGTTATAAATCAATTTGATGGATATAAGTTTATATTTGGCGTAATTTTGCCTGATGATGTTGATATTACTCATTATGAGTTATATACAGATAAGGATGTTAAAATTGGGCAAAGGACTGCTATAACAAAGACATTATCGTCTATTCCAATAGTGTTTGATAAAGTAAATTGTTTTTATGTCAAATTTTATAAAGGCGATAAATTAATGTCTATTGGAAAATTTGATGGCAACACACAAGAGGGTAATATAAATATTGTGAGCGGAATGACAAAATTGCCGCTTACAGTAGGTATGGAAGTTGGAAAATATTATATTAATAAAAATATATATAGCTCTGATATTGCTATAAGTATTAAAGATAATTTGAAATACGATAAATACAATGTTTACTATAAAGGAAAATTAATCGGACAAGAGATTGATAACGGAAATAAATTTAATCATATTTCTTCCATGGCTGATGATATAGCAAATATAGAGATAGAAATTATAAATGATGATAAGAGCATTTGTAGGCTTATATTAGTTGAAGGCAAGTTGATAATTAAGAGTATAACACAAAGCTGAAAGGATAGATTATGAAACGAATTATAAAAATTGTATGTCTTATATTATCTATGTCTGTTGTAATCAATGGTTTTTCAATGGATTTTGCAGCAAGGCGTATTAAGGCAAATGAATTTCCAAATAAAACTATAATAATAGGAACTCATGCGATATATTTAGATGTTATCAATGAGCAATTAATAAATTTGGCTGAAAAGTCAAAATCATATACTTTAAATGGTCAGGCAAAGGAACAAAATGGAGTTTATTATAAATCAGAGTTAAATAATGGCACTTGGTTTGATATAACATCAACCAGTTCCATCGATGATGTAATTAATAATCCGCAAAAAGTCGTAAGTGATAAATTTATAGATTCATTGCCAATAAAATACTATACAAATGAAGATGTAAAAACAATTGAATTTTCATCTGGAGAAGAAATTCAGCCACATAATATAAATGATTTAGCATATCCTGAAAATATGGGTGAGGATATGACATCTGTAAATATAAGAATTAAAACTCTTGAATCTGCTATAAAATCTGTTAAAGGAAAGAGTAAAAAGGCCAAGAAAGAGCGTTCGACTTTAAGCGATGAAAAAAGCATATTGGACTCTAGTTTTACAAAGGTGGATAGTTCAAAACTATCCGATTTAAAGTCTAAATTAGGAGTTTTTTCTTCGTTTTTAAAATACGCTAAAAATGACGCAAAATTAAATGATGATTATATAAAGGTTATATCAGATATAATTTTTAATTTTCAGAGTAAGTATGATGCAGAATGTTACTCACTTCAAATAGCTCAGCTTACTCGTTTATCAAATGCTTATGATAATCCTGTAAAATATGATGCGAGTATAAAAAGCATTTTCAAAGCCATTAATGCTGTAAATGAATCTAAGGCAACGGTTGAGGGAAATATTAAGACATCTCCTGCATATAATACTTTATCTAAGTATAGAGAGCAGGCTATTGATTCGATCGAAAGTTTAGTATATAAAAAGAGTTTTAAAAAAGCTATTAATTGGCTTGATATGATAATAAGTATTGATAGGATACAAAGTAAACATATAATAGATAAAAATTCTGAATTAAAAGTGCTAAAATTGGCGAAAAATGATATTAAATTAGAAATATTAAAAATCGCTAAAGCGGGTGATAGTAATGAGTATAAAAGAGCAAATTCTAAAAATGAACAGGCACTTTTGGCAAAGAAAATTTTAAAATCATTGATACGAAATTTAAAAGACAAGGTTGAAGATGCAGCTTTTATAAAGGATTCGACTCTTAAAAGATTAGATGACCCTGATAAAAAAATAGTTATTATAAAAGAATTGAAGGAATATTTAATAACGGCTAAAAATTCTTGTAAGAATGCGGATGCTACATATTATGATTATGTTGAAATATTAAATACAGAGATTTCTAAATTAGACGCTCAGTTAGCAGAGATTAGCGTAAGTGAAAATGAGCAAATTCAATCTCAAAAATCAGAAATAGACGATATAAAAAATAATATAAGAAATTTAAAAGATGCTTATTTAACTGCTGCTGATAAAGACGATGTTGAGCTTATGGAAAATATAGAAAAATCAATTCAAAGTTTAGAGAATGACTTAACATCAGTTCAAAATTCCATGCGAACAGAATATGGTAATTTATTACAAAAAAATGCAAAAGGTGAGCTTAGTGATGATGATAAAACAAAATTACATGGCTTGAAAAATATGATGAGTGATTTGGATAAACAGAAGATTAATTCTGTTGATACATCATATAAAAATGCTTTAAATGCTATAAAAAAAGAGGATGCATCAGCATTGAGCGAGTCTTTAAGAACTTTAAAAGAAGATATTGATAATGCGGGGGATTTATTTTCTGACAATTATTTTGATAATTTAAAAGCTAAGGTATATGAAGATTATAAGAATAAATTTATATCATTATTAAATGAGGGAGATTATTCTAAGGCATCTTTATTAGCAAAGAGCATGGGGTCAAGTGAAGATATAAAGAGTGCGGAAGATAAATCAAAAAATAAAGTAAAAACTGATATGGGAGGTAATAAACTTCTTGCAAAATTGTTAAATAAATCTCAAATATTTTCTGAATTGGATATGAATATAAATAAAATTAATAGTGAGATAGCAGATGTAGAAAAAGATATTGATGATATTAAAAACGCTGGGTATGAAAATGGGAAAAATAATGAATTAGATGTTCTGATGAATAGATATTCTGATTTATTAAAAGAACTCCATATCGTTCAAAAACAAAAAATTATAGTTAATATATTAGTACATGATATGCTATTAAACGGCAAATATGCTGGAGATGATGTATTAGAAAATGAGATGAATGGACTTGTAAATAAATTAATTATTTTGGATAGCGTTAAATATTCGGCAGATTCGTATAATATGATTGCAAAAAATGAAAAGCATATTGTTGATTTAACGGGATATAAAACTATTCCAGTAACCTCGTTTGTAGTGGAATCAGCTAGTGTGCCTCTTCTTTATCCTGTGCTCAATATAGATGGCGTGTATTATATACCTGGTGCAACTCTTGCTAGTAGTTTTTCTAGCGAAGTAATTTGGGATGCAAATAGATATACTACGATTATAAAAAGAGGTAAGGATGTATATGAGTTGCTTATAGGTTCTAATTCATTTATGTTAAACTCTCAAATTAAAACTATGGATGACAAGTTTATGCTATTAGCGGATAAAACATATTTACCAATTAAATTTATAACACAACAATTGCATTTTGGTAATATATTACTTCTTAATGATGATGTTATTATACTTTATTCAAAAGATAGTAAGAACTATGCTGAAAAAATTTTGGGAGGTCAATAATGGCGGATTATCAATCAATTTCTTTATTATCCCAGAGCGTGATTAATTTATTAAAGAAAAATTTATGTCCAGATATAATAAAAAATGAAAATCAAATAGGTGCTTGTTCGCCATCGGATACTGGAGATTATGCTCTAGGTGTGTATTTTTACTATTTAAAAGAAGATCATAATAATATGAGTTATGATTTAATTCCTGTAAGCGATACATTACGAGTTTTTCCACCTGTAATGTTAAAAGTAGGAATGATGATAACCGCTTATTCACAGGCTACTATTAGCGAAAGAGCCAATGATGAATATAAAATTTTAGGCGGTGCTATACAGATTTTTCACGACAATAGAATTTTAGATAAATCAATGCTAATGGGAAGTTTAAAAGAGCAAAAAGAAAAAATATCAATACAGTATATGAATTTAGAATTTGAGGAACAGGTGAGGATTTGGTCTATATTTAATGAACCATATAAAATGAGTGCCTTTTATGAAATCTCGCCCGTATCCATTGATTCAACTAAAAGCGTTTCAAGTAAACCTGTTACATCTGTTGATATTAGCGTTGATAGAAAAGATAAATAGGAGAAAGTCTGATGATACATTATGAGCTTTCGTTATTAATTAGAATAAAAGATGCAATTACTACTAAAGCGATTAATTCTGCACAAATTATTGCTTACCCTCATGTAAAATATATTAAAAAAAATACGGGAGTATATGCATTTACTAATTTATTTAATACCTCTTTACAAATAAAAGTTATCGCTCCAAATTATAAACAGACAATTATAGATATTGAAATTGGAGATGCATCTGTATATGAAAATATCTTTTTAGAACCTATAAATTCTGATAAAAATGACATTTTTATCTGTGCTAAAGAGGGTAAAAATGATATTTATTTGGTAAAAAATTATGAAATTGAGCTAATTAAGCCGTATTTGAAAGACGATTTGAAAATGCAAGTAGCAACTTTTGGAACATCGGGAATTGAACAAATGGAGATGGCTATTATAAAAAATGGTAGGAGCATTGTATTTATTCCCAAGGAGATAAAGAAATTTGATGATGTATATACTTTAATTTTGGGTGAGCCTATTGGAATTGAGTTATCTGAAATGAGTAAAATTTATTATGTAAATAGGCATATTTAATCAGTTTATGAGAGTGTTTAAACTGAATTTATACTATTCTTAATTTAAAGGAAGGGATATTATGGGTATATTTGTATGTTCGGGAGCGAGCTGTCAATGTCCATTTGGAACTAATCCATCAAATATTATGATTCCACCAAATAATAAAGTATTGGGTCAGATGCCATTTGCAAATATTGCGGATAATAAGCCCATGACGAATATTATGCCATTTGGCATGTGCTCATCTTTGGCAAATCCACAGGTTGCTTCGGCTACATCTGCTGCACTGGGAGTACTTACTCCAATGCCTTGTATGCCATCAATTTCAGCACCATGGGTACCTGGTTGTTCAACTGTGCTGGTAAATAATATGCCCGCCTTAAACAATAGCAGCAAACTTATGTGCAATTGGGGCGGGGTTATTTCTATTGTAAATCCGGGTCAGACCAAAATTCTTATTCCATAAGCTTAGAAGCGATGAATATTTATCTTCTGTTATGGCATAAGTAGGTTCTTTTTTGCGTTTTCAAAATAAGTTTGATAGGAATTTATTATATGTCTTTGAGGTATTATTTAAGCTGTTATAAAAAGCAAATTAATTTGAGATTAGTATCAAAAAATAAAGGAATGGTGTAAATGAAAGATAGAATATCAAAATATTTTGATTTATCTTTAAAAAATAAACCATATACTTCAAAAGAAGAACATATTAAGGATTTATCAGTTCTTATAGATAGGCATATAGAAATATATTTTGATTTATATATGGATGAAGATGATAATTTTCAAGAAAAAAATATAAGTACACAATTATCATTTTTGCAGAATTGTTGGGATTATATACAGTCCAGAGTTTCTGTAAATAGAAATAATGCTATTTTTTTACCGATTGATTTTATCATACAAGCATTTTCTCTTGATGATAGAGATTCATTTATATTTATCGTATCTATTATGAATTATGTGAGCGTAAAATACAGTAAAAAATATTTCAAATTAAATGAATCCATTGCGGAAATCAGCTCTTTATCGATGGAAAACAGTAAGTATTTATCTCTTGAGATGGCAATTAATCTTTATTATTTAAGGGAAGATGTCGCAAATAATATAGATTATCAAACTAAGTTTTCAAATTCTTATTTACAATATTTATATTATATTCAGGAAGATCAATCTATTAATTCACTTAATTTTCCGCTTAAATTATCGTCCAATATTATTTCTTTTATATTTGGCATATCTTCAAATTCAGTATATGAAATCAAATATAATAAATATATTTTTGGAACTGAAAAAATAGAAAATGTATTTTTTAAAAATGAAAGTTTAGAAATTAAAAAATTTATTGAATTTGGTAATTTTTCTATACCACTTGTGGTGCAGGCTAAAAATGGTATGGGCAAAAAACATATACTAAAATATATAATAAATAAACGTGGCGGTTCTTTATTAATAGTTGATTATAAAAATATGTCTAAAAATATTGAAAATTTGGATAGAAATATTATTTATGATTTTGTGCAAAGCTATGTTATTGAAAATTCTATTATAGTTATTGAAAATTTTGATAAGATGACCAAAGGTATATCATATATTATTGATGAAATGAAAAAAAATAATATTCCTCTTGTACTTTTATGCGAACAGGGAGTAGAGTTGGCTGATGAAAATGTTTTTAAGGTATGCATACCACTACCGTCTATTTTAAAATCAATACAGATGTGGGAGCATATTATAAAAGATATTAGACATGAACAAATAGATTTAAAATGGCTTTGTAATCGTTTTAAATTCACATTTTTAGATATTATAAACATAGTTAAAACTTCTATGTTAAAGAGCGTTGTATCAGGGAACACTGAGCCTATTTTATTAAATCATATAGTGATGAATGAGGCAAAAGAGTATTTTAAATCGAGTTTAGGTTCTTTGGTTACGCATATTAGTGCTGATTATACTTGGGATGAATTGATTGTATCAGATAATTCTAAGTTTTTATTAAAATCTGCTTGCGATATGATTAAGTATAAAGATGTCGTATATGAAAGGTATGGTTTAAATAGACGGGTTACTTATGGAAAAGGGTTAAATATATTATTAAAAGGTCCTTCTGGAACTGGTAAGACAATGGCTGCACAGATAATTGCCAATGAACTGGATATGGAATTATACAGAGTTGATTTATCTCAACTCGTTTCAAAATACATTGGAGAAACGGAAAAAAATATTGCCTCAATATTTGATAGTACCCAAAATAGCAGTATTGTACTTTTCTTTGATGAAATGGATGCTTTATTTTCTAAAAGGGTGCAGGTTAGTGATTCAAATGATAGAAATTCAAATATGGAAATATCATTTTTGTTGCAAAAACTTGAATCATATGAAGGTATATGCGTGATGGCTACTAATTATTATCAAAATATAGATGAAGCTTTTTTACGTAGGATACAGTATGTCATTGATTTTGGGCTTCCTAATGCAACACAAAGAAAGCAAATATTAAAATCTTTATTAAATATAGATATGACAATAAATGATAAATTTGATTATGATATATTGGATAAATTTGATATAAGCGGTGGTCAAATTAAAAATATAGTGGTTAGTGCATTGTATTTTGCGGCATCAACTGGAGAAGAATTAAGCAATAGACATATGGTTAAAGCTATAAAAATCGAATTGGAAAAGCAGGGTAGAATTATTAGTAAAAATGAATTTGATAAATATAGAATATATTTTTAATATATTAAATATGTTGGAGTTGTGGACTTATGAGTAAGGAATATATGGATAAAAATAAATTTCATATAAGTTCTGATACAGATGTCAAGCAATCTAAAATAAAACATTCTAAAAATGGTAGTAATCTAGCACTTGATAGGGTTAAAAAAAACGTTAGAAGTGATAATTCTGTATTTGGCAAACGGCAGGCTAGGGTGGAAGATAATTTAAAGTCATCTGATATGGATTTGGTAAAAATTTCTGATATTCAAACTTGTAGTGGGATTATATCTGTAAATAAGGATATTAGTACAGACAATACAGTAATAGCTTTTTCAAAGAAAACAAGCATATATAATGATGCAAACAGTTATTCAGATAAAAATTTTGAACTCTCTAAATCAACATCTTCTTCCTTTGCTGGAATAAAAATGACTATGCAGAGTAAAGATGAAGATATGATATTAATTGAGGCTGATAATGATAAAAAATATAGCGATATTAAAAAAGGGATTAATGACAATTCTATGATAAACACTGAAATAGAAGGAATTTATAAGGTTTCTCCAACAACTCTTGAATCAGAGCAAGATATGAAAACGGAGAATGAGAAATCTATTAATTTGTATATTAATAATGAAGTCAATCGTGCTATTGAGCGTGGAAAAATGCTTAAAAATACAAGATTTGACGATGATTTATTGCAATTTATGAAGAAAAAACGTCTGGAAAATGAAGATGATGAGTATGTGGATAGAGAGGTAGAAGATGTCGAAAGTTAAAATTACTAGGGAATTTGACGACCATATCTCAAATGAAGCAAAATCTGAAAAAATAAATCGATTTAGAGCGTGGTCAAGATTTATGAAACAAAAGAAATCCGCCAAGGGTAGGGCGGTTAATCGTTCTCGAAAATCAAGAGAGAGCGGACTTCGTTCTGCGTTTTTATCAAATCAAAAAGGGAATTATGCCACTGAACAATTAGCAAATGGAGAGCGTGATGACTTATATAATCTAATGGGGCTATCCGCTGATAAGACTAATGTAGAAAATGAGCAAATAAATAAAATGGGATTCTTTAAAAAGTCTAATTCGTATATGAAAAGTTCTCAAAATCAAAAAATGCTCGATATGGATTTTGTGGGTACTGTCTTTATGAAAAATGTAAAATCCAGTATTCAAAAATCTGATAATAATCATAGTGGAGAATTATTTATGGTTGAATCCGACTCAATAGAATTAAAGTTTGCCAATATAGATGCTGGTAAATCTATGCTACGAGCAATATTTAACATAGAGTATGACGCTGGAAGCAATGAACGCTGGGTGGAATTTATCTCTAAAGACGGTAATGGTTATATTATGGGGATGCCAGATGGAACATTTATAACATTTGATGATATAGAGTTTAGTGAAGATGCCAGCAGTGTAATTCTGACAAATTTTAATGCCATTAGAGAGTATTATGGACAGATGATAAGTGGTAGACAGAGCGTTCAGTTAGATGAGGTTAGACTTGATGTTTCATCAGGAGGGATTACAAGCAAGGATACAAAGTTTAGCGGTAAATTTTCTAATATTAAATTGCATGGAGAATTAGGTAAGGAATTTGAACAATTTATTCCAGAACAAATGCGAGAATTTTCTGAAATATCTTATAATTTTGACGGTGGCGAATTTAGTTTTGATGGTGCTACTTTTTCGAAATTGTTTAATCAGGGAGTCTCTGCGGGTGGATATAATATTAATACAGATACACGAGATATATCATTTGCAGATATACAGTTTGAAAAAAATAGCGATATTATTTCCTTTAAAGATATGAAAATATCAGGATTATATGATGGCATTGTAAATAAGGGCGATATTGAAATAGATGCTGGGGAAATTGATGCCAGACTAACTGAGAGTGGACTTGATACTGACTCAAAGGTATTTAAAGGTAGTTTAAAAAATATTGAATACAAGGATAATATTAAAGATGTGTACGATGAGCAGGCATTAGCGGAATTTCTGGAATTTAATGATATAGAGTTTACTTTTAATAATGGATTTTTTGATTTGCAAACCGCATTATTCTCAAAGGTTTTAAATATAACAGCGACTAAATCCGCAAATGAAGATGGTAAACAAGAAGTTAAATTTGGACTTAATGACTTATCAAAAGAAAGGGATACAACGGATCCTCAAGCAGCACTAACTACGGATAATCGACATAATAATTCTCCAAGTATGTATATTGAATTTGGAAATATGCCAAAGGATATGTTATTAGAGCAACATAAAGAAACTGATGGGCAAATACGACAAATTGAGCAAATGGCTATATTAGCTCAAGATATTAGTAAGACGGGGATATCCGATTATCTTAATATAAAATATATGGGTGGAGCGATGATGATAAATGATTCATCAACTCCAGAAGAAGAAAATATTGATGGTGTATCTACCAATTCTTTAAGAACTCCTTTTAAGTATTATATTGATGGTTTTAAAAATGATGCTTTGCCAGCGATGGAAAATATAACTTTTAATGATGATGCTAGTTCACTTACTAAACTAATTGTGGGATTAGAGGGGGATATGAATATCGTTGGTGTAAGTGGATTTAGTTATGCAAGCAATATTGTGGCATTGGAATTTTCAGATATAGTTGGATTTAGGTATTCTCCAGAAAGCGGAGGATTCCATATGGACAAAGTTAAATTAAATTCTTTACATCTTATATCAGCCTATGATGTTGCTGAAGCGGGCTTTGATATATCATTAACAAATGTCGGCATATCTAAGGATAAAGGACTTACTTTTAAGGGTTTTGACCTTACGGTAGATGATAAAAAATTCAGTGAAAGTTTTGATATCCCTAAGATTATAGCAAATGATGAAAATGGTTTTAGATTTAAAAATGTAAGATTACAAATGTCTAAGAAAGATGCATTTGTTCCCGATTTTGCCATTTCAATGAATACATTGGCATTTAATGTTCCTAAGGCAAATATTAAATTTGAACTTGAAAATATTACAGCAGGGCATCAGTCTGGGCAAGATTCTCAAACTGGACTTGAAATAGAAAAATTTGTAGTTACACCAGAAAATTTAGCGGTTATTAAAAAAATTAGAGCAAGTAAGGCGATGATGAGTATTGGTCGTGAGCCAAATAAATCTTTGGTTAGTACGGCATCAGATAGAGGAAATAATAAAAAGACTACTTTTTCGCTTTTAATTGAAGAACCCACTGTAATTTATGATCCATTTGAGTTATTTGCAAAGGGTAAGAAAGCATTTGGAAGTATATCCGATAATCTTGGAGAAAAAATAGGCTGGGAAGTTCCATCACTGGACTTCTTTAAGGGAATAGATATTCCCGAAGGAATTGCCGATCCATTTGCTGCAATCAAAGATGTAAAAAATGAAGTTAATAAGGTAGCACAGTTTAAATTTACATTATTTAGGACGTTTTCCGATTTATCAGTTGGAAGTGGAAGCGGTATTAAATTTAATTCTAATGAAGTAGATGAGAATGAAGATGCTCAACAAGAAGGGAAAAAACCAAAAAGAGGGCTTGCATCAGCTGAAATTACGCTTTTTGATTTAATTACTGGAGAGTGGGATCGATTTGAAGATGAAATAAAATTAGGGATTTCATATTATCACCCTGAAAGAGTTAAAAAGTTAGTTAAAGAAAATCGAGATGGTGAAGAAACGATAAATTTAAAGGCGTTTAAAAATAATTTTAAAGTAGATGAAAAAAACAGATTATTTCCAGCTATAAATATCGAAATTCCTATACTTCCTGCACTTGATGCAACAATTCAAATATCATTGGGTGCTAATATGGCAGCTGAAGCGGGATTAAAACTAAGTAAGGAAGATAATGCGTGGAAATTTAATGAAGCGAGCATAAAGTTATTGGCAAATATAGGTGCGAAAATATTGGCAGGCATTACATTTCAGGCTGTTGTCGCATCAATAACAGGTGGAGTGGCGGGAAATTTATGGCTGTCATTAGCAACCATGCTTAATTTAAAGGGCGGTGGCATCAATAAAGATGAATACGGCAATTTTAAATTATCAAGACCGCTTACTATATCCGCCGAAGCAAAGGGTGCATTGCTTGGGCAAATGGCTTTAGAAATGCAGGCTAGGGTATTGGTGTTTGAGAAATCATATTCTATAAATATGATGAATGAGCCTGTTGAGTTTGGTGAAATGACGATTCCTTTTTCTAAGACATATATGCCAGATGGGGCGGTTGGAGATTTTCAAAATCATGGATTGACATTTAATAAAAATAATTCTTTAAGCTTTTATACAGAAGATTATTCAGTTAAGGATATGGATAATGCATTTGCTAATGTTTTATCTTATAGTGATGCTAAGGAAAATGTGAAATTTATAATTGCTGATGATAAAAGTAATGTGTTTTTAAAATTAGGTGAGGAATCTTTGGAGCTTGAAGATGAATTTACGAAATTAGCCTTAAAACTTGAAGAGAATGCCATAAAATTAGATGAACAGATAAATGAATATATAAGTAGTCATAAGACAGAAAATGAAAGAATGGATCATCATATTAGAAGGGCTAAAACTTCAGAAGCTACAAAGTATGCATATGAAAATGTTATAACAGAAAATATACTTAAAAAACTAAATGATGATGGGACTATTTCAAATACAGATATTTTAAGTGAACAAGAGCAGCTTAAATTGGATACAGTAAAAAAACAAATAGATGATTTAAGTAGATTAGAGTATAAAAATATGCTTAAGTCTATATATAATGTAAAAATTAAATCACATATTA
>PDWI01001663.1_pt1 | contig 34636 bp, 30 predicted proteins | sample 1430891 | NCBI WGS metagenome assembly PDWI01 (sample SAMN01162508, study PRJNA174530) | Oral metagenome, whole genome shotgun sequencing project. | biome: Marine environment; feature: Marine mammal; material: Swab sample of the gingival sulcus; isolation source: swab sample of gingival sulcus... | reverse complement strand
GTTACACATTTGAACGATTGGAATACCAGCTCTCTCAATTTCTTTTACCATCGTTGCACCGCAACGTGTACAAGTGCCTCATGTAGAAGTTAGAATTACGCCATCTACTTTAGCTTCTAAAAGTTCCTTAACTATTTCTTTACCCATTCTAGCTGCTTCAGCTTGAGTGGTACCTGTACCAACTGTTGAATAGAAATATTTATGAAGTTCTTTAAATTTTCCTTCCTTTTCAAAGTGTCTAAGTGCATCTATTGGGACTACCCTGTTCGGATCGCTATCTGCAGCAGCAGGGTCATAACCAGCGTGAATAGTTTTAAATACACCACCTTTTAATTTTTCCATACTTGAAACATCGTATTTTCCCCATCTTGTTGCAGATGCCGATTGTATTCTGTCAGGATTGTCGATAGGTACAATTCCACCACTTGTTACAACTGCGATTCTAGCGCTAGCTAAATCTTTAATTGGCTCAGCAAAAGGTACTCTATCCGTTTTTGGAATAGGAAGCTCTGTTTCAAATGGTTCGCCTTTAATTTTCTTAAGAAGCATATCCATGACTCTTTCCGTCGCGTCAAGACCATCTTCTCTCCATACTTGTTTTCTTACGCCTCTTGCAAAGTAGCCTTCTTTCTTCGCGTCATATACTGCTTCCCCTTTATTCAACCTATTTATATAGTCTGTCAATTTCTTTATGTCTTTTCTCATTGCAGCAGCACTTTTGCCACCTTTAAAGATAATCATCTCTTTTTTAAACATATCAACGCCAGGATTTTCTTCATGCATTGATGTGAACACGGCTACATTAAAGTTTTCTTTTACTGCTTTGCATATTTCGCCGCATGCAACACCATATCTACCTGCTTGAAATGCTGGGCCAGCAATAAATAGATCGAAGTCTTTATCTTTTAAGAAATCGATAATTTCTTTTATCGCTTCATCCTTATTACTTCCCATATAGTTATCACCGCAAATAATGGTGTGTGTTACTTCAATATTGTCTAAATTTTTTTGAAATTCTACAGCAGGACCGATCAGTTCGTTTTTAAATAGTGGCTTTTGATCCGCTTTGTCCTCACCACCTATTTGTCCAAAAAATTGATTGAGATAAATAATTGCTTTGTTCATTTTTACCTCCTAGTATTCTTTCATCGTCTTTGTTGACCAACCAACCACTTGGTCGCCACAGAACATAGAGTTATTTTCCATAATAATGGATCCGTCTTTTCGAACAGATGGGCCTAACTTTTCATCGCCTTCCCATCCACCGCTTAGACCGTCTCTACCCAGTGATTCAAGTTCACCATAAACAGTCTTCATAGCAGGAAGTTCTATGAGCTCCGATACGTTTCCACAAGAAACGATGGCATCGGTTTTTTCATCCATAGAAACAAGCGATTGAGAAGCCCCGTCTCTACCAGTACATTCGTTTGTAAGCCCAATGGTCTTAATGCCGGCATCTTCAAGTGCTACTAGACATGCTGTAAAGTCAGCGTCCGGGTTACCATATCCTTCTTCTGCAACAATGGCAGCATCTACGCCCATGCTCTTAGCAATACTTGCTACATTTAGAGCAGCTCGTTCCTTCTGATCCAGCGCAACATTAAGGTTACTCATTATAATACCTAGGAAGTTGATTGTTTTTCCATGGTCTTTATAAAGTCTCTTAATCATAGGGAAGTTTTGGAAGTCATAGGTTGACCATTTTGATGAACAAGGCATGAAACTTCCTGATATAACAGCGCCATCTAACACTTCATTCGGGTGAGTCCAAGTAGGTAGCATTCTGTTCATATCCCATCCATAATACAGGTCATTATAGCCAAGTTCTTCCATCTGTGATTGTGGTTGTAGTACCAGTGCCACATTTGGAAGGGAATTTTCTTTCTCACTTCTCTTTGTAACAGGAGCAAGTTCGAAAACTTCTTCACTATCAGGTTTTAAATCCTTTAACACCGCACCAACATATTCAGCGAGATACATTCCACCCCATCTAAGCGCATAGTTTTTCTTTTGCTGTTCTCTTTGCTCTTCAATAGCATCGCTATCAGCAATTAAAACTAAGTGGTTTAACTTAGAATAGTAAGTGTATTTTGCTCCTTCGCCACTCATATCAATAAGGCCATCTTGGAATCCACCCCAGTGTTTTCCAACCACAGTAATTGACAGATTTTTCAGTGCGTAAACTTCGCCGTCCCCGCATTGTTTTAGCTCACCAGTAACACCTGGAAAAAGCGCTGATCCATCTAGCCTATAGCGAGCTTCTATGGTTTCCTTAACAGGCACCATTCGGATGTCATCTCCTGGCGCTGCAATCTTTAGTTCTATATCGACAAGTCCAAGGTCTTTTTCTTTTAAAAACTGTATTGCTTCTTCTTTGTTTACAGTAAGCAATCCATTTGAGAATGAAGTCTTCGCTCCAAACTCGATTTTTTCAACATGAAAATTACCAAATTTTAGTTTCAAAACACACCTCCTTGTTAATTGTTTATCTAATTATACCACAAAAATTAAAAAAAGTAATCATGATTACCATATATTTTGTGTTAAAATAATAGATATAATATTTTTGGGGGATAATATGGCGAATGCGACGTCTAGAAAAACTAGAATCAAAGAATATCTTAATGCAGTGGATGATATTATAAAGAGTGAAGGAAAGAAAGCGGTAACGATAAGAAGCTTAGCGAAAAAGCTTAATTACAATAGTTCGTTGTTGTACAAGTATTTCAAAAGTGTAGATCATTTACTGTTTATGCATTCCATGGGTAACTTGTCGAGTTATGCCAAGCGACTTGAGAAAGAAGTTTATTCTATAGAAGATCCACTGGAACGGTTTTTTGGTATATGGAAACTCTTCGCTGAGGAGTCCTTTCATTCTCCAGACGAATACTACACACTTTTCTTTACCGATAAAAGTGACTTATTTAATGATACCGTAAAGCTATATTATGAAATATTTCCACATATCTTAGATAATACACCAGAAGAAGTGATGCCTATGCTACTTGAGAGGCATATATATAAAAGAGATTATAGAGCGCTCGAAGTGTGTGCAAAACATGGATACTTAAGATGGGAAGATTTGGATGATATTAATTATATGATAATGCTTATGTATCAAGGCTTCTTAGTGAGAGCTCGAGACAACCTACTAGAATACTCTAAAGAAGAGTCGCTTGATAGACTTATGAAGTATATTCGAATCATCATCGATAGCTATAAGGTTGACAAAAAGGGAGAGTCTTCTGTTTAAACGGGTACATTTTATTGCAAACATTTATTGTTCCTAACTTTTTTATTACATATTAGGTAATGATATTGACGAGGCCAATTAGTTTTAGTATAATGATTTTGCAAAAGCTTTACATTGTTGAAGGAGGATTAGATGAAACTTACAGCAGAAGTTGGTAAATACTTTGAAGATTTAAGTTGTGGGAAAAACAATTTAATTATTTCAGATGATTTATTGAAAATGATTGAAAACAAAGAAGAGATTTTTATACTAGACATTAGGGCGAAAGAAGATTATGATAAAAAACATATTCCAACTTCTATACATTGTCCGTGGAGTAAAGTAGGAGAGTTTATAGAAGATGATGTATTTAAAAAAGAGGATCAAATAGTTGTCGTTTGCTATTCCGGTCAAACAGCAGGACAAACAGTTGGTATTTTAAGATCGTTAGGCTATAAGGCTTGTTCTTTAAAGGGGGGAATTAATACGGGTTGGCAAAACGATAATCTACCTATTGAAGCTAGTTGTGGCACGTGAGGTTAAATCTCGTATAAGTTTATACAAAAAGAACCATCAAGTTGGAAAAAAACAAGTATTTCTGACTTGATTTTTTATTCTGAAATTTAAACACAGTACTTTATTAAAAAAATGTGTTTCGGTATAATAAGAAGTAGTATTTATATCTTGAGAACGGAGGATTATATATGAACAGTTTTGAATTAACGAAGGCTAAGCCACCGAAACATTGGTTTGACCCAATACGTTGGGGTGTTCTAATATTTTTTATATTTATAGTTGTTTCTTCATTGACAATTAGGATTTTATTTATGAAGGTTGCGCCTAGTCTTGAAATCTATATTATTTCACAATTATTTACGTTTATTTTTTTAATCATTACAGTATTTATTATCAATCGATTTGTTAATAAGAGGACGGTAGAGGCACTTGGTTTTCATAGGGAAAAGTGGATAAGTAAATACTTAATTGGTGTTTTGATTGGCACTATCCTCATTGGCTTTACCTGTGGAAGTGCGATTCTTTTAGGTGCTCTAACAGTAGAATTTAACAATGGTGTAAACTGGGGATTTATAATTCTTTTACTGATTGGTTTTATGATACAAGGTATGGGTGAAGAAGTTCTATCGAGGGGATATATTCAAAACGGTATTCGAGTAAGATGGGGAATCGTTATGACAATGATTATTCAAGGAATATTTTTTACAGCACTTCATTCACTGAACCCAGGTATGACACTACTTCCAATCATAAATTTGTTTCTATATGCCGTGTTTATCGGTGTGGTTTTCTACTATACTGACAGCCTTTGGATTGCCGGGGGAATTCATTCTATCTGGAATTTCCTTTTAGGACCAGTGTTAGGCATTGAAGTCAGTGGGCAGGCTGTACCGGGCTCCGTTTTTAACGCCACGGTTCATGGCGCAGAGTATATAACCGGTGGTAGCTTTGGTATGGAAGGCTCTATACTTACCACTATTGCCATGATAGTATCAACACTAGTTGTATATCTTTTGATAGGAAAAAAAGAGAACGTTTAAATTTTTTATAACGAACATGATGGAATCGATCGTTTGATTACGTCGTGTTCTTCTTTTTTGTTTGACGAAATGCGTAAAAAGAGGTACAATTAATCAAACAAACGTTCGTGAGGTGCGTATGGATTTTCATGTGGTTTCTTCCTTTGAACCAAAGGGAGATCAAGTAAATGCAATAGAGAGGTTAGTAGAAGGTATCAACAGAGGTGATCGATTTCAAACGCTGCTAGGTGTCACCGGTTCTGGGAAGACCTATACGATGGCGAAAGTTATCGAAAAGATTAATAAACCAACATTAGTGTTAGCTCATAATAAAACGTTAGCAGCACAGTTAACAAATGAGTTCAAAGCGTTTTTTCCAAACAATGCCGTTGAGTTTTTTGTCAGCTACTATGATTACTATCAACCAGAGGCTTATGTTCCAGGAGCGGATCTTTTTATCGAAAAAGACGCTTCTATTAATGATGAAATCGATAAGCTTAGACACAGTGCAACAGCGGCGCTTCAAGAGCGAAATGATGTGCTAATAGTGGCATCTGTATCCAGTATATATGGTCTTGGGTCTCCAATAGATTATAATAATCTAGTTGTGTCCCTTCGAAAAGGCATGATAAAGAGTCGAAAAGAAATACTTACGAAACTTGTCGATATACAGTATAAACGCGATGATTATGATTTCAAAAGGGGTACCTTTCGAGTTCGGGGAGATAGCATCGAAATCATACCGGCTAATAAGGGGGAGAATGCTTATCGAGTGGAACTCTTTGGTGATGAGATTGATAGAATCATCGAGGTAAACGCCCTTACCGGTGATTTCATTGGTTCCAGAGAACATGTGGCAATCTTTCCCGCATCGCACTTTGTAACAAGCAAAGACAATATCGAAAGAAGTTTAAAGGATATAGAGGCTGAATTAATCGATAGAATAGCCTATTTTAAGGCAAATAACAAATTGATAGAAGCACAGAGAATCGAAGAGCGAACGAGATATGATATGGAAATGATAAAGGAGATGGGCTTTTGTTCTGGAATAGAAAACTATTCTAGAATTTTACTTGGAAAAGAACCAGGCGCTAGACCCTTTACGTTGATAGATTATTTTCCAAAGGACTTTTTGTTTTTTGCCGATGAGTCTCATGTGAGTCTACCTCAGGTTAGGGGAATGTTGGGTGGGGACAGAAGCAGAAAGCAAAACCTAATAGAATATGGTTTTCGATTGCCATCTGCCGCTGATAATAGACCGCTAAACTTTGATGAATTCATTTCCATTATACCTCAGGCAGTGTTCGTAAGCGCAACTCCACAGGACTTTGAAAAAGATAATTCCACGCAGGTGGTAGAACAGATTATTAGGCCAACAGGTTTAATAGATCCGGAAGTTGACGTAAGGACAACCAAGGGTCAAATTGATGACTTGTACTCGGAAATCGTAAAAACAGCTAATAAAAATGAAAGAATACTTGTTACGACACTTACGAAAAGAATGGCTGAAAAGTTAACGGATTATTTTAGCGAAATGGGACTAAAGGTACGATATATGCATTCGGATATCGATACCATTGAACGAATGGAGATTATACGGGATTTAAGGCTAGGTACGTTTGATGTGCTTATCGGCATCAACTTACTGAGGGAAGGTCTTGATATACCCGAGGTTTCACTGATAGCAATACTTGATGCAGATAAAGAGGGATTTCTTCGAAATGAAACATCGCTTATTCAGACCATTGGTAGAGCGGCTAGGAACTCAGAGGGTCGCGTTATCATGTATGCAGATACTATGACTCGAAGTATGAGGGCGGCAATTGATGAAACAAATAGAAGACGAAAAATACAGTCTGATTATAATAAGACGCATGGTATTGTTCCTAAGACAATAAAGAAACAGATTAGCGAAGTGATATCTGCAACGAAAAAGGATAAGAGCATCAGTTTTAAATCTAAGATGAAAAAAGAAGAGATTAAGGAGAGAATTGACGAACTTGAAAAGCAGATGTTTATTGCAGCCAATGAACTAGAATATGAGAGGGCAATTGATTTAAGGGACGCAATAGAAGAACTTAAAAGAACGTTAAAAAAAGGCTCGCGTTAAGAGCGAGCTTTTCTAATTCTAAGAACAACATATGTTATAAACACGATAGAGTAAAGCACAATATCCAATATATGATCATTCAGTCGATTCATAAATATGACCATAACATGGAAGTATACTAATGTGTAAAATACATATGCTAATCTCTGAAGTTTTTTCCACTTTGCTGGACTCATCGTTTTTCTTATGGATTGAAAGGACGTGATAAAAAGTGGCGTAAGGACGCATATATTTATAAGCGTAATTATGGTTGCAACCACTTGATATATACTCATATCCATAGGATGTAGTCCGAATACGGCAGGAAAGTAGAATATACCATAACTAATTACATGGAGGTATACAAATATACCGCCAAATATTGATAGTTCTGTCCGTATTTCCATTAACTGTTTCACCCATTTGTTCTTTTTATCTAGTGCACCAAGATACATCACTATTGATATAATGGCAAAACTAAAGGCGCCATTTTTAAATGGGGAAACAATCATTATCCAAGCAATTCTCGGCATTGTTTCATATGCTTTAATTGCTAGAAGATATAGTATGATTATTAAAATGATAAATGGTATGATATAAAAAATATAGGGGCGTTTCTTTATTTTATCTTTCAATAGAGAGATAACGATAAACGCGTATATAAAAGAAATAATAAGTAACATGTTCCATCCTTTCTTAATGATAATTAATATCATTATAAAGCAATCGATAGAAATGGTCAATAAGAGGGTAATAAGTAGAGTAGGAGGCAAAATGATATTTCAAAAGATGATACCGGAATTAACGGTTTTTGATATTGAAAAAACCAAAGAGTTTTATATTGATATACTAGGTTTCAAACTGGAGTACGAAAGAGAAGAGGATAAATTTATCTTTTTATCTTTTGAAGGTGCACAGTTTATGTTCGAAGAGCATCATCCAAATGGATGGAATATAGGCCCTTTTGAGTATCCGCTTGGTAGTGGTATTAACTTTTCAATAGCGTCGAGTGATATCGACTTGCTATATAAACGATTAAAAGATAGAGAAGTGTTTTTTTATCGGGATTTAGTAGAAAACACCTACGAGGTGAAGGGGGAGATGATAAAGCAGAAGGAGTTTTTAATTCAAGACCCCAATGGGTACCTACTTCGGTTTACAAATTAGGGAGGCAATATGAACAAACACAGTTTGAAGAAAGTATTATTTATAGGATTATTATTTTTTCTAACATTATTTTTACTTATCATAATAGGGCAGGTGTTAACTATATATAGTTACTTAGCAAGCATAAACAAAGTGCTTGCAATCGTTATAACCGGTGCCATTACGATTCTACTGTTTGGTTTTCTTATGTTCTTTATCCTTGGAATATTTAGATATCCTAAAATTAAAGAACCACCTGCTAAAGACAGTATCGAATACGAAGAATTTTTAGAGTATAAACTGTATAAATTAAAGAAAAACAAGTATTTAAAGAGTATTGGTTATGCATTTGAAGGCGACAGTGTGGGTGAGCAGATAACCAATGCATATGCCGAACTGAAAAAAGAGGGTGATAAGATCATGAAGCGGGATGCCAATAGCATCTTTCTTACCACCGCTATCTCTCAAAACGGTGTGCTTGATGGTCTTACGGTAATGTTTTCACTTATGAAGACAATATATAGTCTTACGGTATTATATGAAAATAGACCAAATTATGCGAGATTACTATACTTATATGTTAACATTGCAACAGTCGTCTTAATCGCTAGGTCCATTGAGGATATGGATTTAATTGAAGAACAATTAGAGCCTATTTTAACTTCTATATTTGGAGGAACTATTGTGTCGGTTATTCCGGGTGGCGTAACAGTTAGTACCCTAATCGTCAACTCTATTGTAGAGGGGTCTGTAAACGCGTTGCTAAGTCTTAGGGTTTCTTGCATTGCACAGAGATATTTAGTGATGCTTGAACCGATGAGTAAAAAACAGATACGAAAAGGCGCTTCGCTTGAGGCAGCTGGTAACCTGGGTTATATTATAAAAGACAATGCCGTATTTGTAGCTAAGAGTATTACAAGCGCTGCGAAAAATGTGGCGAAAGATAAATTTACTTCCATGTGGAAGTTTGGTATGTCAAAGGGAAGTGATGAGTAAGAGGGAAGATGAAAACAGATATTTTTGTGAAAGGTGCAAAAGAACACAATTTAAAAAACATAGATGTTACCATACCAAGGGATAAATTTGTCGTGATAACGGGTCTTAGTGGTTCTGGCAAGAGTTCGCTTGCTTTTGATACCATCTATGCAGAAGGACAGAGAAGGTATGTGGAGTCCCTTAGTGCCTATGCTAGGCAGTTTCTAGGACAAATGGAAAAGCCAAACGTTGAGTTTATAGAAGGACTATCGCCTGCGATAAGCATTGATCAAAAGACAACGAGTAAGAACCCCAGGTCAACGGTGGGGACTATTACTGAAATATATGATTATTTAAGGCTACTCTATGCAAGAGTTGGTACACCACACTGTCCTATATGTGATAAGGTGATAGAACCGCTTACAGTAGATGATATTGTTGACCGAATACTTACACTTGACGAAGGAACAAAAGCGCTTCTTATGTCGCCTGTTGTAAGAGGAAAGAAAGGGACGCACAAGAAAGTGTTTGAGGCGCTAAAGCAAGATGGATTTTCAAGGGTTAAAGTTGATGGTAAAATGTATGAATTACTGGAAGAAGACGTAGCGCTTGATAAAAATAAAAAACATAACATCGATGTTGTAGTGGATCGAATCGTAATACGACCCGATATAAAGAGTAGAATTGCGGATTCATTAGAAGTTGCCATGAAGCTTGAGGATACCCAGATAAAACTAGAGGTTTTAGGAGGAGAGGAACATACGTATAACCTCAAGTTTGCCTGTCCAGAACACGGGCTTGGCATCAGTGAAATGGAACCCAGGAGTTTCTCTTTTAACTCCCCATTTGGTGCTTGTCCAAGTTGTAAGGGACTTGGTATGATGCTTGAAATAGACATCGATCTTTTGATACCAGATAAACGGCTTAGTATAAATCAGGGAGCGATTGTTCCTTTTAGAAACGCATCGAAAAGTTATCATTATGGCGGTATGATAAGAGAACTCTTGAAGGGAACGGGTTGTGATTTTAACACGCCACTACAGGATTTTAGCGATATCGCACTCAATAGACTGTTATATGGCTCAACGGGTAAAAAAGAAGAAACAAAATATGTAGAGGGTCGATTTGGGAAACGAGCAATCAATATAAAAAATGAAGGCGTTATCACAAATCTGGAACGAAGGCATAAAGAGACGAACAGTAGTTTTATGCGCAGTGAGATTGAAAAATATATGTCTGAAAAACAGTGTCCTAGCTGTATGGGTAGACGACTTAGTGATGAAGTGCTTGCGGTAAAGATATTTGGAAAGAATATTATTGAGCTCACCAACCTAAGCGTTGGGGAAATCTATGAGTTCTTTAGCAACCATCAATTTGCCGGAAGAAATGAGAAGATAAGTGAACAAATCATAAAGGAAATAAAGGCGAGGCTCTCTTTTCTCATTGATGTTGGGTTAGACTATCTGACGCTATCAAGAAAGGCTTCCACTTTATCTGGTGGGGAGTCTCAACGAATAAGACTTGCCACTCAAATAGGAAGTGGTCTTGTTGGCGTATTGTATATTTTAGATGAACCCAGCATTGGGCTACATCAAAAGGATAATCGCAGACTACTCGACACACTCAAAAACCTTACGGAACTGGGCAACACCCTACTTGTAGTAGAACATGATGAGGAAACCATAAGGGAAGCAGATCATATCATTGATATTGGTCCGTTTGCTGGTGAAAAAGGTGGTGAACTTGTTGCGAGTGGCAGCATTCGTGACATTTTAGAGTGCAAAGAAAGTATTACGTCTAAGTATCTGTCTGGAGAATTTGAGATAGAGGTTCCCAAAAACAGAAGAACATTTAAGAATACGATTAAACTTCGTGGCGCGAGTGAGAATAACCTTAAAAACGTCAATGTAGATATTCCCATTGGCGTGTTCACTTGTGTTACAGGTGTTAGTGGTTCGGGCAAGAGTTCGCTTATAAATGAAGTGTTTTATCACTCAATGCATGAGAAAATCTATGCGCGAAGCACAAAGAAAAATCATAATTATAAGAGCATTACAGGCTATGAGAAGATAAAAAAAATTATAGATATCGATCAAAGTCCAATAGGCAGAACGCCTAGAAGTAATCCTGCAACCTACACCAAAGTCTTTGATCCAATACGAACATTATTTGCTGAACTGAATGAGTCAAAGGTCAGGGGTTATAAAAAGGGACGATTTTCGTTTAACGTCAAAGGTGGTAGATGCGAAGCATGTAATGGGGATGGCATTAATAAGATCGAGATGCACTTCCTTCCAGATATATACGTTAAGTGTGATACCTGTGATGGTAAGCGATATAACAGAGAGACGCTAGAGGTTAAATACAAGGGGAAAAACATTTACGATGTCCTTGAACTGACCGTTGATGACGCCCTAGAATTCTTTAAAAACATTCCAAGTATCAAAAAGAAGTTAAAAACACTTCAGGATGTTGGTCTTGGCTATATTAAACTTGGCCAGCCATCAACACAGCTATCCGGCGGGGAAGCGCAGCGAATCAAACTAGCGAGCGAGTTATCTAAAAATAGCAAAGGGGATACGTTGTACATATTAGACGAGCCGACGACAGGCCTTCATATGTATGATGTTCATATGCTGATTGGTGTGTTAAATAGGTTAGTGGAGAGTGGAAACACTTTAGTAGTAATAGAACATAACTTGGATATCATAAAATCGGCAGATTATATCATTGATTTAGGACCTGACGGCGGTCATAGAGGTGGACAAGTCATTGCGAAAGGGACACCGGAAGAGGTTGCAAAGAAAAAGGGCTCATATACGGGAGAGTATTTGAAAAAATGTTTAAAGTAAGTGATGAGATAAGAGATCAACTGAAAAAGCTACCAGCATTTCCTGGGGTGTATATGATGAAAGACGCATATGATAAAATCATATATGTGGGGAAAGCTAAGAATCTTAAGAATAGAGTTTGCTCCTATTTTACTGCTGTTGAATCTCATCCAAACAAAACAAAAAACCTTGTTGTTAATACGGTTACATTTGACTACATCATCACAAAAACAGAGGAAGAAGCACTTATCTTAGAGGCCAATCTTATAAAGGACAAAAAACCTAAATTTAATGTTATGCTAAAAGATGATAAGAGCTATCCTTATATTTGTATTACAAAAGAGGAGTTTCCTAAAGTTTATAAGACGAGAAACACAAAAGAAAGAGGAACGTATTATGGTCCGTACACATCCGTTTATAGTGTCAATAAGTTTATCGATGTCATAGGCGACATCTATCCTGGCATACGATGTGACTATTCACTTAAGAACATTAAGCAGCTTGATATGTATTATAAGTTGATAGATGTAAGCTACTCGAAAGAAGAATATAACAAGTACATAGGTGAAATAGTATCTTTTTTAAAGGGAAATGACATCGGTCTCAAGGATAAGCTCATAAAGAAAAGAGAGGAATACTCTAGAAATTTGGAGTTTGAGAAAGCGATAGAAGTTAGAGATAAACTAATCGCACTTGATGAACTGAAAATATACCAAAAAGTCAGCTCATTGAGTGGCGATGATAAGGATTATATATTTATAGGTAGTCGTAAGGATTACATTTGCGCAAGTATATTTATATACCGAGATGGTAAGATGATAGAGAGAGAAAATCATATTATGAAATACGCCATCGAAAAAGATCTATCAGAAGTGCTTGAGTCATTTATCCTTCAGTATTATGCTGAAAGCACATTTATCCCTAATAGCATCTATGTAAGTCATATGGTAAGTAGCGAGGTGATACATGCGATTCGTACGATAGGAAAAAAGAAAGTAAATATTATACATCCTAAGCAAGGTAGCCATAAAAAAATACTTACCATGTTGGAAGAAAACACGAAGGAGTATTTGAACAAGTTTTATGATAGAATAGAAAAGGAAGAACAAAAGAAAGAAGATATAAACCTTATTCTTTCTTCTATTGTCATGAGAGACCAAGTCGATCGAATAGAGGCTTTTGATATATCAAATATTTTTGGATATTTAAGTGTGGGCTCAATGGTAGTTTTTGAAAAGACAAAGAAAAAACCTACGGACTATAGAATGTTTAAGATAAAACATGTCAAAGGCCCAGATGATTACTCTTCTATGAGAGAAGTTCTCATGAGACGAATGAATAGACTGAAAGAAAAACGCTTTGGGAAGGCGCCTGATATCATCATTCTTGATGGGGGAAAGGGTCATGTAAGCGTTGGGCTTGACGTTATCAATGAGTATTCTCTAAACGTACCAGTACTTGGGCTGATAAAAGATGAAAAGCATAGAACGAAATCATTGTATTTTAACGGCAGAGAAATGGAGCTCGAAAAAGGAACGAGCATATATAATTTTTTCTATCAAATACAGGAAGAAATGCATCGGTTTGCGATAAGTTATCATAAGACACTTAGAGGCAAGTCACTAATTCATTCTATTCTTGATGACATAGATGGTATAGGTGCTAAAAGAAAAACAGAACTATTAAAACATTTTACATCAATTGATAATATTAGAAACGCTACGGTAGAGGAATTACAAAAAGTTGATAAAATGGATGGGAAGAGTGCTAAGAATGTGTATGATTATTTTAGAAAGAGGTAAGAATGCCAAGAGGTATATTTATAAGTATTGAAGGTGGAGATGGAAGTGGAAAGACAACCATACTTAATGGAGTAAAGACAATACTTGATAAGAAGAACATAAATTATATGATAACGAGGGAACCGGGCGGAGTGCCTATCAGTGAAAATATTAGAGATATAATACTTGATAATAAGAATACGGAGATGGACGATCGAACAGAAGCGCTCTTGTTTGCCGCTGCGAGGCGACAACATCTGGTGGAAAAGATTTTACCAGCCCTAGAGGAAGGAAAGCTTGTTATCGTTGATCGATTTATAGACTCGTCGATTGCCTATCAAGGATATGCTAGAAAGATAGGGGTGGATGAGGTTCGAACAATAAATGAATTTGCCATTGCCGATCATTATCCCGATAAAACCATATACATAGATATCTCACCAGAGTTAGCGTTAAGCAGGGTTAAGAAAAATGGAAGAGTAGAGAACCGGTTGGATTTAGAAAAAATGGAATTTCATAACGCCGTAAGACGAGCGTATTTAACACTCTGTGATAGTGAAGAGAGAATGGTTCTAATCGATGGCAGTAAAGATGTTGATTCCCTAGTGAATGAAGTATACCAAGAGATTGAAGGAGTATTAGATGAACTTTAAGAGGTACGCCTTCTACTGCCTTGTTCTATTTCTACTGTCAGTATTCGTTTTAAGGGTGGTTGGTGCACCTTCCAATATTCTTATCTTTACATATACTGTATTTCCAGGTGCAATCGTCGTTTTTATACTGCTAGACAAACAATGGAACAAACGTAAGTAAAGCCTCATTAAGAGGCTTTTTCAATGCAGATTTCTTTAAATACTTCTGCAATTGGTTTTCTAATAATGATATCTGCGAGCGAGTCCTTAGGCGTCGCTTGTTTGTTTATCAGGATAAGCTTATTTCCTCTAAAGTATTCTACTAGAGAGGCTGCAGGATATACTACAAGTGACGTACCACCGATAATTAGCATATCTGCTTCGGATATATATTTTATTGCTTGTTTCGTTACGTGTTGATTTAAACTCTCGCCATAAAGGACGATATCTGGTTTTATCAAGGAACCACATTTTTTACACAAAGGAATCCCCTCACTTTTTTTTACATAGTCACTAGAGTATGCTTCTTTACATTTTGTACAATAGTTTCGAAGCATTGAACCATGAAGTTCGATGACATTTTTGCTTCCTGCACTTTGGTGAAGGCCGTCAATGTTTTGTGTTATAACTGCTTTTAATTTGCCTTCCTTTTCTAACGTGGCAAGGCATATGTGAGCATCATTTGGTTTTGCGTTATGGCCAAGCAGTTTCGTTTTGTGGAATTTATAATATATGTCGGTATGCGTATAGAAGAAGTCATGACTGAGTACTTGCTCTGGAGGATAGTCGAACGTCTGATTGTACAAGCCATCGACACTTCTAAAATCGGGTATTCCACTTTCTGTTGACACACCAGCGCCACCAAAAAACACAATATTATTTGATTGATCTATTAGTTCTTTAAGTTTTTTAATCGTATCCACTGTTTCCTCCTTATAGGTAAATTATACTATATATTTACCGTTTGCTCATTGGAAACTTGAGTTGAACCACTTATCTTTTTGAGGTTCTAATGTCATTATCTACCTAAGAGGGGGAGTATATGAATAAAAATGAAGGCTACTTTAGTGTAGAGCTAACGATTATAATAACGATAATTTTGATAACTATTATCACTGTATTTTTGATGTTTACAAAGGTCGTGCCTAAGTTAGATTATACGATAGATGAATCGGAATATGAAAAAGCGTTTAGCCTTAAAATAAAAGAGATTCGAATGCAGAAGATTATGAGAGAACTCAAATAGCGTTTGAATACTTTGGAAAACAAAATAATAATTATTATCAAAAAATATTGAAAATTGTTACAGTTTGTAGTATAATCTCTGACTAAATTATGTTTTCTAAATGATAATATTTTTCGTTTATTTGAATATATATTTATTTTGTTTTTTATTATGTTATAGGAGGAAATATGACGAAGAAGTTATTAAGTTTTTTACTGGTATCATTATTAATTTTCAATATACCACTTAGTCATTTTAGTTTTGCTGACAAGAATGGAGAGGTGCCAGATGGAGAATATGTGATACCTGTTCAATTATTGAAAGCTGGTGATTTAGACTCAAAATCTATGGCTAACAAAGCAATGAAGCAAAAGGCTGTTCTCAAGGTTGAGAATGGTAAGTGGTATGTGTTTCCTGAGTTCAAAACGTTACTGCTTGGGTCTCTTCAAGGGAACGCATCCAATATTAGATATTATACGGATTACGAAAATTCTGTATTAAAAAAAGCTCAGATTATCAGTTATAGAAATGATCCCACTGGGAAACAACAGGTAAAAGTTGTTAAAATACCTGTTAATAAAGATAAGAACGGAATCTATTTAAAGGTATATGTTGATGCAATGGGATATGACCCAGATGTATATCTTACATATGATGCCAGTGGTTTAGTTTTTGAAAAAGAGTATACCATTACATCAAGCGCTGAAAGCAATGGCAGCATTGATCCAGAGGGAGACGTTGTCATAACCGAAGGAGATAATAGAACGTTTAACATTGCTGCCGATAAGGGGTATTCTGTAAAGGATGTGTTAGTAGATGGCAAGAGTGTAGGCGCTAAAGATACATATACATTTGAAAATGTAACATCAGATCATACGATAAGTGCAACCTTTAAAAAGGATGTTGTATATCATCGAATTACGGTAAATGCTAGTAGCAATGGCAGCATAGAGCCAAAAGGAGATGCAGAAGTAAAAGAAGGCGAGAATGCTACATTTGATATCACAGCGGATACTGGTTATCATATAAAAGATGTGTTAGTAGACGGTAAGAGCATAGGTATAAAAAATAGTTATACCTTTGAAAACGTAACATCAGATCATACAATAAACGCCATATTTGAAAAGGATCCGGACAACAAATATATTATAACAGCAAGTTATCAAGGAGAGGGTACAATCAATCCGTCTGATAATGTGGAACTAACAGAAGGTGAAGCGGTTATGTTTCGTATCATGGCAGCGGATGGCTATCATATAAAAGATGTGTTAGTAGATGGCAAGAGTGTAGGCGCTAAATCTACGTACGCTTTTAATAATGTAAAAGAAAATCACACAATCAGTGCAGTGTTTGAAAAGGATATGCATGAGTATACCATCAAAACAACTTCGGGTAGTCATGGTGGCATAGAACCGGGTGGTGATGTAACGCTAATGGAAGGTGAAAACCACACATTTGAAATATTGCCAGATGATGGGTACCACGTAAAAGATGTCTTAGTAGACGGTAAGAGTATCGGTATAAAAAACAGTTATACATTTGAAAATGTAACATCAGATCATACAATCAGTGCAACCTTTGAGAAAGACGAAGATAAGTATACGATAAAAACGAGTTCAGACAGTCATGGAAGTCTATCACCAAAGGGAACAGTAGAGGTATTAAAAGGCGAAGACAAGACATTTACTATCACAGCGGATACTGGTTATCATATAAAAGATGTGTTAGTGGACGGCAAGAGCATAGGTATAAAAAATAGTTATACATTTGAGAACGTAACAACTAATCACATGATACGTGCAGTCTTTGAGAAAGACATCGTTAAACACATCATCACAGTAGAGGATACTAGCAACGGAAGCATCAGTCCAAAGGGTAAAGTGAGCGTAGCAGATGGTGATGATAAACAGTTTAGCATTACAGCGGATAAAGGCTATTATCTAAAAGATGTATTGGTAGATGGTAAGAGCGTAGGTGCGAGAAAATTTTATACATTCAAAAAGGTAATGTCTAACCATACAATAAAAGCAATATTTAAAAAAGACGATGCTTCTAGTAAGCTAGAAGACGGGAAATATAAGCTGCCTATTCAATTGATGAAAGCGAATAATTTGCGTGAACAATCTATGGCGGCTGGTGCTATTAATAAAAATGCAATCGTTCAAATAGAAAATGGAAAATGGTATTTATTAGCAGAATTTAAGACATTAAAAAGAGTTGGGCTTTTAGGTAATGCATCAAATATTAGATATTATGTCGATTATGATAATGGTGTAATGAAAAAAGCTGAGATTCTAAGTTATCGAAAAGATCCAACAGGAAAGAAACAAGTAAAAGTTGTTAAGATACCGATTACTAAAAATGATAACGGATTATATGTCAGAATGTTTGTGGATGCAATGGGTGTTGAGGCAGACGCATATGTTAAATTTGATATGAATGATTTGGTTATTGGCAAGAAATCACATATGGTTATTGCTACCTCAAATACTGGAGGAACAATAAGTCCTCGTGGTGGTATCAGGGTAAAAAAAGGTGATAGCATAACACTAAATATAAAGCCAGAATCAGGTTTTCGTATAAAAAAAGTAATAGTAGATGATAGAAATGTTGGAAAAGTCAGTTCCTACACATTTAATAATATTAGATCAAACCACAAGATTGACGTTAAATTTGAAAGAATAAATACTATCAAATATACCATAAAGACAACGGTTATAGGAAAAGGTTCTATCGGTCCGTCTGGTAAAGTTACGGTAAATGAGTTCGATAATAAGACCTTTACAATTCAGCCAGAATATGGTTATAAAATAAGCTATCTTAAGATTGATGGTGTTGATGTTGGCGCGAGAACAAAATATACGTTTAAAGATATACAAGCCGATCATAAAATAGAAGTTAAATTTGAAAAAGAAAAGAACAAAAAGGGAAAGGTTTCTGATTTAAGCAAAGACGGAACGTATTATGTAAATGTAGATTTATATAATGCCAGTGCTAATAGACCATCCATGGCGTCGCCTTCCATTGTGAAGCGAACGAAGATAGTAGTTCAGAATGGGAATGCGGTAATGTACCTAAGGACAAATCCTATGAGAGTTGGTAGTATAGTTGCGTCATTGCAGGAACTCTATATCGGTTCTATAAATGGTGGATATCGATCAAATCCAGCGCTTGTGGTACAAAAGGATTCAAGTGGTAATCCTTCGCTTTGGAAGTTTGGTATCCCTAAGAATGTGAAATTTATTGATGTGGTTGTGAACCCACATGTTGATGCTATGGGTAATACCGACATCCCAGCAAGAATAATGGTGGATTACTCTACGCTTGAGTACGATTCAGAGTCTACTGCGCAAATGGGTGGCGTAGCATTTACTCAGAGCAAAAAGGATAAGGATAAGAAAAAAGACAAAAAAGATCTTAATAAATTGGAAAAGAATGGAACTTATGAAGTAGCGATTGATTTATATCATGCAGTTGCCAATAAGCCATCGATGGCATCACCTTCTATTGTTAAAAAAGCGAAGATTGTTTATGAAAACGGAACAGCCGTTATGTATATGGGAACAAAGCCTATGACTGTGGGCAATATAGAAGCTTCGCTATTAGAACTTTATATAGGTGATATCAATGGCGATTATAAATCCCATCCCGCAAGTATTGTCGAGAAGGATGCTAATGGCAGACCGACACTATGGAAATTTATCATTCCTGAGAATGTTGAATTTGTCAATATTGTCGTGAATCCTCATGTTGATGCTATGGGCAATACCGATATCCCAGCAAGAATAATGGTGGATTACTCTACGCTTGAATATATATCGGATTCTACAAAACAATTAGATGGTGTGTCGTTTGCTCAAATGACAAAAAAGGCAAAAGAAAAAGATAAAGACAAAAAAGGCAAGGATGAAGAGTTAAAAACTACGGAGAATTTGACAGTAAAAACAGAAAAATCCGTTGATGATACAACATCTGATGGTGAGAACACAGCCTATAATATGGACGATATTGTGAAGTATTCCTTGATGTCAGTCTTGGCTTTAATTGTTATCTTGGCATTGTACTTACTTTCTTTAAGAAGAAAGAAAAAAGAATAGAAGGGTTAATAGAATGAAGAAAATTACTGCTATAACATTGATTTTAGTTTTTATAATCGGTTTCAATATGTATTCCTTTGCATTAGAAGATGGAGCGTACCTTATTGGGCGTTCCACTTCTTATGCCAATCCTCTTACAGGCAAGACGATGGATGGCGGAACCAATATTACGCTTGGCGATAGCATGGTTGCCAACATAGTTGAAGAAAAGCTATTATTGGAAAAAAAGGGGAATGATTACTATTTGACCATAGGTCTCGGGTTAGCATCTAATATAAAGAATGTTAAGATGAACTTAATGGATGAAAATGGTGAAATGAAAGAAGTAGAAGCAGTGTTAACTGGAACGAGTGAAGGAAAAGATGACAAAATTAATCACTACAGAGTGAAACTGGATTCGATAAATTCTTATGTAAGTCCTCAATTTTTTGTCATACCTATGGATAGAGATGTTCAGTTTTTTATTGAAATAGATGAAAATGATTTGGAAGCGGCGACTGGTATATATAAGAATGAAATAGCTGAAGTGAATCCAAATGCTGACATTAAGAAAAAAGAAGAGGTAAAAGAAGAAAAAAAGGAAGAACCTAAAGAGACAGAAAAAACAGAAACAACGAAAAAAGAAGAAGTAAAAGAGGAAAAAGTTGGTGAGGTTTCAAAGGATTCGCTTATGGAAGAAGAAAAGGGACTATCAGGCGATAAAGCAGAAACCAAGGATACAAAAACGAACTATATGCTTATTGCACTAATCGTTGCAGTTGTGGTGTTAGTTGGTTTGGTGATTGGAATAGTATATGTTAAGAAAAGTAAAAAGTAGTTTGATTCTAGTTTTAATACTTTTGCTCGTTGTTAGCTGCGTTGATCAGAGTGGTGGGTCAAAGAGTAACAAGGAGTTAAAAATTGCGCCAACGTCTGTTGTTGTCACCAAAATACTCCATGAGCTAAAAGTACCACCTTCTCAAGTTGTAGCAATTCCATCGTCAAAGACGTACACAGTGCCGGAAGAGTATAAGAACGCACCAGAAATTGGCATCGCAATGTCACCGGATATGGAAAAGCTTTCGAATATAAAACCGGATGTTGTGTTGGGACCGAATTCACTTGAAGGGGAGCTATCGGATAAGTATAAGAAAATTGGCTTAAATGCGGTTTTTCTTAACTTAAAGAGTGCTTCTGGTATGTTTAAGAGCATCGAAGAATTAGGCGAAATGCTCGGAAGGCAAGAAGAAGCAAAAGTGCTTGTGGATGATTTCGTAGAGTATATGGTGGAGTATAGAGAAAAACATAAGCGTTCGAAGAGCCCTAGAGTGTTGATCCTTATGGGGCTTCCTGGTGGAAGCTATGTGGTGGCTACGGAATCAAGCTATGTTGGAGATTTAACGAAGCTTGCTGGCGGAACAAATGTTTATGGAGACGGGGAAGGACAGGATTTTGTAAATGTTAGTATTGAAGATATGCTAAGTAAAGATCCTGATATTATCTTGAGGACGGCGCACGCTTACCCAGAGGAAGTAAAAAAATATTTTAAAGAAGAATTTGCTTCAAACGAGATATGGCAAAGGTTTCGCGCAGTTAAAAATAAAAAAGTATATGATTTGGATCATAATTCATTCGGTATGAGTGCAAATTTTAATTATAAAAAAGGATTGGAATCGTTAGAAGAGGTACTATATGGGGATAATTAGAGAGCACCCTAAAACGTTTATTGTGCTACTATTAATTATACTGTTGATTAGTTTTTTTTCAGCTATAAATTTAGGAAGCATAGAGGTTAGTCCATCTCAAGTCATTAGAGGCTTGTTTGTTGAGTATGATAAAGATGTTGCGAGCGTCTATAATATTCGATTTCCTAGAGTAATTGTCATGATGTTAGTTGGAAGTTCTTTGGCTGTGTCTGGCCTCATCTTTCAAGTGGTATTAAAAAATCCACTTGCTGATCCGGGCTTACTCGGTATCAGCAATGGAGCGTATTTGGTTAAAGTATTACTTAGTTTATTTTTTATCGAGTTATATTCGATCATTCCACTGATTTCGTTCTTTGGTGGTATCGTGGTGTTTCTATTTATATACTCACTCACGCTACAATCAGGTTTTAATACAACTAGAATCCTTCTTATTGGTGTTGCAATTAATTATACGCTTGCAGCAATTATCGGATTGATAATGAGTTCGTCTCACTCTATAGCGGGCTCTGCAATGGGAACACTTGCGCTTTATAATTGGGATGATGTAAAAATTCTATTTATTTATCTATTCCCGTTTTTAGTACTATCTTTATTTATCTACAAAGCGTGTAACTTACTTGGCTTAGAAGATAGAACGTTACTGTCAATTGGAGTCAATGTTCTAACGTACCGATTTGTGTTATCAGCTATCGCTGTTGTACTTTGTAGTATCAGTGTTGCGATAACAGGAGTAATTAGTTTTATCGGTCTTATTGTTCCTCATTTATCTAGGGCATTAATAGGAGATGAATATAAGTATTTGATACCAAGCAGTTTGCTATTAGGAGCTATTGTTCTTTTGGCTGCAGATACCTTTGGAAGAATGATATTTGCGCCTTACGAGATATCATCGACAATCATAATGGCAGTTATCGGTGGTCCGGTATTCATTTTCCTTTTAAAAAGGAGTGCAAATGGAAGTTCGTAATATATCCTTTTCATACGGTGATAAAAAGTTTATAGAAAACCTTTCGGTTACCTTTAAGAAGAATAAAATCACATCAATAATAGGGCCTAATGGCAGTGGAAAATCGACACTGCTTTTACTTGTAAGCAGAATACTAAAAACAAACAAAGGAAGTATTATTATTGATGGTAAAGACGTGTGGGATTATAAAATCAAAGACTTTGCGAGACATGTAGCAGTTGTTCATCAAAAAAATCAGCTGTATGGCGACCTTGATGTGGAAACAATTATTAGTTATGGTAGATTGCCATATTTAGGATATAGTCAACGTCTACAGGAAGAAGATTACAAGATCATTGACGAGGTAATCGAGCTAACGGGTCTAGAAGATTATAGGAAAAGAAAATTATCTAGTTTATCTGGTGGAGAGCAGCAGAGGGTTTGGATCGCTATGGCGCTCTCTCAAAGAACAAAATTTCTTTTGTTAGATGAGCCAACGACATATCTAGATGTTAAGCATCAGATAGAGATATTAAACCTCGTAAAGAAGATCAACAAGCAGTCTAACATAACGATAATAATGGTTCATCATGATATCAATCAGGCGATTAACTATAGTGATGAAATCGTGGCAATGAAGAAAGGTGAAGTGTTATTTCAGGGAGAGCCAAATGAAGTAATATCATCGGAATCGCTTCAGACGTTGTATAGTCATGAGCTTGAAGTGCTGCATCATGAGGAAAGAAAAATAGTGCTAAATTATCAATAGATATTTTATTAGATGAGTTTCATACTCATCTTTTTTCTTTCATTATTTTTAAGGCGGTTTTTATGATATAATTATATTGCGAATGGGAGGCTGGTTTTGAGTGATTTTGAAGAGAAATTTGCTCACTTTATCAAAGAGTTTGGAGTGAGTCAGCGGATGGTTCTTTCTACGTCATATCATGACAACGTTAGCAGTAGGATGATGAGTATCGTACTTATTGATAATAAGTTCTATTTTCAGACGGATAAAAACTTTAGAAAATATGAGCAACTAACTCGAAATCCTAATGTATCGCTTTGTATTGATAATATTACGATAGAAGGACGTTGCAAAGAAGTTGGAAAGCCGTCAGATAATGCTATGTTTACTGATATCTTTCGTAAAGAGTACAGCAGTGCATATGAACGATATACGAATAAGGAAGATGAGGTATTATTTGAAGTGCGTCCCATTTATATACAACGATGGATATACGAAGAAGGCGTTTCATTTATAGAAACGTTTGATATTCCGTCTATGGAATATGAGATGAGGGAATATAAATAGTAAAAAGGTGGAGCTATGTCGTACAGCAATGAAGTGAAAGCGAATATTTTAAAAAGGGTAGAAGGGCTTGAGGTGAAAGCTCTTGTTTGCGTGTTTCGATATTTTTCAAGTGATTTTAGATTTTTAACGACAAGCTCTAAACTGGCACGGTTTGCTAAGGAGCATATGCCATCGGCTAGTTACGCTATCAAGAAGGGCGTAAAGAAAAACGCTCACCTTTATGAAGTAACCTTTGAAGATTTTACATGTGACAGGTTCGATAACAAAGAGATGATTAAAGGCGCTTTTTTAGTGCATGGATCCATGTCAAATCCGGAAAAAGGATATAATCTTGAATTTGTCTTAAATAATAAAGAAAAAGCGGACTTACTATTTGATACGCTAACAGCGTGTGACTTTCGTTTTAATAGAACGACAAGAAATAATCGGTTTGTCATCTATACAAAAAATAGTGAAACCATTGTCTATTTTTTATATTTTATAGGTGAGAATGTAAAGGCAGGAGATATCGAAAATATTAGGATTCTTAGAGGGATAAAAAGCAAAGTAAGAAGGACGATGAATTTTGAAATCCATAATGAAGAGTTACGACTTAGTGCTGCGGATAAACAAATCAAAATGATTGATGCTATCAGTAGAACAATAGGTCTTAGTAACATTGAGCGGCCTCTAGCCGAAATAGCAATGCTTCGACTGGATAATCCGGATAAGAGTCTTAGCGAACTTGCTAAACTCTGTGACCCGGAGTTAAGCAAGTCCGGTGTCAACTCAAGACTAAAGAGACTGGAAAAACTATATCGTTCAATAGAGGAGAAGTAATGGGTTTTGTTCATCTGCATCTACATACAGAATACAGCCTACTCGAAGGGTTTGCAAAAATTGATTCTGTAGTAGAAAAGGCTAAAAAACTACATATGGAAGCGCTTGCTATTACCGACTATGGAAACATGTTTGGGGCCGTTGACTTTTATAAAAAAGCGAAAGTTAGTGGAGTAAAACCTATCATAGGCTGTGAAATTTATGTTGAAACGGAGAATCAGAGAAAAAATGACCATCTTGTTCTTCTCTGTAAAAATGACATCGGGTATAGGAATCTTATTAAATTGGTTTCTACTGGCTACACAGAAAATTTTTATTATAAACCTCGAGTGAATAAAGAACAAATAAAAACGCACTCAGAAGGGCTTGTTGCAATCAGTGCATACAACTTAGGGGAAGTCAATCGGATGATTGCCATGGGTATGTATGAGCATGCGAAGAAGGCGGCCTTGTTTTACAAAGAGATCTTTGGTGGTGACTACTATCTCGAAATGCAAAACCATGGTCTACCGGATGAAGCGAAGATGAATTCTGTTATCGCTAGACTGGCGAGTGACATTCAGGTGGAGCTTGTTGCAACAAATGATGTGCACTACACCGATAAGGAAGACGCCGCTGCTCACGACATCCTTTTATGCATACAAACAGGCAAGACGATAAAGGATAAGGAGCGGCTTCGATTTCCAAATAGGGAGTTTTACTTCAATACAGAAGAGGAGATAAGAGCGCTATTTAAAGATTATCCTAAAGCAGTCGATAATACGGTAGAAATTGCCAATAAATGTGATTTTGAGTTTACTTTTGGGAAGTATCACTTGCCGAAATTTTCGAATGAAGATACGTTTAATAGCGAAACCTTTCTAAGAGATTTAGCGATGAAGGGGCTGAAGGATAAGTTTCGAGATTATGATAAACATGTTGACCGATTAGAGTATGAACTTAACATAATAAATGATATGGGTTATAATGACTATTTTCTAATCGTTTGGGACTTTGTACGATTTGCCAAAGAACAGGGCATTTTTGTTGGACCTGGTAGAGGCTCTGGTGGGGGCTCACTTGTAGGGTACGCGCTAAATATCACAACGGTAAACCCGATAGAATACGGTCTTATCTTTGAGCGGTTTTTAAATCCAGAGCGGATTACCATGCCGGACTTTGATATCGATTTTGAAGATGATAGGCGTCAGGAAGTAATTGATTATGTCAACAAAAAATACGGGGAGACGCATGTTGCTCAGATCATTACCTTTGGAACCCTTGCCGCAAGAGCGGCGATACGAGATGTTGGTAGGGTGATGGGTCTTAGCTACTCTGAAGTTGACAGCGTAGCAAAGGCAGTCCCTTTTGAACTCAAGATCACAATTGATAAGGCGCTTGACAAATCGCCTGAACTAAGGGAAATGCTAAAGGATGATACTATACGACATGTAATAGAAAACGCCAGAAAGATCGAGGGCGTACCAAGGCATACATCAACGCACGCAGCAGGGGTTGTTATATCCGAAGATGAGGTGTCTAGCTATGTTCCCCTATACATGAGTGATGGGTTGATATCAACACAGTTTACCATGAAAAACTTAGAAAAACTGGGACTTGTAAAAATGGATTTTCTTGGGCTTCGAAACCTATCCATTATTAAAAATGCTCTGAAGAACATAGAGATGACAAGAGGGGAAGTCCTAGATATCAATACCATAGATACGAGAGATGAAAAAACCTTTGATATGCTCTCAAAAGGGGATACACTTTGTATCTTCCAACTGGAATCAAGGGGGATGAAAAAATTCTTCCGAGAGTTAAAGCCACGCTCTATTAGCGATATCATGGTTGGCATTAGTTTATACAGACCAGGACCAATGGAGAGCATACCGGTTTACTTAAAAAACAAGAAAAATCCTAGTGGAATACAGTACGTTACTACTGAATTAAGGGATATTCTAGAAGAAACCTATGGCTGTCTTGTCTACCAAGAACAAGTTATGCAGATTTTCAGAACAATCGGTGGGTATAGCTACGCGCAGAGCGATCTTGTCCGAAGAGCCATCAGTAAAAAGAATATGGCCATTATGAAAAAAGAGAGAGAACGCTTTATTCACGGTTCAGAGGGAAGTAATCTAGGCGCCACTTCAAATGGTCTAAGTGTCAGTCAGGCAAATGCTGTTTTTGACGATATGGTTGATTTTGCAAATTATGCATTTAATAAATCGCATGCAGCAAGTTATGCCATTGTAGCCTACCAAAGTGCCTATTTAAAAGCAAACTATACGAAAGAGTTTATGGCATCTATTATGAGTAGTGTCATGAGTTCTTCGTCAAAACTTGCTCGATATATAAAGGAAGCAAGACGCTATCAGATAGAAATACTAGGACCTAGTATAAACACATCGACTCAACATTTTAGCGTGGAGGGTGATGCAATAAGATATGGTCTGAAAGCGATAAAAAATGTAGGTAATAGCATTATAAAAGAAATCATACGAGTTCGAGATCGTAGGGCGTTTCGCTCCTTTGATGATTTTTTAAATAGGATGGATACGAGCCATTTAAATAAGAAGGCCATTGAGTGTATGATTAAAGCAGGTGTCTTTGATGAATTTGGCGTGACGAAACGGCAACTGCTAAGCGAATATGAACTCGATATTGAAAACATTCATAAGTCTTCTAGAAGAAATGCGGAGGGACAGCTTGACCTATTTGGCAACATGGAAGTGGAAAAAACATCCAATATCGGTGAGTATGATGAGGCAACCTTAAGTGCGTTTGAAAAGGAAGTGCTAGGGGTATACTTAACCTCTCATCCGCTTTCAAAATATGACGACTTGTCAAGGCGACTGAATTGTGATAGTGTATTAGAACTTAAGGAACTTGATGAATCCAGTGATAACAAAAAGGTCAACCTTATTGTATCCAAGTTAAAGCTAGATATTAAGGGGACAAAAAACGCGAAGGACATGGGCTTTGTATTGGTTGAGGATGAGTTTGATAGCATTGAGGTCATTGCGTTTTCAAAAACCTTTGCCATGTATAAAAATATACTTATGAAAGAAAAATTTTTATATATAAAAGGGCGGCTTAGTATAAAGGCAGATCAATCGCCAAAGATCATACTTGATGAAGTAAAGAAAGCGGACCGGATTGCATTAAAACCCAAACTCTACGTTAGAATAAGTGGTTGGGATGAAGTGGATGAACTTAAGGGCTTACTTAGCGAACATAGTGGAAGCTCTGATATCGTGCTATATAATGCGAAGACAAGCAAAGCTAAAATGTTTAAGAGTATAAAAGTTGATATAACCAAGGAGTTTGTAAAAACACTTAGCAGTAAATATGGAAAGGAAAATGTGTTGGTCAAATGGGAAGAAATATAAAAAAAATAGCAGTGCTAACAAGTGGTGGTGATTCACCGGGCATGAATGCTGCCATAAGAGCGGTTGTAAGAAAAGGTCTTTATCACGGATTTGAAGTATATGGTATTCAAAGAGGATACAAAGGACTTATTAGCGGTGATTTAATTCAATTAAATCGATCAAGTGTAAGTGAGGTGCTTCATAGAGGTGGAACTTTTTTAAAGAGTGCCAGATGCTTAGAGTTTTTAGAAGAGCAGGGACAACAAAAAGCACTTAAGGTACTGAAAGAAAAAGGGATTGAAGCAGTTATTGTTATCGGTGGCGATGGAAGTTTTAAAGGAGCGAAGAAGCTTCATGAGTATGGTATTAAGACCATTGCGCTTCCAGGCACAATCGATAATGACCTAGGATACACGGATTATACGATCGGTTTTGATACGGCGATAACGACAGTAATTGACGCTGTATCAAAAATTAGAGATACATCATCTTCTCATGAACGAACCTTTATCATTGAGGTAATGGGTAGAAATTGTGGCGATATCGCGCTTTATGCTGGCCTTGCTTCCGGTGCTGAGACCGTCATTGTTCCAGAAATTGGCTTTAATTTAGAAGAAGTTGTTGACTCTATAAGAAGGGGCAAAACGCTTGGTAAGAGTCATAACATTATTCTGCTTGCAGAAGGAATTGGAAATCCGTACGAGATAAAAAAACAAGTAGAAGAAAAATCCGACGAACAGGTAAGGCTTGCCGTGATTGGACACCTTCAACGAGGGGGTTCACCAACGGCCTTTGATAGAATCCTTGCGACTAGAATGGGCGCAAAAGCAATCGATTTACTACTCGATAAAAAAAGTGGAGTAGCTATTGGAATAGAGGGTAACAATATGATATATGTTGATCTCGAGATTGCGATAAATAAAAGAGATAAGTTAAATATGGAATTATTTGAATTAGCTGAAATATTAGATAAATAGGAGAAAAAGTATGAGAAAGACAAAAATTGTTGCTACCATTGGGCCATCTAGTTATGAGAAAGGCGTTTTTACAGAATTAGTTAAAGCGGGGGTCAATGTAGCAAGACTCAATTTCTCTCATGGAGACCATGAGTCGCATAGGCAAAGAATGGACATGATTAAAGAAGTTCGACAAGAGCTAAATATACCAGTAGCGATCCTACTTGATACGAAAGGCCCTGAGATAAGGCTTCGTGAAGTGGAAGAAGGGACCGTGCTTGAGAAGGGAACAGAATTTATACTGACTTCCAGAGAACTTGTGGGTAACGCAAGTATGGCAAGCATCACCTACACTAAGCTTTATAAAGATGTCGAAATAGGAGATGTTATTTTGATAGATGATGGTCTTGTGGGTCTTAAGGTAAAAGAAGTAAGAGGCGAAGACATTGTGACAAATGTTGAATACGGTGGTCCTATCAAAACGAAAAAAGGCGTGAATGCGCCTGGTATAAAGGTGAAACTTCCAGCTGTGACCGAAAAGGATAAGGCAGACATCATATTTGGTATTGAACATGATATTGATTTTATCGCGGCATCGTTTATCAGAAAAGCGGATGATGTGCTTGAGATAAGAAAGATACTCGAAGAAAATGGTGGCAATGGAATTCAAATTATATCGAAGATAGAAAACCAAGAAGGCTATGACAATTTAGAAAAGATAATCAAAGTATCGGATGGTATTATGGTAGCAAGGGGAGACCTTGGTGTAGAAATACCAATAGAAGAAGTGCCGGTTGCACAGAAGAAGATGATTTCTATGTGTAATGAGCAGGGAAAACCAGTTATTACTGCGACTCAAATGCTTGACTCTATGATAAGAAATCCATCACCTACTAGAGCGGAGGCTACGGATGTTGCCAACGCAATACATGATGGTACCGATGCTATCATGCTCAGTGGGGAAACCGCTGCAGGGAAGTATCCAGTCAAAGCCGTTAAGACAATGGACCGAATTGCAAGGAGAACAGAAAACAGTCTAGATTATAATAAACTGCTCGAGCAATCAGAAGAGTATCCATATCATGATAACGTGACATATGCTGTATCTAGAGCAACGGTTGAGACCGCACACAATTTAAATGCTAAGGCGATCATTACACCTACCAGCTCAGGATTTACCGCTTATAAAGTAGCAATGCATCATCCAAAGTGTATTATTATAGCGGCGACAGTTAGTGAAAAGGTAAGAAGAAAACTCTCACTCGTAAGAGGTGTTTATGCTGTAATGTCACCAAAAGCTACAAGTACCGATGAACTCTTTGATTTTATAGAAAATACGGTTATAGATAACGGTATTTTAAAAGAGGGTGATTTAGCGGTGTTTACTGCCGGTATTCCAGTTGGCGTAGCAGGTGCTACCAACCTTATGAAAGTACATGTTATAGGAAATGTCATTCTAAAAGGTGTTGGAATCGGTTCGAAAAAGTATACGGGAACACTAAAAATAATAAATAATTTAGAAGAAGCAAAAACGAAAGTTCATCCAGGAGATGTTATATATGCGGACTACTTAGATGAAGACTTTGGTCCACATATCAATAAGGCAGGAGCTATTATCACAAGAGAAGCAGGATATACTTCTTTTGGCGCAGTTGCTGGTATTACACTTGGCGTGCCTGCTGTTGTTGGCGTGAAAAAGGCGACAACAGTATTAAGAGAGGGTCAAGAAATTACAGTAGATGCAAAGCTAGGTCTTGTACACAATAGTAGTGATATATAGATAAAACTGAATTCTCAAGCTAAAATCTGTATTTTTGCTTGGGAATTTTTTTAAATAGGGGGACGAATTGAAAAAAATATTCATGATAGTTATCGCTATCATTATGCTATTGAGTGTTTCATGTAATCGTTCTGAGGACTATCCAAACAAGAGCATACAAATGGTGATACCCTATGGCGTTGGTGGTACAACCGATAAGGTGGGTAGAGAACTTGCGAAAGCGCTAGAGAAAGAGCTTGGCCAGAAAATTGTTGTGGTCAATCAAAAAGGTGCTTCGGGTTCTGTTGCCACAAAGAGCGTTTACAAGAGAGATAGTGATGGATATACCATGCTACTTACGGCAGATTCGCTTGGCACACAACGAGTGATGGGACTATCAGAACGCAGTTATGATGATTTTTATCCCGTGCTTGTGGTAGCCAATGACCCCAAGGTCATTGTTGTAAAGGCAGATTCTAACTATCATACGATAGAAGAGCTTCTTAGCGATATGAAGAACAACGATAAAAAGGTCAAGATGAGTTATACTGGGCCCGGTGGAAGTGGTCATGTGCAGAGTCTTGTGTATGAGAAGTTAGGTTATCATGCGGAACTAATTCCATATTCTGGCGGAATGGATTGCATTGTCGCCCTACTTGGTGATCAAGTAGATTTTACGAATGCGAATTACTCTACGGTTGCTTCTTTTATAGAGAGTGGCGAGTTAAAAATACTTGCTGTAGCATCCAATGAGAGACTTAGAAAATATCCGGATACGCCCGCACTTTCGGAAGTTGTTGATGATGAAGAGGGGTACTTAAATCTAGCATTTACACCATTGACGCTACTTATAAAAAATGACACAGATAAAACCATAAAAAACACGTTGACAGATGCGGCTAAAAAAGCGGTTAAGGATAAAGACTGGACGACGTTTATGGAATCGAACATGATCGATAAGCTTTACGAAAAGTATCCAGATGAAACAAGTGCTAGGGAGTTTTTTAGTGAGTGGCAGTCAAAGGTTTGTTATTTATTACACGACGCAGGGGTCACAAAGTATGACCCAGAGACATTTGATATTAAAAGGACGAAATGAATTATATTATTAGCTTATTTACCGATCTAAACTTCATATTATTTGTTTTTATTGGCTCGCTAGCTGGGCTAATTGTAGGCTCTATGCCAGGACTATCGGTTACCATGGCAACAGCAATACTGGTATCGTTTACCTATACATGGAATATAAAGTATGCGCTAGCGACCATCATGGGAATATATGTTGTCGGTGTTTTTTCAGGTTCTGTCAGTGCCATACTACTAAATATACCTGGAGCGCCATCAAACATTGTGACAACAATTGATGGCCATAAGATGGCAAGGGCAGGACGAGGTGTATATGCTATCAAAGCCTGTGCGTTCTATTCTTTTATCGGGAGTATCGTTGGTCTTATCAGTCTGTTCATCTTCATCAAACCCATCAGTGCTATCGCCATACGCTTTACACCGCTGGACTATTTTTTAATTGCTATTTTTGGGCTTAGTTCCGTAGCACTACTTACCGATAAGAGTCTTATTAAAACAATCATTAGTGCAGCAATTGGTATATTTTTAAGCCTTATAGGCTATGATTCTATTACTGGAATTGCTCGCTTTACCTTTGGACTATCTGAATTAAATGCGGGCATTGGCCTAATACCTGCGTTAATTGGTATCTTTGGCTTTAGCGAGGTGATAAAGAAGTTTCGAGATACGAGCATAAGTGAAGTGATAACAGACGAAGGGTCGAAGGGAAGTGTGAAAGAGTTTTTTGTTCACATGAAGGACAGTATTTACTACAGTGTTTATGGAACGTTTATCGGTGCTCTCCCTGGAGCGGGCTCACCCGTAGCGTCGCTAATCGCGTATACGAGTGCTAAGAAGAAGAATAAAACAATAGGAACTGGTGTCGTAGAGGGGCTTGTGGCAAGTGAGAGCGCAAATAATGCGTGCATTGGAGGCGCGCTAATACCACTGCTATCACTAGGGATACCAGGGGACGCTGTTACAGCGGTAATACTAAGTGTCTTTTACATCCATGGGTTAAGACCTGGTCCCACTTTTATGAGCACGAACATAGCGTCTTTTTATACGATTATAACTGCGGCCCTAATAGCATGTGTATTTTTATTTTTTCTTGGAACGTATCTCGCGCCGAAGATGACCTTTTTACTGAAGGTTGATAATCGAGTGTTATCCGTACTTATCGCGATTCTTTCGATTTATGGTGCGTATGCATATAATAACAGGGTTTTTGACGTTTTGGTTATGATTGTATTTGGTATAGCAAGTTACTATTTCGCAAAGAATGACATGCCACTAGCACCTATTGTGCTTGGTATCGTGCTCGGTAAGATGATCGATTTAAACCTAAGAAGAACATTGGCACTTGCTCGTGCCAGTACAAATGTCGTTTCAGAACTACTATTTCGACCGATAACGATAGTCATTATATCATTACTAGTTCTTTCAATAGTACTTAAATGGAGGAAGTATGGAGTTAAATGAGATCGGTGTGATACGAGGAGGATATAAAACAAGAAAGGATGCGCCAAGACAGGGCTTTCACGATGATAAGTTATTTACACTTGTGATCAAAGAAGAGTACAGAGAGGCCAGCACGGACCTGCGCGTTGGTGATCTTATACAGGTTGTTTATTTTGCGAACAAAGCGGATCGAAGTGTGCTTAGAAGTAAGCCTCCAGTAAAGAGGGAAAAGTACGGCGTGTTTTCTACTAGATCGCCTCATAGACCAAATCCAATAAACATCTGTATTGCTAGAATAGAAGACATTAAGGATAACATCATTGTCAGTGGACTTGATGCCTTAGATGGAAGCCCAATCATCGATATCAAGGGATATTCTAAGAGACTTCATGATGGCCTTATGGAAAGGTATGACAAATAAAAAAAGGATCTACCAATCAAATGGTAATCCTTATTTTTTTATCTAGAATGGTGAGAAGTCGTTTTCTACCCAGTAGTCATCGGATGCATCTTTTATTTCATCAGAAAAATAGTCTTTGTGAGATATTTTCCACTGAGCTAGCTTGTTTAGCAGTTTTTTAGCGTCTTTATTTTCCGCTTTGTCTGCTGCTTTTTGATAAAACTCAGCAAAATCATTTTCTAGAGAGTATGCTAGTTTTAATATTGGCAGGTCCTCGACAATGTCTGTAAAGTCCGCGTTATCAAAGATTTCCGTATTTAGTTTAAATATGTCGCTTCCACCTTGTAATTTTTTCACTTCAAGTTCATCAAATTTTGAATCTTTTTCAACGAGATCAATCATTTTCTGCAGTACTTTAAAGTGTTTATCTTGCGTATTTGCTAGTTCGTCAAATATTTTCTTTGTTGATTCTTCTTTTGCTCTATCTCTATAAGTAATATAAAAAGCTTTTACTTTTTCTTCCATATCCATTGCATATTTTAATATCCCAATATAATAGTTCTTCATTTCTTTACCTCCTCGAAATTTAAACTTTAGTTATTAATATACTATCTACCCAATAAAGTCACATTGCAACCGATTTAACAAAAATAAAACCCATAGGCGCACTATAGGTTTTACATAATAGACTATATTATTGTAATCTTGAGTAGAACTCAACTACATATCTGTCATCGATTTCGATTGGAACTTCTTCTCTCTCAGGATCTCTAACAAGTGTTCCTTCGAACTTGTCTACATCTTTTGAAAGATAAGGTAGAACTACTGTGTTCTCAACGAAATTGTCTTTAAACATTTCATTTTTTCTAGACTTTTCTCTTAGTGAAATCACATCACCAACTTGTACTTCATAAGAAGGGATGTCAACTTTTTTACCATTTACTAAGATATGTCCGTGAACAACCATTTGTCTTGATTGTCTAATTGATGAACCAAAGTGAAGTCTGTACACTAAGTTATCAAGTCTTTTCTCTAGTGACTTAACAAGTGCAACAGCAGTTGTTTCTTCGCTCTTCATCGCTCTTATGACGTATCTCTTGAATTGCTTTTCTAGTACTTCATAGTATCCTCTAAGTCTTTGCTTTTCAAGTAATTGTACACCATACTCTGATAATCGTTTTCCATCTCTCGCTTTTTTAGGGTCAAACCTTTTCATTGCTTTTGGATGACCACACACATTAAGACCTAAACGTCTACATTGTTTAAATCTTGGGCCTCTCATTCTTGCCATAATTTAAAATCTCCTTTTTTCTCTAAATACTTTCTAAATTATTGCA
>PDWI01001662.1_pt1 | contig 34639 bp, 29 predicted proteins | sample 1430891 | NCBI WGS metagenome assembly PDWI01 (sample SAMN01162508, study PRJNA174530) | Oral metagenome, whole genome shotgun sequencing project. | biome: Marine environment; feature: Marine mammal; material: Swab sample of the gingival sulcus; isolation source: swab sample of gingival sulcus... | reverse complement strand
GGGCTTGGACATGCCGGAAGTGTCGCTAGTGGCGATTTTGGACGCCGATAAAGAGGGCTTTTTGCGCGGCGAAAAAGCCCTGATTCAAACCATAGGCCGCGCCGCTAGACACATCAACGGCCGCGCCATTTTGTACGCCGATAAAATGACTAAGTCGATGGACAAAGCCATTAGCGAAACCGCCAGACGCCGGCAAAAGCAGATGCAATACAACAAACAACACGGCATCACCCCACAAAGCATCGACAAAGCCGTCGGAGAAATGATGGTCGGGGCGCGCTTTGACGTTAAAAAAGTCCGCAACAAACGCCCCAGCGAGCCAGTCCCCGAAATGAGTTTTAACGATGCCATGGCGGAAATCGAGCGCTTGGAAAAACAGATGAAACAGCACGCCCTCAATTTAGAATTTGAAGAAGCCGCACGCCTGCGCGACAGAATTAAACAGGTTCGCGATGGGGCGTTGTGAGGATGATATTTAAGATTTAGTTGCCAAAAAATGAACGTAGCGACCCATTTGCCAATAAGGATACTGCTGGCTAATGCGCAGTTCGTGGCGCATAATATCATCGGCAAGGCTTTGCTGATGCTCGCGCTGACGCATAATATCGTAAAAAATTCGAATGCCACTGCGCGTATTGACCTTGAGTTGTCGCTCTGTCAATTGTTGCTCGACCACATCGGGAAAAGCCGGATAGTGCGGACTGAGTTTAACCCGCTGGCGCACGACATACTGCCGGTCGATATAGTCAAAATTGCCGTAAACCAACTGCGCCATCTCACGCGCCCAAGCATTGTAAAACATCAATGACAACGTGCCGTTGGGCGCGAGCAGGTTACTCAGTTTATCCAACAGTGTCGGTTGATCTTCCACCCACTCTAGCACAGCGTGACAAAAAATGAGGTCGTATTTTTTGTTGAGGGGGAGATTGTCTGCCAGCGCTTGAATGCTCGTTTGCCGGCAGTCAAAACGCGGCGATTGTCCCAAGCGCGATCGAACTTCGTCAACCATAACAGCGGCACTATCACAAGCACTCACGTAGTGACCATGACTGAGCGCCCATTCGCTCATCAATCCCGTGCCACAGCCGGCATCTAAAATCTGTAGCGGCGGCTGGTCAACAACCAATGGCGACAAATCGCGCTGTAAAATCCGCAAGCGCAACTGACCCTTGGCACTGCCGTAAATATTTTTTTGCAAGTGAACGGCGCGGTCGTCAAACGATTGATCGCCGCGCTTGAGTGCGCTGGGTTTGGGAGATTGGGGAGTCATCATTTTTAAAAGTGGTATCTACCGCTCGCAGGTGGTTAAATTTTTCTTTGAGTTTTAACCTAAAAACCGCAGTTGAACATTTTTGTAGGGGCGAACCCATGTGTTCGCCCTTGGTAGGAAATAGCTTTTGCCTCAAGGTTTCAATGAATTCATTTTAAAACAACAAAATGATTGGTTTCTCCAACCAAGGGCAGACACGCGGGTCTGCCCCTACGATAATGAGCACCATTGCCGGCAGTAAAACCTTTTGTTAAATTTGAATGCCCTACAAGCGGTGGGTTACGCTCGTGCCTCGCTAACCCACCTTACGGTGCGACCGCGGCTTTTAGGAACGACTAATTCGCCAATAAATCCGTCAGCTCGGTAGCCACGCCGATATAATTGCTAGGTGTTAACTGCTGCAACTCGGCCTTAGCGGCTTCCGGCAGGTCTAACTCGGCGATAAAGGCTTGGATATTTTCAGCATTCATGGTTTTGCCGCGCGTAAATTCTTTCAGCTGTTCGTAAGCACCGGCCACTTGGTAACGGCGCATAACGGTTTGAATGGGTTCGGCCAACACTTCCCAAGCGTTATCTAAATCGGCGGCCAGTTGCGCTTCGTTAACTTCGAGCTTGTTTAATCCCTTAAGTAATGACGCATAGGCAATCATACAGTGGCCAAAAGCCATGCCCATTGTCCGCAACACCGTGGAATCCGTCAAATCGCGCTGCCAACGCGACACCGGCAATTTAGCGGCCAAGTGCTCCAACAAGGCATTGGCGACGCCCAAGTTGCCCTCGGCATTTTCAAAGTCTATCGGGTTGACCTTGTGCGGCATAGTGGAAGAACCGACTTCGCCGGCGATGACTTTTTGCTTAAAGTAGCCGTTAGAGATATAAGCCCAAATATCGCGCGACAAATCCAACAAAATGGTGTTGGCACGCACCAAGGCGTGAGCGTATTCGGCGATGTAGTCGTGCGGCTCAATTTGCGTGGTGTGTGGATTGTAAGTCAAGCCCAACTGCGTTTCGATAACGCTTTGCGAGAAGGCCGGCCAATCAATCGTCGGATAAGCCGAGATATGGGCGTTAAAGTTGCCCACTGCACCGTTCATTTTACCCAAAATCTCGACGCCGTTAAATTGCTGTTGCTGACGCGATAATCGTGCTGCAACATTGGCCAACTCTTTGCCCAAAGTCGTAGGGCTGGCAGTCTGGCCGTGGGTGCGCGACAACATCGGCACAGCGCGAAAATCATTGGCCAGTTGGCTGAGTTTGGCGTGAATTTCGCCGAGTTTAGGCGCTAACACCTTGTCGCGGCCGTCTTTTAGCATCATGCCGTAAGCGGTGTTATTTATGTCTTCGGAGGTACAGGCGAAGTGCAAGAACTCGCCGTGTGGTGCTAGATCGGCACAGCCAGAGAAATCTTCTTTGAGCTGATACTCCACCGCTTTGACGTCATGGTTGGTGACTTTTTCGATGTCTTTAACTTTTTGCGCCGTGTCTTGGTTAAATTGTGCTTGCAACCGGCTCAAATAAGCCTCGGCATCAGGGGAAAGTGCCGGTAGTTCGCCGATAGCCTCGTGCTTGGCGAGGGCTTTAAACCACTCGATTTCAATAAAATAGCGGTAGTAAATTAGGGCGTATTCAGAAAAATACGGGGATAACTCGCGGGTTTTGTCAAAATAGCGACCATCCACGGAGGAAATATTGCTGAGTGCTGTCATGATTAATGCTCTATTTAAATCTGAGAGTTGATCAAACGGGTAGGGACAGGTCGCGACCTGTCCCTACTGGGTATTATTCTGATTTGGACTTATCGGTGTTAATGCCGAGCAACGAGTACAACAAGCAGTTGCTCATCAAACCGGTTGCCAATGGCACGACGCCAATATACCCCCAGACGGGGATTTTCCCCATAACGGTCAAAGCGATAAGCGCCACACCGACCACAATCCGCGCAATGCGGTCAATCAATCCTACATTTTTTTTGAACATCGTATTACCTCGTTCTCAAGTTGGTGAATAAAACTTAAAATTTTTGCCACAGCGCGCTTCAAGACTTGTCTTCGCGGACGTAGTCGTCGTAGTTCTCGCTGCTCTCATGCTGGCGGGGTTGCGGCAACAATAAATTGAGCAAAATGCCGGTAATCGCGCCTAAACCAATGCCTTTAAAGGCAATGCTACCGAAATCAAAATTCATGCCGCCGATGGCGAAGACCAAAATGATGGCAATAATGGCCAAGTTTCTAGGGCAATCGAAATCGACTTTGGCCGTTGCCAAGGTTTTGATGCCGACAGCGGTAATCACACCAAATAACAACAACATAATACCACCCATTACCGGCGTTGGGATGGTTGCTAGCAACGCGCCCAACTTGCCGACAAAGGCCAAAATCACCGCCGCAATCGCCGCCCACGTCATAATGGCCGGATTGTAAGCTTTAGTGATAGTGACGGCGCCAGTGACTTCAGAATAAGTCGTATTTGGCGGGCCACCGAGACTGGAGGCGAGTATAGTGGCTACGCCATCACCCATAAGGGTTTTGTGCAACCCTGGCTTATCCAAATAGTCGCGGCGTGTGACGTTGGAAATCGCCAACATGTCGCCGATGTGCTCCACTGCCGGCGCGATGGCAATCGGTAGAATGAAAATGATGGCGTCTAGGTTAAATTCTGGTGCAGTAAACTGCGGCCAAGCGAACCACGGCGCGCTAGCGACTTTGGAAAAGTCCACCATATCCATAAAAATTGCCAACGAATAGCCGACAATAATTCCCAACAAAATCGGTACTAATTTCATCAACCCCTTGCCGAATAGCGAAGTCAATATCACCACACACAACGTCGTGAAGGCGACCGTCATCGCAGTGTTTTGTGCGAATAGCTCGGCGGCACCATCACCTGTTTTACCCATTGCCAAATTCACCGCCACCGGCGCTAAAAACAGGCCAATCGACATAATCACCGGTCCAACCACTACGGGTGGCAACAGGCGATGAATAAAACCTTTGCCGAAGCGCTGCACCAACAGCGACAAGACAATGTAGAAACAACCAGCGGCAATTAAGCCCGACAGCGTACCGGCGATGCCCCACTCTTTCACACCGTCTTGAATCGGCGCGATAAAGGCAAAGGAGCTAGCTAAAAAAATCGGCGGAATTGCCCCGCGCGTAATCAGCTGAAACGCCAGTGTACCCAAACCAGCCGTCAGCAAAGCGACATTGGGGTCTAAACCAGTCAGCAGCGGCACGAGTACCAAAGAACCAAAGGCAACAAAAAGAAATTGTGCGCCGAGTAAGGCGTCTCTAAAGCGGAATTGATAATCCGTAGGATGAGTTTTCATAATAAAAATCACATAAAATAGAATGGAATAAGGGTGCTCCCCATCAATGCCGATATTATACGTCGAAATGCCGACCATGAAAAGCTGTCAGCGGTTTTTTATGTCAAAAAATTCATTTAATTTTTAGGGCGTGTGAGCGACCATACGGCATCTGCCTGCCGGCAGTTTACTGCAAACGAAAATCATTATACAATGCCGCCTTGAGCCTCAAAATGGCAGTTTTACCCATTCCGAAAAATAACCTATCAAGGCAGGCGAGCGCATTATGGAACTAATTGAAATCATCATGATAGTTTTACTGCTATTGGGAGCAGTTTTACACGGTGTAACCGGCTTGGGTTTTCCGATGATATCCACTATGTCGGTGGCCATTTTGTTTCCGCTGCCGCTGGCGGTAGCTTTGGTGGTATTGCCCAACGTCTTTATCAACATAATGGTATTGCTACCATCAAAACAATCTCCTGATACCTTTGGCGTAGGGTTTTACGTTAAAAAATACTGGCTACTGGTTGCCAGCAGCTTTATCGGCTGCCTCATCGGCGTGATGTTATTGAAACGATTGTCGTTGTCGTGGCTGTATTTGTTTTTAGCCTCGGCAACGCTGTTCTATATTTTCTACACGCTATTTGGGCAAGGGAAAAGTGCCGCTACGCACCTTAGCGTCGAAAACAGTACAGGAAAACAGCTTATTTTGGGTGCGTTGGCCGGCGTAGTCGGTGGCGCGACCAATGCCATGTCGTCAATTTTGATGATGTATTTGCTCGCCGCCAGCGATAACAAAAACGAGATTGTCAAAACCAGTAATTTCTGTTTTCTACTGGCTAAAATCGTGCAAATTTTGTTACTCAAAGACCAATTACTGCACTTAGATGCGCGCGCTTTGTGGGCATTGCCAATTGTGACGCTGTTATCGGTGTTGGCGTTGTGGGGCGGCATGACCATTCGCCACAGCATTTCTGTTGTTTTCTTTAAGCGCTGCGTGCTCGCCATGTTAGCAGTTTTGTCGTTGCGAGCGCTGTGGCAAGCATTTGCGCTTTGAATTACCGCCAGCGCGCGGTGCAATACAATACCTAATAGATAGTATTTGGGAACGTAGAGACAGGACACGCCCTAACAAAAGGCTTTATTATTCCGCCAATTCTTCGTATGCTATGCGCCCTAATTCACTTTGATGTTTTGAAACAGTGTCTCTACCCAATTTTGCAACCCGCGTACTGGCGTGGTATGAAGTGCACGGCCGCAAACACCTACCGTGGCAACAAGATGTCAGCGCTTACAAGGCTTGGGTGTCGGAAATTATGCTACAGCAAACGCAAGTGGCCACCGTTATCCCCTACTACCAGCGCTTTATGGCGCGCTTTCCCGACGTGTTGACGCTGGCTAATGCCGAGCAAGACGAAGTGTTGGCGCATTGGGCCGGCTTAGGTTATTACTCGCGCGCCCGCAATCTGCATAAAAGCGCCCAGCGCATTCGCGACGATTTCGGTGGCACTTTCCCCGATAACATGGAGGCGGCCATGCAGTTGGCCGGTATCGGCAAATCGACGGCCGGTGCGATTTTGTCGCTAGCATACGGTCAGCGCCACGCCATTTTGGACGGCAATGTCAAGCGCGTACTGTCGCGTCATCAGCTTATCAGTGGCATTCCCAACCAAGCGGCAACGCTGAAAAAGCAATGGGCGGTGGCCGAAGCATTCACCCCTGAACGCGATTGTGACAAGTACACCCAAGCCATGATGGACTTGGGCGCTATGGTCTGTGTTCGCAGTCAACCCAAATGTGATAGCTGCCCTGTTTACGTCGACTGTGGTGCTTTTCAAACCGGCCGCATTGCCGAATTTCCCAATAAAAAGCCCAAGAAAGTCTTGCCCGAAAAGCAAACCACGATGCTGATTATCAGCGACGGCCAGCGCCTCTTTTTAGAAAAGCGGCCGGATAGCGGCATCTGGGGCGGCTTGTGGTCTTTGCCGGAGGTCGCCGAAGCCGCCATCGCCGACTGGTTGAATCGGCAGCAACTGCGCGAAAGAGCCGAGCGCCAACAGCTGCCGCAATACACGCACACCTTTACACACTACCGCCTACACATTCAGCCGGTGGTGATTACTGTTGCGTCCGTGCCGGACGGCTTTACTATTGAGGAACAAACAACGATGGGCTTGCCAACCCCCGTCAAACGCATCTTGGACAAATGGCGTTGACGGAGACGTTAATCCTAAAAACGCAATTGACACCGTAGGGGCAGACCCGCGTGTCTGCCCTTGGTTGGAGAAACCAATCATTTTATTGTATTAAAATGTATTCATTGAAACCTTGAGACAAAAGCGATTTCCAACCAAGGGCGAACACATGGGTTCGCCCCTACGAAAAAAGTCAACTGCCGATTTTAGGCTAAGGGGACGCAACTGAGCTTTTCCAATCCGCGCCATGCTTGAATTGAGAACCCGCCCTAGGATTGACCTCTAGGACTAGAGGCCGGCCACAGCGGCAAACGCGACAACCAGCGTCGTCGTTGTCTGTCTTGCGGCGGCTCGCCTTTGCTAACCCGCTCAATAAGCCGGTTGCAAACGACAACCGCGACCAGCGCGACAAAAATCGTTCCTGTCGCTTGGCCGATAATCACGCCTTTAGCGCCGTAAAAATGCGACAGCACGTAAACGGTTGGGATAACGCCCAAAAAATATTTGGCGTAGTTGAAAAAGGTCGAATACAGCGGAAAACCCAAGCTATTAAAAGCCGAATTGGTCGAAAACAACACCCCGTCGGCAATAAAGAATATCGTCAACCCCGAACAGAACAGCGCCAATAAATCGGCCGCTTCACCCGATAAGTTAAACGTCTCAACCAAATAAGGTTTACCCAGCATAATCAAGATCGTGACTAGCATAACAATCAGAACGGCGAAGATGATGGCGTTGCGATAAGTTTGCCGGACGCGGTCAAACTGTTTAGCGCCGAAATTTTGCCCGATAATGGGGCTAATCGCCCCCGATAACGCGAACAAGGTGCTAAAGGCCACCGGAATTAACCGGCCAATAGTGGCATAAGCCGCCACGGCCGAGTCGCCGTATTTGGCAATCGAGGTCATGACAAAAGTCGTACCAATTGGCGTGGCGAGGTTGGTCATCACCGCAGGGCCGGCTAAATGCGCGATTTGCGGCAGGTCGTTTTTGATGCCGCGCCACGTCGGCGGAATTAACATCTTATGAACCTTAACCAAGCCGTGGGTTGCATAAAGCGTCATGGCAATAATCGACAACACCGAGGCACAAGCCGCACCGGCAATGCCCATATCGAAGCCAAAAATCAAAATGGGGTCAAAAACTAAATTGACGCCGGCCGATAGTAGCGTGGCATTCATTGAGCGTTTAGCATCCCCCACGGCGCGCATCACCGAACTGGCGACCATGCCGACCACCAATACGACTGTAGAGGGCAATAAAATATAGGAATAGGTTTCGGCCAGTTGTAACGTCCGGCCGGCTGCGCCTAGCCATTGTAAAATTCCGCTCAAATACCACAACAGACCGACCGTCACCACCGTCACCAACAACGTCGATAGCGTCAAGGCGCTGGCCACGATACGCCGCGCTGCGTGGCTGCGTTTAGCACCAATACGCTGTGAGACCAAAATGCCAATAGCAATCAACAAACCAATTGACAGAGCGCGCACATAAAACATCAACTGCGCCGAAAAGCCAACGGCAGCCGCCATTTCTTGCTCACCCAACAGGTTGAGAAAATACAAATCGATGAGATCAACGATAAACATGGCCATCAATCCAATGGAATTAGTTAAGGTCATGACCACCACATGTCGCCACGTCGAGCCGGTGACAAAGCGCGCTGTTTTATTTTTCATATAATAAAAATTTCCAAAAAAAATGCAGTCCTCAATTATAGACCTATCAAGACGCTAAAGACAGGATTTTTTTCATGACAGTAAAAACAACTTATGCGATAATGTGCATGATTATTTTTTAATAAATTAACAACCAATATTCAACAACTTTCCCCCTCCATAGACAAATAGTTAGGAAATTATTATGCAAAAAAGCAACATTAAAAAAGTGGTACTGGCCTATTCCGGCGGCCTAGATACTTCGATTATCGTCAGATGGCTACAAGAGGAGTATCAGTGCGAAGTCGTTACTTTTACCGCCGATTTAGGCCAAGGTGAAGAAATCGAACCGGCACGCCTCAAAGCACAAGCCATGGGTATCAAAGAGATCTATATTGAAGATTTGCGCGAAGAGTTCGCCAGAGACTACATCTTCCCCATGTTTCGCGCCAACACCATTTACGAGGGCGAGTATTTGTTAGGCACGGCAATCGCGCGACCACTGATTGCCAAGCGTTTGGTCGAAATTGCCAAAGAAACTGGCGCTGACGCCATTTCACACGGCGCGACCGGCAAGGGCAACGACCAAGTGCGCTTTGAAATTGGCGCGTACGGCCTGATGCCAGAAGTGAACATTATCGCCCCGTGGCGCGAGTGGGATTTGATGACGCGCGACAAACTGTTGGCTTATGCCGAAACACACGGCATCGACATCGACAAGAAAAAAGGTAAATCGCCGTATTCTAAAGACGCCAACTTGCTGCACACCTCCTACGAAGGCAACGAAATCGAAGACCCGTCCATCGCACCACACGATGAAATGTGGGAGCGCACCGTCAGCCCCAAAGACGCGCCCGACGAAGAGACCATCATCACCATTAGATATAAAAAGGGCGACCCTGTGGCCATCAATGGCGAGCCGATGTCACCGGCGACCATTGTCGAGACCTTAAATGAGTTAGGTGGCAAAAACGGCATCGGCCGCGACGATATCGTCGAAAATCGCTTTGTCGGTATGAAGAGCCGCGGTTGCTACGAAACGCCGGGGGGCACGATTATGCTCAAAGCACACCGCGCTATCGAGTCATTGACGCTAGACCGCGAGGCCGCGCACTTAAAAGACCAATTGATGCCCAAGTACGCCGAAATTATCTACAACGGCTTTTGGTGGGCACCGGAGCGCAAAATGCTACAAGCCTTGATTGACCAGTCACAAGAACGCGTCAACGGCACGGTGACTTTGTCGCTTTACAAAGGCAATGTTACCGTCATCGGTCGCGATTCGGAAGACACCTTGTTTGACAGCGCCGTGGCCAGCTTCGACGACGAGCACGCCTACGACCACAAAGACGCCGAGGGCTTTATCAAGCTCAATGCCTTGCGTTTGCGTATTGCCGGCCATAAGCAGCACAGCTACTTTACGCCTGAGTAACATTTATTGAATTATTCAGGATAACCCTTTCAAAATAAGAGTTAACTCGTGGGGTGGGGGCAGCGATAGCGAAACCCACCTTTCACGGGCGGTTAAATTTTTTATTAAATTTTAACTCACTGCAAATGGTGGGTTGCACTAGCTCCTCGCTAATGCACCTTGCAATACTTCATCCTAACCTAATGTGTTAATTAGTACGATTACGCTACGCTAATCGTACCTACGGCAAGTAAGTCTAAAGAAGAGAGATTATTTTCAGGTTGAATATCACTCGCCATTCAATAAAGCCTTTGTTTATTCCTTAACCTTAATGAATCCAGCATATAGTTATCATTTAAAATATTTTTCAGCATATATTTTGTATTTTGATCTAGACAGTGATACAACTCCTCAATGGCTGTGTTGATAGCTGTTATCTTTTCAATTAAATTAGCCATCATTTTACTGCCACTGAAATACACCTCTTCTTCATACAAGAAGATAAGTGTCCTAACCCTTTTATCGTTTCCACTGCTAAAGATGAGTATATTGTTATTCGAGTCAGTGATTATTTTGTAATTATTTAAATACAAAATTTCCCCAACTTTTAACCCATAAATGGGCGATTTATCAAATTGTTGGACAATAATATCACTAAAATCTTCAGCGTAATATAAACCTTTATCAGAGAGCAATTTTAGGGCTTGATCCAATAAGTAAGTATCAGCATTCACTTTACGCATATCGGGATTATGTTTATTCAGAGCTATTTCAAAAATGGCTGTTTCGCTGATTTGGCAATCTATTCTTTTGTAATACACAATTACTCCTTATAATGCAATCAAAGTTAGTGTCTATTTTTTTGTCGATTTGGTATATGGCAACAGTAAAGTAATGTGGCGCTTCTTTCAACACCGCATTTACAAAGTTAAGAAAAACTCTCCGACAACTCCAACAACTCCAAATAGCGCGTTTCCTTGTCTTCCAACTCGGCTTGTAGCGGCGTGAGTTCGGCAATTAGGGCGTTGATTTTCTCGGCATCGCTGGCGCATTCGCCAATCTGTTGATTGAGGGTGGCGATATAGGTTTCCAGTTGCTCGATTTCGTCCGGCAACATCTCCAAAGCGCGTTGGTCGTTGTAGCTGAGTTTGGTCTGCTGTTTGGGCGCGGCCGCTACTGGTGCGGCTTTGCTTTGGGCGGCAATGTCTTTTTCGGCGCTGTCTATGGCCTTGAGCGCGTGTTGTATGTCGAGGTAATCGCTGTAGCTTTGATAGCTCTCTTCGATTTCGCCACTGCCGTCCGGCTTGAAAATAAACAGCTTTTGCGCAATTTTATCAACAAAATAGCGGTCGTGGCTGACAAAAATGACCACGCCTTCAAAGGCATTGAGTTTTTCCTCTAAAATATTAATCGTTTGAATATCCAAATCGTTGGTCGGCTCGTCCAAAATGAGACAGTCAACTTTTTGAGTAAACAGCATCGCCAAGGCCACCCGACTGCGCTCGCCACCCGACAACATGCTGATTTTTTTAGTTAAATCCTCTTCGGGAAAGTTAAACGATTTCAAATAGCCGAAGACGTGCATGTTCTTGCCCTGTACCTCGACGCGGTCGCCGCCGTTGGGGCAAAAAGTCTCTATCAAGTCTTTGTCGTCGTCCAAGGCTTCGCGCTGTTGGTCGAAATAGCCGATTTCAAACTCGGCGCGTTTAATGGTGCCGCTGTCCGGCTGCAACCGGCCGGTGAGCAATTTTAACAGCGTCGATTTGCCGCTGCCGTTGTGCCCGACAATGGCAATACGTTGTTTGGCAAGAATTTTAGTGCGGAATTTATTGATGAGTTTGCGGCCGTCAACGCTGTAGTGGACGTTGTAAATATCAAAGTAGATTTTGCGCGAATTGCTTTTGCCGGTGGTCTCAAAATTGTTTTTTTCGCGCATCAACTCGGTACGCATGCGGCGCAGAGCGGACGGGGCTTCTTTGACTTGGTCTTTGAGGGCGTGCACGCGTTTGACACGGCCGATATTGCGCTTGACGCGGGCTTTGACGCCACGGTTGAGCCATTGTAGCTCGCTGTGCAACTCGCGCTCCAAATTGTGCTGTTGCTTTTCCAAGGTTTGCAAATAGCGCTCTTTGGCGGCGAGGAAATCGCGGTAGCCGCCTTTGTAGGGGTGGAGTTTGAAATTTTCCACCTCCACCAATTGCGTGGCGATATTGTCGATAAAATAGCGGTCGTGGCTGACAAACAAAATGGTGAAATTGCCGGCCAACAACATGTTTTCCAAAAACTCCACCATTTGCACGTCTAGGTGGTTGGTCGGCTCGTCCAAAATCAGCACATCGGGCTTTTTCAGTATCAAGCCGGCCAAAGCCACGCGGCGTTGCTCGCCCCCCGACAATTGATTGACCGGCTTGCTTTCGTAGTCTTTGAGGCGGAAGTTGACCAAGACTTGCTCGATTTTATTTTCCAACGACCACGCATTGTGGTGGTCTAAAAACTTCGACACCTCGTCGTGCTCGGTCAACAATTGCTTGTTGTCGAAATCGTTGGCGAGGCGGTCGGTGAGTTCGCCATAGCGCTGTTGGGCGCATTTTAACTCGGTCAACTCGTTTTCTATGGCATCACGCACCGTCAAGCCGTCAGCAAATTTGGGCACTTGCGCCAACATTTCAATTTGCACATCGACACCGGCGATGCGCCGGCCGTCATCGACGCTCAACGTGCCGTGGACAATCTTCATCAGTGTCGATTTACCACAGCCGTTTTTGCCGATAATGGCAACGCGATCGCCCTCGTGCAGGTGAAAATCCAAATTTTCCAACAGCTTTTTGCTGTCGTACTGCTTGCTTACGCCGAATAGGTCAACTAATGCCATAACAACGACTTAAAAGACTTCAGGACGCATATAAGGGAACAGCAACACGTCGCGAATGGACGGCGCATCGGTGAACAACATCACCAAGCGGTCAATGCCGATGCCCTCACCGGCTGTCGGCGGCAAGCCGTATTCCAAGGCGCGAATGTAGTCGTGGTCGTATTGCATGGCTTCGTCGTCGCCGTCGGCTTTGGCCTGCATCTGGGCGGCAAAGCGCTCGGCTTGGTCTTCGGGGTCGTTTAATTCCGAGAAGCCGTTGGCCAATTCGCGACCGGCAATAAACAACTCAAAGCGGTCGGTCACGGCTTCGTTGTCGTTGTTACGGCGCGCTAAAGGTGAGACTTCGGCAGGGTAATCAATGATAAAGGTCGGCTGAATCAGCAAGTGCTCCACCGTTTCTTCAAAGACAAAGGTCTGCAATTTCGGCAAACTCAAGCCGGTCGGCAATTTCAAATTGATGCGCTTGGCCAGGGCTTCGATAGCCTCGGCCGTGGCCAAATCGTCGTGGCTGACACCGTCTAAATACTTGACGACCGCATCGTTCATGGTTAAACGCGCAAACGGCTGGCCGAAGTCGATGTCGTGGCCTTGGTAAGTGATTTGGTAGTTGCCCTCGCCGTTGACGGCTTCGGCGATGTGGCGCATCAACACCTCGGTCAAATCCATTAAATCGTTGTAGTCGGCATAGGCCTGATAGAACTCCAACATGGTGAATTCGGGGTTGTGGCGCGTTGAAACGCCTTCGTTGCGGAAGTTGCGGTTGATTTCAAACACGCGGTCAAAGCCGCCGACGACCAAGCGTTTCAAATACAATTCCGGCGCCACGCGCAGGAATAATTCCATATCCAAAGCGTTGTGGTGGGTGGTAAACGGCTTGGCGGTAGCGCCGCCCATGATGCTGTGCATCATTGGGGTTTCGACTTCTAAAAACTCGCGGTTTTCAAAGAAGTTGCGCACAGTGCTGACGATTTTTGAACGCGTTCTAAAGGTATTGCGCGACTCTTCGTTGGTAATCAAATCGACGTAGCGCATGCGGTAGCGCTGTTCTTGGTCGGCCAATCCGTGGAATTTTTCGGGCAGCGGACGCAAGGATTTGGTGAGCAGCTGAATGTCGCTGACTTGCAAAGTCAACTCGCCGGTACGCGTTTTAAACAGCGTGCCGACTGCGCCAATGATATCGCCCACGTCCCAGTGTTTGAATTGGGTGTTGTAAAAGCCTTCTGGCAAGGCATCGCGTTGCACGTACAACTGCATGCGACCGCTGACATCTTGCACTTGAGCAAAACTGGCTTTACCCATGATGCGCTTGGCCATTAGCCGGCCGGCAATGCTGAATGTGCCAACGCTTTCTAGGGCTTCGCTGTCTAGGTCATCGTATTTTTCGTGCAATTCCGCCGCTTTGTTTTCGGGGCGGAACTGGTTGGGGAAAGCCACGCCGTTTTCGCGCAAAGCCGAGAGCTTTTTGCGGCGCTCGGCGATAAGTTTGTTTTCGTCTTGTTCTATTTCTTTGTTTTTTTCGTTCATAATTACAGTTCTATTTATAAAGTTGTCAGTTCGTCTAGCGACAATATCACTCGTTCATCAATAACAAGTGCAGGAATGCCGGCATAGCCCTGTGCTTTTGCCTTATCAAATGCGGCATTGGTGTCACGCAATTGCAAAAAGCGCTTAAAATTGCCCATTGACTCAAAAATATTGACGGGGTCGTAAACGATACCACGTTTTTTTAATTCCGCAACAAATGGCGCGGTATCAGGGCATAGTTCAGCGTAAAATAATACGGGATTGTTCATTAATAGACTCTTTTTTTATCATTGATGGTAAGCTCGTCACAGGGATTGATAGCAAATGATTAACTTGTGCATTGACAGCGTGTTTATTGTTTACAAAGAATGGTCAAAGCATCATTTAAATGCTTGGCAACGGCCGAAGTCAGCGGTGCGAGCTGTCTGTTGATTTTTTGTTGATAAGCTTTGGCCGCAGGGCTGTTGGGGTAGCTAGACAGCGTGGCTTTGCCAACGGTCGGAGCGCGTTTTGATGACAGTTTGGCCGTAGTAAACACCGTGGCAAAAACATCATAATTTTTGTAAACATTAGTGGCAATCTGCGTCTTTACGCCGACACTGGCGTTGTAGTCTTTGCACACGCCATTGGGCGCATTAAAATCGGCGACCGTCACGGTGCTGTCGCCAAATTCAAAAAAGCGTATGGATTGGCTCGCTATCATTTGCATTACACCTTTCTTTGACGACAACAAGTCATTTTGGCTGTTATTGTCTAACAAAGTAAAGCGCTTGTTGCCATCGGACGGCAACACCCCGAACGAACGGCCATTTTTGATGCGAACAATACCGGCTATATCCGATTTTGAGGGATTGTTCTTTTTCAAAAAGTGCATGGCTTGTAATGTGCCACCTTGACGGTCGAAATACTTGACCCACACGGCATTTTTGTCAATGGGGCTAGTCACCAAACCCGAGTTTTGCGCGGAAACGCAAGCCGTCAACAGTAAAGTGCTTGCGAGTGCGGCACTCAGTAACGTACGTTTTGTATTCCCTTTATCCATTTGTTGTTACGCCCCTTAATTTTTCCGTGATTAAAGCACCCCCAATCCAAATACGGCACCGACACGCTTGGATTGAGGACTCGCGCTAGTGAAACGTCACAGTTTGCTCTTGTTGCAATTGATGCTTTTTCTTGTCGCACGGTTTGTCACAGTCGCAGGCTTTTTCCAAACCGACGTTACCCAAACCGCCACAACTGCCAGCGATGGGTTTGCGCTTGAACATAATGCCAACCGCCATTAATGCAAACATAGCAAAAAACATACCTAAAATAGAAATAAACGTGCCCATTGTGTTTCTCTTTGACCTCTAAAATGTCCCGTCGGGGACGTGAAAAATGAGGGTATTATACCGCGATTTTTTTATAAGTGAACCGGTTATAAATCTAGGGCGCATCGTCAATCCAAACATGGCACTGCCAGAGGAGATTTTTTTGCGAGTGCAAGGCGATGATTGCACGATTTAGTCATTCTAATCAAGCAATAATTAACGCCGTAATTGCAAAAATTTTCCCTATCCCGAAGGGTTGATGTTTGGATTGAGGACATGCCCTAATGAAACGCAGTCAGCCTCGTAGCGACATCATCAATTTTGTCGCGATACTTGCCAACAGGCTTAGGCTGGGCTATGATTGCTCACTTCATTAAATTTTGATAACTATTATGTCAGCAGAACTATCCATTATTTCCAAATTGCCGTCAGCCGTTAGGCAGGCGTGTAAGCGCTACTCCCACAAATGGCCAGCGCTTTGAATCAAGACTTTCCGCACTTTCGCGACAGCTTGATAGCGGCCGTCCAATCAGATTGCGAAATGAAAGCGCCCATGATTTATCCTTTGGTCAAAATAGCTGTTAGTGGCAGTGAGCCGGCCTTGGCCATCCGAGTTGCACAACAACTCAAGCGCTATCCACAACACCCCGACCGCGTGGCCATTTACACTTTGGTGGCACAGGCATACTACAAACTCAACAAGTACGAGCAGGCCAATGCCTTAGTCAACAAGCTGATAAAATCCAATCCGGATAACCCCAATATGCCGGAGTGGACGTTATTAAAAAAACAAATCCATAGGAAAATGCAGGCTCAACAAGCAACGGCCTAATTAACCCTATTAGCACTATCATAAATATCGTTAAAAAAAGGTAACACCATGAAACATAAAGATTACGGACTACACCAAACCATCCTACCCAACGCCGATGGCTTTTTCGGCGAATTCGGCGGCAAAATTCAGCACCCCGATTTGGCCAAGGCCATGAGCAAGCTGGAACAGGGTTTTCGAGAAATTATTAAAGACGATGAATTTATCAACGAAATGCGTCGACTCAGAGAAACCTTCGTCGGCCGCCCTAGCCCCGTTTATCACGCCAAACGCTTGAGCGAACACTGTGGCGGCGCGCAAATTTACCTCAAACGCGAAGATTTAAACCACACCGGCGCACACAAAATCAACCACTGCTTGGGCGAGGTACTATTGGCAAAAAAATTAGGCAAAGGCAAAGTGTTAGCCGAAACAGGTGCCGGCCAACACGGCGTGGCACTGGCGACGGCATCAGCGCTGATGGGCATCGAATGTGAAATTCACATGGGCGTGGTAGATATTGAAAAAGAGCACCCTAACGTCAGCCGCATGAAAATTCTCGGTGCGAACATCGTGCCGGTTTCACGCGGCACCGGCACGCTCAAAGACGCCGTTGACAGCGCCTTCGAGGCCTACCTAGGCGACATCGACAATAGCATGTTTGCCATCGGCTCAGTCGTTGGGCCTGCGCCCTACCCCGAAATGGTCGGCTATTTCCAATCGGTCATTGGTCACGAAGCCAGAGCGCAATTCCTAGCGACCACCGGCCAATTGCCCGACAAAGTCATCGCCTGCGTCGGTGGCGGCTCGAATGCCTTGGGCTTATTCAGCGGTTTTATGGACGATAAGGTAGAAAAAATCGGCGTCGAACCCGCCGGCGAAGGCTTAGACACGCCACACCACGCCGCCACCATGGCCAAAGGGGTGAAAGGCGAAATTCAAGGCTTTAGCTGTTACGTCTTATTGGATGAAAACGGCGAACCTGCCCCCGTGCATTCGATTGCTTCGGGCTTGGATTACCCCGGTGTTGGGCCTCAACACTCACATTTAAGAGATGCCGGTTTAGCGACCTATGAAACGGCGACCGATGCCGAGTGCTTAGATGCTTTCATGGCTTTGTCGCGTTTAGAAGGTATTATTCCAGCCTTGGAATCTTCACACGCCGTGGCACATGCCATGAAAGTGGCCAAGACCCTACCGGCCGATGCCACCATTTTGGTCAACCTGTCCGGCCGCGGAGATAAAGATATTGATTTTGTTTTAGATAAAGTCGATTTCTCAAAATATTAAAGACTACATAAACTGGCCAACCGGCCTATCGACTTCAATCGAAAAACCACAGTTATACCAAACCCAATAGATAGTGTTTTGGAACGTAGAGACAGGGTGCGCCCTGTCTCTACAAAATGGCAAACTACTCGCCCCACTGGGTGTGAAACACACCGTCTTTATCAATGCGCTCATAAGTGTGAGCGCCAAAAAAGTCGCGTTGGGCTTGAATAAAGTTGGTCGGCAAGCGCGAACAGCGATAGCTGTCAAAATACGCTAAACCAGCCGATAAACACGGCACGGCAATGCCGCTTTGCAAGGCGGCGATGACGATTTGGCGAGCGCTGTCTTCGCTGTGATTGAGTTGCTCGGCAAGTTCGGCATCCAGCATGGGGTTGGCTAATTCGCTGTCTTTGCTAAAGGCTTGTCTAAAGTCTTCCAGTAAGCTAGCGCGAATAATGCAACCGCCGCGCCACAGGCTAGCGACTTCGGCTAAATCGTAGCTATAGCCGTACTCTTGTTTCGCACTTTGCAATAGCGCCATACCTTGCGAATACGCCAGTAAAAAGGCAAAATAAGTGGCTGCTTCCAACTGCATTAAAACGGTTTGTTTGTCGCCGGTCATAGCAGGTGAGTTATTTTGCGTGAGCAAGGTGGCGGCTTCTAGGCGTTGGGCTTTCAGCCCCGACACGGCGCGCGCAATTACCGCGGCATCAATCATCGGGACGGGCTCGCCGACGTCTAGGGCGTTTTGCGATGTCCATTTGCCCGTGCCTTTTTGCTTGCCTTTGTCGAGTATAATATCCACTAAATCACCGTTGCCGTCTGCGTCTTTTTGCCGCAAAATCGGAATGGAAATATCGACCAAAAACGATTGTAGCCGGCCTTTATTCCAAGCTTCGAAGACGTCGCTAATATCGGCATTGGACAGCCCTAAGCCGTTTTTCATAACGGCATAGACTTCCGCCAACACTTGCATCAAAGCGTATTCAATGCCGTTGTGCACCATTTTGACGTAGTGCCCCGCACCGCCCTGCCCCAAATAGGCGACGCACGGCGTGTTGTCGTATTGTGCGGCAATAGCAGTCAAGATTGGCGCGAGGTGCTGATAAGCTTGTTGCTCACCGCTGGGCATCATGCTCGGGCCTTTTCTCGCCCCGGCTTCGCCACCGCTGACGCCGATGCCCATATAGTGAATGCCAGTCGTCGCCAACGCCGCTTGACGGCGTTCGGTGTCTTGGAAAAAAGTGTTGCCGCCGTCCATTAAGATATCGCCGGCTTCTAACAGTGGCGTGATGTCGGCGATGACTTGGTCAACAATATTACCAGCGGGCAATAGCATCATAATTTTGCGCGGTTTTGCCAACGAATTGACAAAATCTTCTAGCGTTTGCACGGCATCGATACCGCTGTTTTTCACGTCTTCGACTTTGCTGTTGTCTTTGTCATAGCCGACGACTTGGTAGCCGTGGTCGGCGACGTTTAGCAACAGGCTTTTGCCCATGACGCCCAATCCAATTAAGCCGAAATCGGCGTTGTTTTTTGTCATTTTGTTACCTTTTGTTACATTGTTTATTCTTCAATATACGATGAAGCGTCCCCCCTCTTTCTAAAAGAGGGGGGTTAGGGGGAGATTTGAGGGGGGTTGGAAATCCCCACCATCTCAAATCCCCCTCAGTCCCCCTTTTGAAAAGGGGGAGGCTGTTCATGGTGATTTTTAGATTTAAAGTGAAAACTTCCTCAATTGTTTGACCGTTTCCTCCACCAATTCACCAACGCTCAGGCGCACATCTAGGGTGATGACGTTATCCTCAGTCGGCTCAATTAGCGTATCGAATTGGCTTTCCAGCATGGCCTTGCCTTTGAAGTAGTGGTCACTACGCTTTTGGTGACGTTGCCAAATGGTGTCAAAATCGCCTTTGAGATAGACAAATACCGGCCGCGTCAGGGACTTAGTCAAAGTTTGACGATAGGCCGGCTTGAGCGCTGAACACGCCAATACCACGCCGGCCGGCTCTGCCACCAATAACTGGTTTAAGGTCTCCAACCAACCAGCGCGGTCGTCATCGTTGAGCGGTGTACCGCTTTGCATTTTGGCGATATTGGCTTCGGGGTGATAACTATCACCATCATAAAACGGGTAGTTTAGGCACTCGCCCAAGGCTTGTCCGACGGTGCTTTTCCCACAGCCAGACACGCCCATGACAATTAATTGATACGCCATTACTGCCACCACAAAGCCAGTTGTGGGAACAATACCACCAATGTTAACGCAATAATTTGCAAAACAATAAACGGCAATAGCGAGCGGAAAATCAGCCCCAAAGAAATATCAGGCGGCGTCACCGATTTTAAATAAAACGCCGCTGGCCCAAACGGTGGCGACAAGAATGCCACTTGCATATTCATACAGAACACCACGCCGAACCACACGGGATCCATGCCAAGATTAGTAATAATCGGCACAAAAATCGGCATGGTTAACAAGGCCACGCCCACCCAGTCCAAAAACATGCCGAGCAAGAACAAAATCGCCATCATAATCAACAAAGTGGTCATTTTATCGCCGTTACTGAGCGACAAAATCAGCTGCTCGACAAACTTGATGCCGCCCATTAAATTGTACACGCCAACTAGCATGGTCGCGCCGATGCCAATCCACATAATCATGCCACAGGTACGCATGGTCGCCAGTGCCGCTTCTTTGAGCACCGTCCACGTTAGCTCGCCACGAATTAGGGCGCTCAACATAATGCCAATGGCGCCTAAGGCCGAGGATTCGGTCACTGAGGCATAGCCTTGGCTAATGCTCACCCAAATAATGACAATGGTTAAAATCGGGAAAAAGAGGGCTTTGAAATAGTTGACGCTTTCGGCTTTGGTTTGCGCTATTTCTTCTTCGGTGGGCAGTGGTGCCAGGCTAGGGTTTAGGTAGCAACGCGCCAACACGTACAAGACGTAAAACGATGCCAACATGGCGGCCGGTAAAAAGGCGGCTTTAAACAAATCGCCAATAGAAACACTGGCAGTTAGGCCGTAAATAATCAACACGATACTTGGTGGCACCATGGTTCCCAAAGCGCCGCCGGCACAACAGGTGCCAATCGCCAATTTGCGGTCGTAACCGATGCGCAACATTTGCGGCAAGGCCAACAAGCCCAACAACACCGTCTCACCGCCAATCACGCCAGACATCGACGCCAAAATAATGGCAACTAACAAAGTCTGAATGGCAACACCGCCGCGCAAACGCCGCGAAATCAAGCGCATGGCGTCAAATAAATCGTGGGCAATCCCCGTCCTATCGAGCAGCGCAGCCATGAGCACAAACATCGGCACCGCCAAAAACACATAGCCACTCGTAAAAGTCGCCATGCGGCTAGGCAACAGTGAAATGGCGTCGATGCCGACCCAACCGATAAGGAAAAACATCGCCACAATCCCCGTGACAAAAGCCAACTGCATGCCAGTCAGCAACAGTGCAATCATCATCACCAACATCAACAAGCTGGCGTAGGCAATGCCTAAACTGGATAATTCAAACATGATTTTCCTCCTCGACGCTGTTGTAGTAACCGCTGAATAAGCGTCGCAATTCGGCGATTAAATGCAAAGTAAATTGAATAGTGAGGACAATCATGGTCAAGAAAATCAAGGCTTTGAGATAGGCAATGGCGCGCGAATCCCAAGCGCTACCCGTGGTTTGCAAGCGCAAAGCTCCCCACGGCGCAAACCACGCTTCTTTGGCGAGAATATAGCTTGCCCACGCCATCATCACCGAAAACACAATGCCCATTAGATGATGAAAAACATTGAGATAGGCTTTGGTTTTGGCGCTGACATTGTCGTAAATCAGCACCACCCTGACGTGCTTGTCGGTCGCCAAAGCATACGCGCCACCAAAGACGAATAGGCAAGCGCCCAAATGCGAAGCCAATTCGTGCACCCACGTCGTGGCGGTGAAAAAGTAGCGCATGATGACTTCGTAAAAAGAAATGGCGACAATAAATAGAAATAAGAGGCTCAGTTTTTCGCCCAGCCACTCGATGACTTTATCGAGCCGCGTTTGTACGGGCTTGCATTCTTTCATAGTGATTATCCGGTTGAATGAACAATAAGTACGATTGGCGAAACACCATCGCACCCCCATCGGTTTGCCCAAACGCATTAAGGGAGACGAAAATAACCCCGTCTCCCCTAATGAAAGGCCTATGCCGATGCTTACAACAAGTCTTTGTCTTTCAAATAAGTCGTGACAGAGTCATAAACTTTTTGGGCGTTGGGCGAGCTTTTCGCAAATACTTCCCACTGGCCTTTGGCGATAGCGCGGAATTTCTTGCGCTCTTCGGGCGACCAGTCGTGGATAGTGATTTTTGGATTGGCTTTGGCCTCGGCAACGGCTTTGTCGTCGGCTTCTTTTAGCTGAGTGGTGATGTTGACGGCAAAGTCTTTCACCGATTGTTTCAACAAGTCTTGCAAGTCTTTAGGCAACTTGTCCCACTTCTTCTGGCTGATTGACATATCAATCAAAGGTAGCGAGTGAAAACCCGGTTGTACTGGGTGAGTCGCGATGTCGTTAAGGCCGGCTTTGTGGTTAGTAGAGAACACCGTGTAGTCGGCAGCATCGATAACGCCTTTGCTCAAGCCAGTATAGACTTCAGAACCCGGCAAGTTAACAGGAGCAGCACCAGCGGCGGCAAAGACTTTTTGTACCAAACCTTCAGGGGCACGCAATTTCAAACCTTTTAAATCATCCACGCCGTTGAGGGGCTTTTTAGAGACGAATGATTCAACGCCAGTGGTGGACGCGCCAACGAATTGGACGCCGTAAGGTTTGTACAATTCAGTTAACACTTCCGCACCACCGCCGTTGTTCATGTAATCCAATAATTGGGAAGTGTCTGACCACGCGCCGACCATGTTACCGATTAAACCGAAAGCGGGGTCTTTACCTGAAAAATAGCCAGTTGCTGTAAGGTGACCGTCCAAAATGCCAGTTTTAATGGCGTCTAAAGTTTCGGTGTGCTTGACGATACTGCCGACCGGCAACAATTCGATTTCCAAGCGGCCTTCGGAGTCCTTTTTGAGCTTGTCAGCCCACTCTTTTTGCACTTGGAAGTTCTTGTCGCCCGACGGGTCAGACGATTGAATTTTTAAGGTGAAATCGGCCGCTAAGGTCGAAAAGGTAGCAAGCGCTAACACGCTGGCGAGAATGCTTTTTTTGAATGTTTTTTTCATAATGATTTTTCCTTATCTAATTGATATAGTTAATTTTAGATTAATATCCTTGTTGAGACGTATCGCTATCTCGACAACCCACTTTACCATAATCGCAAAGGCAAATTCAATAGACGAATTCAATCACCTTGTTTTCACAATAATTAGGGCGCATCCTCAACCCTCACAGGCAACGCCATGTTTGGATTGAGGACACGCCCTAGGCAGACAACCAAATAGCAAAACGCCATTGACATATGGGAGGCAGACACACTGTTCCACCCCCAGATATCACACTTATTCGCCGGTTAAAAAGTGCATATGACGTTCATATTGATTTAAAATATCGTTAATAATTTGCGCTTGGTTATAACCCATGATGTCGTAACCACGGCCACCCTCGCGCAGATAGACTTCGGCCAACCAGTAGTGCTCGTGACCGTGGGCTTTTTCATTCGCCGAACCGCCTTGAGCGAAAATAAAGGTTGGACGCAAGGCCTTATTGGGCACGACTTTATAGATGAAATCCATCTCGGCCTCGTGCTCAGTGTGCAAACTGAGGCTACCCGTCTCGGCGTTTTCGATGATATTGGCTTGCACGCCATTTTTGGCCAATTCATCAACCACCTTTTGCATCGCGCTACTGACACTGGCCGCGATAAACTGATTCACCGCTTTCTGGCTTGGATAGCTAATAATGCGCGCCAACCGGTCATGCCAGCTCATACCTTCGCCAATTATTGGAGCAAAGTCTATCGCTTCGGCATCGCGTTTTTGCCCCTCTTGATGCAGGCTTTTCATCAATGACCACATGTACAGTAGCAGCACGAACGAAAACGGCAGACCCGAAATGACCACCACAGCTTGCAGCGATTCAAAACCGCCGGCAAACAACAGTCCCAGCGTCACCAAGCCGATAGCCACCGCCCAGAATAAGCGCAGCCACACCGGCGCATCCTCTTCGGGAGAGAGCCCGCGGGAAGACAAGTTCGCCAACACCAACGCCCCTGAGTCGGCCGAAGTAATAAAGAAAATTAAGCCCAAAATCACTGCCAAGCTCGCCCAGAAGGTCGCTAGCGGATAGGTATCCAGCAAGGCAAACAAGCCCATCGCAGGGTCGTTAACAGCCGTTTCGCCGATACTGTGCAAGCCACTGTTGTAAAGGTCGATAGCGCTGTTGCCGAAAATCGAAAACCAAGCAAAAATAAAGCCCAACGGAATAAACAACACCCCGAAGACAAACTCGCGTAAGGTGCGGCCGCGCGAGATGCGAGCGATAAACATGCCGACAAAAGGCGCCCAAGCAATCCACCACGCCCAGAAGAACACCGTCCAACCAGCTTTCCATTCCGCGCCTTTAGCCCCTTGATAAGCGTATAAATCAAAGGTTTTACTGATAAGGTTTTGGAAGTAATCGCCGACATTTTGCACCAAGGCATTCAATAAGAAAACGGTTGGCCCCATAATCAATAAAGCAATCAGCAATAAAGTCGCCAAGCCCATATTGATTTCTGACAAGCGGCGCACACCACGCTCAATCCCCGTCATCGCCGACAGCGCTGCTGCCCCAATAACGGCAACGATAATAAACGTCTGGGTAAGTTTACTGGCTTCGATACCAAAAATATGCGTCAGGCCGGCATTGGCTTGCAGCACGCCGATACCCAAACTGGTCGCGATACCAAAAATGGTACAAACGATGCCAAAGGTATCGACACAGTGCCCCATCCAGCCTTCCACGCCTTTTTTGCCAATCAGCGGCAGCAAAGCGCTACGCAAAGCTAACGGCTGGCGTTGACGATAAGAAAAGTAGGCCAGCGCCATACCAATCAAAGCATAAATGCCCCAACCGTGAATTCCCCAATCGAGAAAAGTGGTCGAAAGCGCAATTCTAGCGGCGGCAATTTCGGTCTCGCGCGCACCCGGTGGGGTGAGGAAATGCGCCAACGGTTCAGAAGCCCCAAAAAACAGCAGGTCGATACCGATACCAGCGGCAAACAGCATCGCCGCCCAAGTCAGCAAGGGGAAATCGGGGGTAGCGTGATCAGGCCCTAGCTTGATATCGCCGTAGCGCGACAGGCCGACGTAAACCATAAAAATCAAGTAGATGGCCACTGCCAACATGTAGTACCAACCCAAATGATTGGAAATCCAAGCCGAAAACGCCCATAACCACTCGCCACTTTTGGCAGGGAATATCATCGTCAACACCACGGAAATGACCGTGAGTACGGCCGCCATGCCGAAAACGATGGGGTTGATTTTGTTAGTTGGAATTAAATTGTTAAGTGTGTTAGTTTGCACAGTCGTTCTCCTGTTATTATTTATAACATCATGATTGACGAGATATTTTCCGCGCCGGCGCATCACCAGCAACATAATAAGGCGCATCGGACGGCGGCAATGGCTCGCGACTGCGGATTTGGTCGGCAATTTTCTCTGCCATCGCGATGACGGTGGCGTTGAGGTTTCCGGTAATAATTTCCGGCATCAGTGAGGCATCGACCACCCGTAAGCCAGTGAGTCCGTGCACGCGGCCTTGGCCATCGGTGACGGCATCGTCGCCCTCGCCCATGCGACACGTGCCACAAGGGTGGTAGGCGGTCTCGCCGTGTTGACGCACGTATTCGTCCAATTCGGCATCGCTTTGCAATTTGGCACTGGGAGAGATTTCCTTGCCGGCGTAGGGCGCTAGCGCTTTTTGGGCGAAAATCTCACGGGTGATGCGGATACCGGCGCGGAATTCTTGCCAATCTTGTTCGTGCGCCATGTAGTTGAATAAAATGCTAGGCGCGGCATTGGCGTCACGACTGGTAATCTTGACGCGGCCACGGCTGGGTGAGCGCATCGACCCCATGTGCATTTGAAAACCGTGCGCGTCAACGGCATTGCGGCCATCGTAGCTAACGGCAATCGGCAGACAGTGATACTGGATATTTGGCCAAGCAAAGTCTTCGCTACTGCGGATAAAGCCACCGGCTTCGAAGTGGTTGGTCGCTCCTAAGCCTTTACCTAAAAATAGCCACTCTGCGCCGATTTTGGGTTGATTCCACCACTTTAATGCCGGCGCTAGCGAGACCGGTTGCTTGCATTCGTATTGAATATAAAGCTCCAAATGGTCTTGTAGATTATTGCCAACGCCCCACAAATCGTGGACGACATCAATACCCTGCTCATTCAGCCATTCAGCTGGTCCAACGCCGCTGCGCTGCAAAATGTGCGGCGATTGAATCGCACCGGCACAAACGATAACTTCGCGCTCGGCATAGACGCGTTCTTTGTTGCCCTTGACAAAGACATCGACGGCACTGGCGCGTTGTTTGTCAAAAACGATGCGCTCGACTAATGCATGTGTTTGAATTGTCAAATGCTCGCGGTGCTTAACGCGGTCTAAATAACCGCGCGCAGTGGACGAGCGCCGGCCTTGCGGCGTGACAAATCTATCCATCGAGCCAAAGCCCTCTTGCTGATAGCCGTTTAAATCTTCGGTGCGCGGATAACCGGCTTGCACACCGGCATCAATCATGGCTTGGAACAAGGGGTTATTGCCGGCTTTGGGCGTGGTGACGCTAATAGGCCCATCGCCGCCGTGGTAGTCGTTGCCGCCGATGTCGCGCGACTCGGCCTTGCGATAATACGGCAAAACATCGTGGTAGCGCCAATTCTCTAGTCCTTTGCGCTGTGCCCAGTAGTCAAAATCTAAGGCATTGCCGCGAATGTAGCACATGCCGTTAATCAGCGACGAGCCACCCAAGCCCTTACCGCGCCCACAATCCATGCGGCGGTTGTTCATGTGCGGTTCGGGGTCGGTTTGAAACGCCCAATTGTAGCGTTTACCCTGCAAAGGATACGCCAAGGCGGCCGGCATCTGGGTGCGAAAATCCAAGCGATAGTCAGGGCCACCGGCCTCCAATAGCAGCACAGAAACGCCGGCATCTTCCGACAAACGCGACGCAAGCACATTGCCCGCCGAACCGGCACCGATGATAATGTAATCGTATGTTTTTTTCATTTTTACTTCTGCTTGTTATTTAGTTAGAACGATGCGACACGGGTATAAAGGTATGAAACCGCTAGGGCGTGTCTTAGGGAATTGAATAAGAGACAAACGCAAAACGACACCTCGCCCGAAAAACAACCTATCAAGGCCGGCAAGCGTAAACAGTAGATTAGCCACGGCAAGCGAGCCTAACGAAGAAAGGTTATTTTGCAGGGTTGGTATGAGCCGATCTGCCTCGGCTTAATTATAGCACAACAACAGCCGACACTGGCTAGCGATAACATAGCCAAGTCATCGAGCTTGGACGCTACAAATCAAAAGCCGCAGCAATTAAGCGCTTACAATAATCGGTTTGCGGATTTTCAAAAATTTGTTTAGCGGTGCCGGCCTCGACCACTTCGCCTTGTTTCATTACCAAAACGCGGTCGCTCATGGCGCGCACTACCGATAAGTCGTGACTGATAAACAGATACGACAATTGGTGTTTTTTCTGTAGATTGCGTAGTAATTCCACCACCGTCACTTGAATAGAGCGGTCTAGCGCCGAGGTCGGCTCGTCCAACAAGATAAATTTCGGGTTCAAAATCACCGCGCGGGCAATGGCGATGCGCTGACGCTGGCCGCCAGAAAATTCGTGCGGATAGCGGTTAATGGTGTTGGGGTCGAGTTCGACTTCGGCGAGCATGTCGCGCACTTTGTCGAGCCGTTCTTTTCGCGACAACTCCGGCTGATGCACTTGCAAGCCCTCGCCAATAATTTCGCCAATGGTCAAGCGCGGCGACAGCGAGCCAAACGGGTCTTGGAAAACAATTTGCAAGTCGGCTTTGACGTGGTTCGGGCGGTGTTTCTCCAGTTGATTGCCGTCAAAGTGCACACTGCCAGTGTGCGGCAACATCTGCAAAATGGCTTTGCCCAACGTCGATTTGCCAGAACCGGACTCGCCGACCACGCCCACGGTTTCACCGGCTTTCACCGCCAAAGAAATATTGTTGACCGCGGTAAAGTGCGCCGTGGCTTTGCCGAAGAAATTAAATTCAGTCGGGAACTTAACGCAAATGTCGTCGGCTTGAATCAGCGTTTCGGCATCGTCGGCAATGCCCTCTTTCCAACCACGCGGAGTGGCGTTGAGCAACTCTTGCGTGTAGGGGTGTTGTGGGTTGTCGAAAATAGCATCGATATCGCCGCGCTCGACAATTTCCCCTAGCCGCATCACGCAAACGCGCTTGGCGTAGTGCTTGGCCAAGCCCAAATCGTGGGTGATGAAAATAATCGCCATGCCCATTTTTTGCTGTAGGTCGTGGATTAAGTCCAAAATTTCGGCTTGAATGGTCACGTCCAATGCCGTTGTCGGCTCGTCGGCAATGAGAATGTCGGGCTTGTTCAACAGCGCCATGGCAATCATAATGCGTTGCAACTGGCCGCCAGAAAACTCGTGCGGATAGGTGTTGATGCGCTTTTCTGGCTCATGAATGCCGACCATTGACAGCATGTCGATGACCTGCGCTTTGGCTTCGGCTTTGCTGATACTGCCGTGCTCGATAAGGGCTTCGGCCAATTGCTTGCCAATTTTCATATAGGGATTGAGCGAGGTCATCGGCTCTTGGAAAATAAAGGCGATTTTATTGCCACGCACGCTACGCAAGAAACTTTCGTCTTTTTTCAGCAAATTGTCGCCGTTAAAGGCAATGCTCGACTTGCTACCGTATTCGGTGACGTGGTGAGGCAATAACTTAATCACCGACATGGCGGTCACCGATTTGCCCGAGCCAGATTCGCCAACTATGGCCAAGGTCTCGCCGGCGTTTAAATCAAAGCTGATATTTTTAACGGCGTGGACATCGCCAGTGTTGGTGTGAAAAACGACATCGAGGTTTTTCACCTCAAGCAAGGGCGAGGCCGCTGTCGTTGGCGCGGTTTCTGTTACGGTTGAGGCTTCTGTCATGGGGGCGGCTTCTGTAGTTGCTAAGGGTTCTGTCATTGTCTTTCTCCTTATTTGTCTTTCGGGTCTAGCGCATCGCGCAAGCCGTCGCCGATAAAGTTAAAACAAAATAGCAAGGTAGCCAGTGTCACGGCTGGGAAAATCAACGCCCACCACGCGCTTTGCATCTGCCCTGCGCCCTCAGAAATCAGTACGCCCAAACTGGTCATCGGCTCTTGCACGCCTAGCCCTAGGAAACTCAAAAAGCTCTCGGTCAAAATGACTTGCGGAATGGTGAGTGTGACATAAATAATCACCGTACCCAAGGTATTCGGCACGATATGGCGAGAAATAATTCCACGCGTAGAAACGCCCAGCGCCATAGCGGCTTCGACAAATTCTTTGCGGCGCAAGCTAATCGACTGGCCGCGGACGATACGCGCCATGGTCAACCACTCAATCGCTCCGATAGCCGCGAACATCAAGACAATATTGCGGCCAAAAAATACCATTAATAAAATGACGAAAAACATAAACGGCAACGAATACAATACATCGACAATACGCATCATGATGTTGTCGATGCGGCCACCGACAAAGCCAGACACCGCGCCATAAGTCACGCCGATAATCAAGCTCACCGTTGTCGCCGCCAAGCCCACCAGTAAAGAAATGCGCGTGCCGTATAAAATGCGGACAAACAAATCGCGACCGTTGCTGTCGGTGCCTAGGTAGTGTTTATTGTCAAAATTGGGAGGAGATTGGAAGTTATCCCAGTCAATTTGGTCTAACTCATACGGACTAATCCACGGCGCAATCACCACCAAGGTGACAATCGTGAACAGTAGGATAAGGCTAGTTACCGCCGCCTTGTTTTTCAGCAGGCGTTGAAAGGCCAGTTGCCATAGGCTTTTGCCTTTTTTCGCCGACAAAGCCGCTTGATTTTCTGTTAATTGATTCATGGTAAAACCTGTTTATAGTCTAACTTTCGGATCTAACAAACTGTAAACAATATCAACCAGTAAGTTAAACAAAATAATTAATGAGCCGTAGAACACGACAATGCCCATCACTAAGGTGTAATCGCGGTTCAGCGAGCCTTGCACGAAGAAGCGCCCAACCCCCGGAATGCCAAAAATTTGCTCAATCACTACCGAGCCGGTAATCACCGCCGCCGTTGCCGGCCCCAAATAAGACACGATAGGCAACATCGCGGCACGCAGGGCGTGTTTGATAATCACTTTTTTCTCCGACAGGCCTTTGGCGCGGGCGGTGCGAATATAATTGGAGTGCAAAACTTCAATCATTGAGCCGCGCATCATGCGCGAAATATAAGCAATTTGCGGCAAAGCCAACACCACAATCGGCAAAATCGGCTGTTTCCAATTCTCGTCCCAACCGCTAGACGGCAACCAACCTAAAGTAATAGAGAACAACAGCACCAACAGCGGTGCCATAACAAAGTTAGGCACGGCAATGCCGGTCATCGCCACCCCCATAACGCCGTAATCCATGGCCGAGTTTTGCCTCAGCGCCGCTATCGTCCCCAAGATTGAGCCGATAATAATGGCAAAGAAAATGGCAATTAGCCCCAGTTGCAATGACACAGGGAAACCGATTTTAATCAATTCGGTAACGGTGCGATCTTTGTATTGAAAGGAAGGGCCAAAATCACCGTGCAAAATATTTTTTAGATAAGCGCCGTACTGAACAATCAGTGGGTCGTCTAAGTGATAGACTTTATTGAGGTTGGCTTGAATTTCTGGCGGTATGGTTCGCTCTTGGTCAAACGGCCCACCCGGCGCCACCCGAATGAGGAAAAAAGCAATGGTAATAATGGCAAACAGCGTTGGAATTGCCCCTAATAAGCGTTTTAGTATAAATCGAAACATAAGGCTTGACGTCAGTTAATCCAAATAAAAAATTGCGCCTATATTACCCCAAAATGACAAGCTTGAAAAGAATTGTCTGTATTGCTAATATCACCAATATTTTCCGCATAGTTTTTTCTAATTTGTGTTATCATGATTTGCGCAATTTTGTTAACTCATACCAAACCTGCAAAATAACCTTTCTTCGTTAGGTTCGCTTGCCGTAACTAATATACTGTCTGCGCTCACCTGCCTCGATAGCTTATTTTTCGGCGTTGGTATTCATATTTCGGAGAAATATCTATGAAACTATCCAAAATCTGTCAAATGTTGGCCTTGGCGGGCGTTGTTTTAAGCACCACCGTCAGTGCCGAAATGGTTCTGCGCCGTGGTAACGGTGCTGAACCGCAGAGTTTAGACCCACAAATCTCGACCGGCGTACCCAGTTCCCACATTCAACGCGATTTATTCGAAGGCCTAGTCGCCGAAGACAAAGACGGCAATGTCGTCCCCGGTATCGCGGAAAAATGGGAACTCAGCGACGACGGTAAGGTCTACACCTTCCACCTGCGCGACACCACTTGGACAAACGGCGACAAAGTCACGGCTGGCGATGTCGTTTACGCTTGGCAACGCGGCGTCAATCCGGCCACGGGTAGCGACTACTCCTTTATGCTCTACCCCATCAAAAATGCCCAAGCCATTGCCAAAGGCGAAGAAAAAGATGTAACCAAACTCGGCGCTAAAGCCCTTGACGACAACACCTTGCAGGTCACCTTGGAAAACCCAACGCCCTACTTCCTCGGTATGTTGACGCACTCGTTCACCTACCCCGTGCCGAAAAAAGTCGTCGAAAAATTGGGCAAAGATTGGACAAAAGCCGAAAATATCGTCAGCAACGGCCCATTCAAAATGCAAAAATGGACACCACAAGCCAGTATGGAATTGGTCAAATCCGATAGCTACTGGGACAAAGACGTGGTGAAATTGGATAAAGTCATTTTCTACCCGATTGAGAACCAAAACGCCGAACTCAACAAATTCCGCGCCGGCGAATTGGATTGGACGTACGAAGTGCCACTAGACCAATTGAAATTTATCAACAAAAAACTCAAAGACCAGTTTAAAGTGGAAAATTACCTCGGCATCTACTACTACGGCCTCAACGTCACCAAGCCGCCGTTTAAAGACAACTTGCCGTTGCGTAAGGCCTTGGCCTACGCCATCAACCGCGATATTTTAGTGGAAAAAGTCACTGGCGCAGGCGAAAAGCCGGCTTACAACGTCGTTGTTCCGGGTGTCGCCAACTCAGAGCCTTACGTTCCTGCCTACTCAAAATTAACGCAGGCCGAGCGCATCAAACAAGCCAAAGCCTTCTACAAAGAAGCCGGCTACTCCAAAGACAAGCCGTTGGAAATGGAATTGCGCTACAACACCAGCGAAAACCACAAAAAAGTCGCCATCGCCGTTGCCGCCATGTGGAAACAGGCCTTGGGCGTCAAAGTCAACTTGGTTAACGAGGAGTGGAAAGTCTATTTGAGCACCCGTAAGCAATTCAACACCCAAGCCTTCCGCGCTGGCTGGATTGGCGATTACAACGATGCCAACACCTTCTTGGAAATGTGGTTGTCTAAATCGGGCTTAAACGACACTGGCTATAGCTCACCCAAGTTTGACAGCTTAATGAAACAAGCCACTGAAGAGCAAGACTTGGCCAAACGTGCGAAACTTATGCACGATGCCGAAAAAGACTTTATCGACTCTTTCTCGCTTATCCCCATCTACTACTACGTCACCAAGCGTTTGGTTAGCCCGAAAGTCAAAGGCTACAACATCAACGTCATGGATCACTCGCGTTCTAAGTATATGTGGATTGAAGAGTAATCTTTATCTCACCTAGAAGGTTAAGTGTGGCTTTGCTACACCCAACCGATGATATCAAGCGGCGTTTAGGTTTATCCTAAACGCCGCTTGACTTATGCAAGTAAAAAGTTTATGTTTTATCGCTCCCATGACTTCACAAGGAACAACGATGAAAACGACACTTTTTACTCCCCTTTTGGCCCTCGCATTTTTAAGTGCCACCACCGTAGCCACGGCCGGTGAGAACAAAATCAAACAAAAAACCTATAATCTCGGTAAAATCAGCTCCAAAAATATGGACAGCATTTACCCCGGCTTTAGCGATTCTTTCGACAAAGCCTTTATCGGCCTACCCAAAGGCTTTGCCGGCTTGGACGCCCCCTTTTACGGCACGCTAGAAGAAGCCAAAGCCAAAATCCCAAACTTAAGCGAACTCACGCAAACCTACCCCGCCGTGTTGTATATGCAGGGTTCAGGCTCGTTCAGCAAAGGTCCAACCTTTCGCGAATGGATTAGCGGCGATTTGGGCTGGGTGTTTTTCGCCCCCAACACGCACACCAGCAACAAGCGCCCGAAATACAGTTCACCAGTACCGAAAAAAATCTACGAAGAAATTCACAAATACCGCCAAGCTGAAATTCATCAATTCGTCAAGCGCTTGCCAGAATTGCCGTTTATCGACAAACAGCGCTTATTCTTGATGGGCAATTCCGAAGGCGCGTTGGCGGCGGCGCGCTACGCCGGCAAGCAATTCGTCGGGCGTTTGGTGTTATCGTGGACGTGTGAGCCGGGTTATTACACCGACTTCCCCAAAGTCGGCGCTAAATACAAAACCGACCCATTTTTAAACATTGTCGGCCGCGATGACGTGTATTTTGGCAAGGATAGCCCTTACAACAATAAATACAACAATAAAGGCCATTGTGGTGACGCGTTGTTGCGCTACAAGCACGCCAAAGTGGTGCTACTGCCCAACACCGGCCACAACGTCATGAAAAACCCGTTCACCAAGGGCGAAGTTCTCAGCTTTTTAAAGATGTTTAAAGACCACCGTGTCAACAGTCAAAAATAACACGCCCAAATCGGCCAAAACATCAGCCGCGACATCGGCCAAAGCGAAGCCGGCTACTAAGCCGGCTAATCGTCAACCGGCTCAATCAAAAAACAGCGCCGGCCAGCGTGCCGGCACGACCAAAATATCCAGCAAGAAAACAACGGCTAAAAAAACAGCCACTCAATCAACAGCCGCTAAAAACGCTCGCAAAACAGCGGCAAAGTCAAACACCCAACCAAATAGTGCGCCACTATCGGCTGAGGAAATGTTACTGCAAGACCCTGCGTGGGTGTTGACAGCGCGACGCTGGATACGGCGTTCGCTGTTGGCGGTGCTGTTGGTGATTGTGGCCGGCTTTTTAATGCCGGAAAAAACCGTCAATCCAGTGCTTGGTGCAACGCCCAACGATTGGAATCCGAAGTCCTTTTGGTACTATCCGTGGGGCAATTCGCGCGTGCATCGCGGTGTCGATATTTTTGCCAAAAAGCACCAAGCCGTACTGTCGGCCACTCACGGCATTGTGGTCAGCACCAAAGTCCGCTCGCTAGGGGGCAAAACCATCACCATTTTGGGGCCGAAGTGGCGCTTGCACTACTACGCTCATTTGCACCGCAACGAAACCCACGTCGGACAAATCGTCACCGCCGGCACGGTGATCGGCAGTGTCGGCACTAGCGGCAATGCCGAGGGCAAATTGCCGCAACTACACTATGCCATTCGCACCCTATTCCCCTACGTTTGGCAACGCGACAGCAACCTGCCCTATGGCAATTTAAGAATGTGGTATATTGACCCAACGCCGCGACTGTAATAGCATTCGCGAAATACACAGTTTGTCATTTTATAGAGACAGGGCGCACCCTGTCTCTACGCTAAAAAATACTATCTATCGGGTTTTCTACAAGCCCCCGAATTTGTATCCTATTAAAAAGAGAAGCATTATGAAATCTATCAACAAAAAACGCATACCCATTCCAAAAAACAACCTACAGCGAAATAGTTTAGCTTTGGATACAAGGCGCGCCGGTGAAGACAGTATTGCAATACGGCGAGACGGTGCAACGCCGTATCAAAAGTTAAACTATT
>PDWI01004119.1_pt1 | contig 34678 bp, 24 predicted proteins | sample 1430891 | NCBI WGS metagenome assembly PDWI01 (sample SAMN01162508, study PRJNA174530) | Oral metagenome, whole genome shotgun sequencing project. | biome: Marine environment; feature: Marine mammal; material: Swab sample of the gingival sulcus; isolation source: swab sample of gingival sulcus... | reverse complement strand
TAAGTTAATTCAGAGGTGTTTTGCCGTGGTGAGAAGGCAGACGCCATACGTCAAATTACAATTAGGATAATTGCTAAACAAAAAACTTTCTCTAATTAGTGAAATTTATGCTCTGATTATTTGCTTTTAACTTAGAATTCGACAAGCTCAGCGACCGATATATTTAAGATCAGATAAAAGAGGCTGTATGTTTCAGCTCCTCATCCCTCCCCCCTCGTTTTAAACTCGGGGTACTCCCTTCAAAAGGGAGAATAAAATTTTCCCCAAATTGTTTCAGCAAGGATAAAAGGGGCTAAGATCCTAAAAGCGGTAGGAAGCCGATAAGGAAAGATTACGCCCCGAAGCAGAAATCCCAGAACTATAAGGACGATAACCTTCGTCTAAGATATTCTCCAAAGTAAGGCTGAAAAGCCAATGAGAAGTTAGATGATAGTTCGCTTGCCAGTTGAGCGTAAACCAAGACGGAGCATAAGTTTTCCCCTCATTATCAAGGGGATATATATCCACTTTCTTTCGCTCTTCAAAAGCCAATTCCTGATGTTTGAAACCTGCTTGATAGTAGCTATACAGCTTCGTCTCAAACTGGGCAAACTGGTAACTTAGGGCAAGTTTGGCAAACAAAGGGGCTGAATGTCGAAGAGGCGTTTGAGTGCCGTCCTCTTGAAGCTCAAAACCTTTTTGATAGTTGAGCTGTCCGAGTAGATTAAGCCCTCTAAAAGGTTGAAAATTCATTGAGAGTTCTGCTCCATAAATGCGAGCTTTAGCTTTATTCTGCACCGCCAAAACTTCGACTTTTTCCCCTCGATAATTAAGCTTAGCTTTGCCATTTAGCTTAAAAGGACGAAGCAAAAGAGCATCATCAAGCAGAGTGTAATAGCTTGAGAGCTGAATACTAAAGACATTAGAGAAACGTTTGCTCAAGGTCAAATCAAAGTTATGTGCCTCTTCGGCTTTGAGCTTAGCATTGGGGACGGTCAGCGTACCTTTGATAGAAGAAAAAACCTTCCCCATATCATCTACATTTGGAACCCGAAAGCCCTTAGATAGATTAAATTTGAGGCTAAAGTCTTCATCAAAATGGTAAAGCAGACCTATACCATAGGATAAGTCGCCATTATGTAAGCTTGTTTTGGGATTAAGTTCGGAGATAAAGTCAAAATCATAAGCAGAAAAGTCCGCATTTAAGCTATAAAGATTGTAACGAATCCCTGACTCCAAAATTAGTGAAGGCAGTAAGCGGATAGACGTTTGGGTATAGAGGGCAGAAGATTGCCAGTTTGCTTGTGGATAACGAGCCTGTATGCTTTGCTCCTTTAAGCTCTTAATGTCTTGCCCTATAGCTTGAGACCGCACCTTGTTAAGCACATATTCCGCTCCATAATAGAGTTTCGTCTTAGCTCCTAATTGCTTCATCAAGTCTAAGTTCAGGCTATATACATCAACCTCTTCGCTTTGCCTTTGGCGTAAACTCTTGCCAAATTTTCGCTCAATGCGACTTTCTTCAAAAGTTTGATAAGCTAATTGTCCTTTTAGTCTATCATACAGGAAGTTATCAGCACGATGCTGAACGGATAGATTGTGCATTGTCCACTTTTGAGGACCATAGTCCCATTGAGCAAATTGAGGTTTGCCTTTGCGTAGTCGCATTAAGCGGTCGTAACGCCCATAGCTCGAGATAGACGAATAATGAAAATCATAATTGATAGCAAGAGTCTTCGAAGGGCGATAAGCAACTTTTTGCATTAGATTAAGTTGATGATATCCTGAAGGCTTTTGTATCAGAGGATTAGGATTTTGAACAAGAACATCTTTATTACCCCTATGCTCAACATAGAAATTAGAAAGAAAATGCTTACCTAATGCACGTTTCCCTTGACGCAAATCGCCAAAATTGTAGGTCGTTATGCTGGATAGAAAGCTCCATTTTCTTGTTGCAAGATTAAAATGCAAATGCCCCGTCTTCTCTTGATTGGCTGTTGCATAACGGCTTGCTACCTTACCTTTGAAGAGTAATTTGTCTGTTTGGGCAAACTTGGGCTTTAAGCTTTGAAAGTTCATCACGCCCCCAATGGCATCACTCCCATAAATCACCGAATTTGCTCCAAAAAGCACTTCGGACTGCTCCAAAGCGTAAGGATCAAGAGCTATGATGTTGTGCAGGTTGCCAGAGCGAAAAATCGCCGTATTCATTCTGATGCCGTCCACTACGTAGAGCAAACGATTGGTTGAGAAGCCTCTAATCATCGGACTACCACCGCCTTGCTGACTCTTCTGTATAAAGACCGCTCCTGTCGAACCCATCAAATCTGCCATTGTGCCTGATGAGAGCTTGGCGATTTCATCTTGTTTGATGAGCTTGATGTGGCGAGTGTTGAACTTAGCCTTTCCTTGCCAACGATTTGCCGAAACGACAACGTCGTTTAGCTGTATCAAAGCACTTTCGTTGCTGTTTTGTGCTTTGAGCAAAGACAAAGCGAGCAGAGACAGAATAAGGCTAAAAGTAGTTTTTGTCATAAGTAATAAGCTAACGCTAAAGACTAAATTAATTGATTTTCGTAGGCATAAGGGAAGCAAAAAATACCCATAAGGGTAAGAGAAATTACCCTTATGGGTAGTAAATCTTAGCCTTATGGGTAGTAAAAATTGGGCTATAGGGTAAGAAAAATCATTTCATTACCTAAGTAAAAAACATCGCTCTAAAATGCTATTAACGAACGACGAACTTACCTATTTTCTTAAAGTTCGCCCCCTTGATGAAGTACAAATAAGTATTTGGTAGATACTTAGTTGTGCTGATGTGGGATAGCTCTTGACTGCTTAGCTGAACCTTATCAAGCAAATGACCTTGCATATCATAGACTTTAAGCACAAGTTGCTCCTGTAGTCCGTGAGGCATCAGCGAAATGCTTTCGCCACGCTTCAAGACATTAGGGTAGAGCAAAACATCTCTTTGGAGTTGCTCCTGACCTATAATCGCTGTAGGTTCAGACTCTTCTTGCTCTGGAACAGGCTTTGTGCCTTTGATCATATTTTTAATGGTTTTAGTGTCCGTTCCCATTGGCGTGCTAACCGTCAAAGTAACGTCGTAAGACTGATCGCCTGCAATACGAACCTTTGGATTACGAACATCTGTAGCTGAAACGCTCAAAGGTTCAGGGCTGAATGACCATTCCCAAGTAGCATTCGTCTGATTAACAATAGAGTAGCTATCAAATTGAATTTCTGCTTCGCCTTTGTTTGTAGCCTCTCCATAGCTAAGGATAAGAGGTTGGGCGATAGGCTCGAAGTCTGGATCAACAAGCGGACGCTTCCAAATACCATTGCTTGTACCTATGCGGATTTCGCCCTCTTTGAAGAAAGGATACATACGGTTGATTTTAATAAAGTTTGGCAAGCCTTCCGAATAATCAACCCAAGTCTTTGTGATGTCATCACGATAATAAATACGGCTGTTATTAGTGGCGTCCTCAGCATCATAGCCACGAGGTACAGAGCCAATAGCATAAACAGCATTCTTATCATTACCTGTTAGGAAGAATCTGTAAACGTGCGACTTTTGTCTTGGGTTTGAGTTAGGGAAATCTAAACCTTCGCTCATATCTACCCAAGTCTGCCCATTGTCAGTCGTACGATAGATGACACCTTCATTCTCGTTAGAAATCCAAAACTCATCATCTTTCTTTGGGTGGATTTCAATGCGGAAATAGATAGCATTTTGCAGTCTGTCAGGTAAATTTTCAAATTCCTTGAAAGTTTGCCCAGCATCTTCTGAATGATAAATCTTGCCGAATGTTCCGACGATTAAATGGTCAGGATTGGATCGAGAGACGGCAATCCCCGAGATCGCTTCATTAAAGCGGTAAATACTTGTGAAACTCTCTCCGTCATCTACCGTTTTCCATAAATCGTTTGGTAGTCCCTGCATGCTATTTTTGACTAAATAAAAGCTTTTAGCATAGCGAGGGTCAAATTGAAAGTTTAGACCAAAAGTAGAACTTTCAAGTGGATAAGTCCACACGTTAAACTCTGTAAATGGCACTTCAAAAGTGTCAGTCTCCCAGTTATCTGGCAGAATAAACTTATTTGAAATGTCTGAGAAAAGCACCTTACGTGGATTACTCAAGAATACGTGTCCTGTAGCTGTCTCTGTGCCGTCAAGATGAATCGTCGCACCATTGTACAAATCCAACTGAGCCATATTACCATTGTGGTTGCGACCTCCGACCATTACGTCTTCGTTCCAACCCATACCCATTCCCCACATTTCTGAGGCGTAGATACCATTGATATGAACGGTAGCATCTTTCTTGAAGAAATCATTTGTATGCAAGATACCACCATCGGTAGATAACCAAGCTTCTTCTCCATTTAAGACCTGAATATCCTGCATATCCGAGTGGAAATAGCTAAAACGACCAAAGTAACCACCGATATTAGGCTTAACGAGTGTCGCTCCTCCATCTTTAGATTCATAGAGACTACAGAGACCGAAAATGACGTGTCTTGGGTTGCTTGGATTCATTGCCACGACCATATCATAGTAGCCTTGTCCTCCGTTTTTGTCCCAAGACTGTCCTACTTCATCTTTTTTATCCCAATAGTTCCAAGTCTCTCCGTCGTCGGTACTCCTAAAAAGGACAGGAGGACCTCCATTGTAGCGATGACCAGCATCGAAGCGACAACCCCAAACGTATATGTACTGCTTGCCAACTTCACTCTCAGAGATAGCAATACGCCCAGACTCTAAGTGTCCATTAAAGCCTGTGAATGTCTTGGCAAGGAATGTATTACCTTGGTCTGTACTTTTGTGAAGCACCATTTTACCATTGACACGAATGAGGGCAAAAATAGCTTCATTATTCTTTCTCCACTTGATGTCAAAGCATTGTCCTTCTTTGATTAGTTGCCAGTTTGCTCCAGAGTTTGTCGTCTTGAACAGACCATCTTTATTAGCCAAAAGAATGATATTGTCATCATCAGGAGAAAAAACAGCATCATAGACACGTCGATAACGTCTCTTGTAATATTTATAGTTTTGACTCCATTCTTCCACATTCATCGCATTAACAGATGGCGTGATTAGTTGCCAATTCTCACCACCGTCTGTTGTTAGCCAAACAAAAGCTCCAGCACAGAGGACAACCTTATTAGGGTCTTGTTTAGATATTTCAAGACTTGTGATTTCACCACCGAAATAATGGTCTTTAGCGACAGGCTTCCACGTTTCTCCCTTGTCGTCAGTGCGGAAAACCATTCCTGTTTGTGTCCCAGCATAAAGGATATTAGGGTTAGTGCGTGATACATCTAAGCGTTGTACATTAGCTTGAGCTGCTTTTGGTTGCTTCGTTTTGTAATCGTAGGTTTGAAGGGGAGCAATTACTTTCCAAGGACTAACGTTGGTTACCGCAGACGAAGCACGGAATTTCTCAACCTTTGTATTGATACGATTGATATAGGCAATGTCTTCTTCTTGAGAGGGTAAGATAATGCGTCCTTCTTTATTGACAAAAGGTTTATATCGTTTTTGCCAGCGTTTGAAATAGTTCAGTACAGCCTTGTTGTAAGGCGTTTTGACACGTGCCGAAGGGTTTGCCTCTAAGAACTTATTCCATTGCTTCAGAACATCAAAGTAGTTCAGCTCTTCAACATTCTCTAAGTCTGCAAACCACTCTGGAGCTTGAAGCACTTCCGTTTCTGACTGTTTACTTTGGTTTTGAGCAGATAGGCTTTGCCCTAATAGAGATAGAGCAATAGCACTATATATAATAATTCTTCTCATAAATATTTTATCTAATCAGTTATTTAATCATAAATTTACCATAATAACGATAACCCTCGCTTCTTAGCTCGAAGATGTATAAGCCTTTCTGCAATCCTTTTGCAGGAACTTTGATTAAGCTTTCAGAGGCAGAGAAGCTAAGTTCTCGGAGCAAAGCTCCTTTGAGGTTGTGTATTCTTACTAAGCGTTTGCCTTTTAGACCTTTTACTCTCAGCGTCATTTCGCCATTCTCACCAAGGATATTATTGGCAATGATGACTTGCTCTTTAGCCTCGGACAAATTAGAAAGAGCTGTTGCGTGTGGATCTTTGTCTAAGATCTCCGTTTCTTTATTTGGATTATCGGGAGCATTGCCCGCAATCGTAATCATATTCTTAACCGTCTTCTCAAAAGTTCCTTGCTCTGTTGTGATGCGTAGCGTAACGTCGTAGTTACCTTTGTAAGCAAAGACCACACGAGGGTTGCGGACATTGAAGTTCGTAATAGTTTTCGGCTTGGGACTAATCTCCCATTCCCATTTTGTTACGTCGTTCTGATTGACGATAGAATAGCTATCAAACTGCACCTCTTTGTTTGGTGTCGCCGTAAGATTGCCATTGCCTAAGTTCAGAGCAATCGGCTGAGGTGTTGGACGGAAATGCTCGTTGTATAATGGGATTTCCCAAATACCTTGACTGGTTGCAGCACGAAGCTTGCCTTCTTTGAAAAAAGGAGTCAAGCGAGTTAGCCTTGCTCCCTTGGGCAAGCCATTAGAATAGTCAATCCACCCCTCAAGTGTATCATCTTTGTAGAAAACTTTGGCTCTGTCAGGGTCTGCTGTACCAAGGTAAATGCCATTATGCTCATCGCCTGTCATTACAATCCAATGTAGATGTCTGTCTTTGAATAGCTCTGATTCTGGTTTGTGCCACGTAGCACCGCCGTCTTCGGTATAAGCCACTCTTCCTTTTTCCATAGAGTAAGTACACCAAACAGTGTTGGGTTTATGTGGATCTACAGCAATTTGTAGAGGAGCTAAAGCTTGTGAATTACTCATCTCCCAAGCTTGGAAGAACATATCCAAAGGCTCATTCCCTCGCTTAACGTAAATCGTGTAGATACCTGCAGTGTAAATATTCTCTGGGTTTGAGCGAGAGAATTGATAATTAGAGATAATCTCATCTTCTGCCCAAGTATATTTTCTAAAGCTTCGCCCTTCGTCTTCCGAGAGATAAACATTAAGTTTATCGTCATCAGGACACATTATCAAGCGTTGAGCATAGCGAGGATCAAAAGCAATCTCATTGCTTGTCGTGAGCATTTCATAGGGTTTGTGTGGCGTGAAGAACTCGCCATAAGAGTCTGTAACCGCTCCGCCAATTTCTTGTGGAATGGTATGCACACCTCCGTCTGAGAAATAAACCTTATTAGGATTAGAGAGCATTACGTGTCCTGTTGCCTGCTCTACGCCTGTGATATGTAGGGTGTTGCCCTCGCCATAGCGAGCGGTATGTACCACGTCTCCGTTGTGCCAACGTCCACCAGCCATCACGTCTTCGTTCCAACCTTGCGAAAAGCCGTGGTAGTTACTGGCATAGATGCCTTGATTTCGGTCTTCTCCTTTTGTGGCGAAGAAATCAGCCGAATACTTAATTCCACCGTCTGTCGTCATCCACGTGTCATCACCAGCTACGACCATATCTTGAATATCAGGGTGTGACCAGTCTCTTCTTTGATAACCACCGATAGCTGTTTTGTAATAGCCTTCTTTTCCTCCATTTCTTGAGCGATAAGCATTGCATAAGCCCCAAATCAAGTGTTCGGGATTCTTGCTGGACACCGCAATGGCCATATCAAAGTAACCTTGTCCTCCTTGAGCTTCATCAACAAAAGGGGAGAAAGTATTCTTTGGATCTCTGTTGTTGGGCTTGCGTATAGTAATGTCCTGCCAAGTAATACCACTATCTGTACTCTTAAGTAGATAAGGTTTGCCTACTCCTCCGTAAAGACCAGAGTCGTAAGAAGCTGTACTCGTATTAACCAAAGCATAAACATAGTTCGCTCCGTTAGGTGCTTCACTAACAGCCAAGCGACCTGCTACGATATTGCTCACAGGACTTCCTTGCTTGGTAAAGCTTACGCCTTTATCTTCTGAGCGATAAAGAGCAAATTTTTGCTCTCCTTTTGCCTTGGCAATAAGGTAGATAATATCTTCATTATTTGGCTTTAGCTCGTGGTCGTGGCAAATGCCTTCAAATGTCTTTGTAAAAGTTTGCCCACCATCTACAGATTGGTAAAAGCCACTATGCTTATCGCTCCCAATCCCAAGAGCAAGCGTGATGTATTGTGGGTTAGACTTCGCAATGCGAATGCTATTCACTCGCCCGACAACTTCTTTCACTCTCTGCCAATCTTGTCCAGCATTTGTAGATTTCCAAAAGCCGATACCTCCACCAACGTAAACGATATTCGGATTTGTTGGGTGTACGGCAATGGAATAGATTGCCCCGCCAAAGTTATGCGTGCCGTCGCAAGCCTGCCACGTTTCTCCTTTGTTTGAGCTTCGGAATACGACACCTGTCTCTGCTCCTGAATAAAGGATATTATGGTCAGAAGGAGCTACGGCGATACGATAGATACAAGCTTGCGAATCTTTAATCTTTCCCTCTCTGCTATAAGTTGTATTTGGTCCGATGTTTCGCCATTTGTTAGTTGAGGCACGAAACTGCTCTTCTTGATTGTCTCTATCCAACTGAGCGAAATACTCCTTAATTGTAGGAAGAACGATACGTCCATCAGCTTGAGCATAAGGGCGAAAAGCCTTAGCCCAACGGCGATAGAAATTCACAGCAGGCTTTTTGTCTAAAGTTTTGACACGTGCATTTACGTCCTTAGCTAACCAATTGCTAAAGAGCTTTTCCATTTTATGAAAGTTTACTCCTGATGGCCTTTTTTGAATCTCCTTAAACCACTCAGGGGCATTGCTGGGTAAAGGTTCTGGGCTATAAGGTTGATAATAATCTACCCTTTGTGCTATCAAAGAGATAGACATAGTATAGGCTAAGCCTAAAGTTAAAATTACTTTTTTTATCATTTCTATTAATATAGGATTGTTTTTAATTTACAAGCACAAAGATATAAAATACTAAGCAGATAAAGTTGTAGAACTTCGCTTTTTGCTGATTTGCATTATATCTGTTGTTCTTGAAAAGGATAATTCTTGACAAAGCAAACCATAAACCCGCTCTATGCTCACAAATTAGAGTGTTAAATTATTTTTAACTATCTTTGATAATATTATTAATCATAAAAACAATAGAAAATATGTCATTGAATATATTAGACCTTGTTAAAGGTCAATTAACAGAAGATGTTATTGCTAAGGCTGCTTCAGCTTTAGGAGAGAGTAAGGAAGCAACAGAGTCAGGTTTTACTAATGCTATCCCTGCCTTATTAGGAGGTGTGATAAGTAAGGCAAGCTCTGAAGAAGGTGCTTCGGATTTACTTGGAATGGTTACAAAGCCTGAAGTAACAGGCGTATTAGGTAACGTTACAGAGCTTTTCTCTGGGTCGGGTTCTAATCTTGGCGAAGGTCTTTTGAAAGGTGTTCTTGGAGATAAGCTTGGCGGTGTTGCTGATTTGATTGGTAGCTTTGCTGGTTTTAAGAATGCTGGTTCTGCTTCAAGTTTGCTGAAAATGGCAGCTCCTATCCTAATGGGCGTTATTGGTAAGCAAGTTGGTAATTCAGGTCTTAGTGGTCTAACAAGCCTTCTTTCAGGACAAAAGGAGAATTTAGAACAAGTTGCTCCTGCGGGACTTTTGGATAAGGTTACTAAAACTTTAGGAGTTGATTCGCTTGGGGATCTTGGTAGTTTGGTGAGTGGCTTAGGAGATAAGCTAAAGGGCTTCTTTTAGTTAAGCCTATAGACGGCACAAACTCAAAGTGCTACGCTGTGTCTTGAGAGCGACCTTTCGTTCAACTGGCACACATAATTTATAATTCATAACTCTTAAGTCGGTCGCACCGACTTAAGAGTTATGTCATTTGGTCGTTGAGTTTATCGAAACGAACCGCTATAGAGAATAAATGGGTATAAGTCTCCGGAGTCAGTTACACCAACTAAATTTAGTGTAATATAGATAATAAACTATCAGATTAAGGCTATTTATGATGTTACTTAATACTATCACTGCATTGCTCCCAAACCCGTAGAGTTGTCTTTTTGACTAAGTTTCTTGATAGATCTCTAATATAAACATCGTATATAATAGTGTCCAAGACTGATTGCTGACTAACTGTTTTGAAAGAATTAGGGATATATACTAAGTGATTATTTTGTTCCTTATTAAATAATACAACAATCTGAAAGGGTTGGTCTATATGGTTGTTATACTGAGAATTATTGTTTTCTAATTTCCGTGTTTGAGACGATGACAAAACGCCCCATCTATAGCCTTTTTCAAGAAAAATATCTTGGATTTTAATATCACTATCAATTGTATAATTAAGTTTCTTGATAAAAACATTTCTATCTATAGATTCCTCCACAGACTCTGAATAATGACGTATCAAGTGATCTCCATAAGCAATGTAGCCATAATAATGATTCAGTAAGCTCCAAGATGCATATAAAGATAGTAGTATTAGTAAAATGAATAAGCCCTTTTTTGACATACTATAAACTAAATTTAAGTCTTTACTATAAGCGATAGGTAAATTTAGTTATTCTTATTTTTTTGTGCAAATTATTGGTATTTGTGGGAATAAAGTCTTTTTTGTACCTTTGTGCACTTTTAGGTATTATGCAATTAAAATTTTATAAATGAGTAATTTTGTTGGAAATTTAATCCCTCACACGTTTTTTACAACGAAGGGAAGTGGTGAATCTGATTTAGAACTACACGCAGGGTCGTATCATATGGCTCTCTACGATGCAGGTATTTCAGACTTCAATATTATGGTGTATTCGTCAGTGTTGCCAGCAACGGCACACCTTGTCTCTATGGACGAGATTGACTTGCCACCATTTGGCTCAGAGATGAAGACTATTATGGCCGTCGCTCACGGACAGCAAGATGAATTTATCTCGGCAGGGATTGTTTATGCTTGGATGTATTCTGACGAAAACTTTGACAATAAGGTTGGAGGCTTAGTTTGTGAAGTGAATGGACGTTACCGTATTGAGGAGCTTGAAGCTCGTTTGGTTCGTGTTATCAATGACTTGCACGCTAAGACTTATTCTCACTTCTATTTGGGAGAATTAAACTTCATCACAGAGGGTTTGACGATTGAGAAGCGTTATGGTACAGCTCTTGCTGGCTTGTGTTTCGTCGATTTCAAACTACCAGAGTTTGATTGTACGCAAGACAATCTCTAAGAACTTTCGTATAAACTAAAAATAAAGGAGCGTCCCTTAATTGGGACGCTCCTTTATTTTTGATGATATGTATCTAATGTCTAATCTACATCAATGACAAGGTTGTCAATGATAAAGTCTTGTCTGTCAGGGGTGTTCTTACCCATATAGAAGCTTAGTAGGTGCTTGAGGTTGTCTTCTCTGCGAAGCCTTACAGGATCTAACTTGATATTATCCTCTGAAATCCATTCTTTGAACTCCTCTGGAGAGATTTCACCAAGCCCTTTGAATCGAGTAACCAAGGCTTGTTTGCCTAATTGCTTGAGAGCTTCCTGCTTTTGAGCCTCGGTATAGCAATAGATGTTCGTTACTTCCTTCTTTTGGCTTTGCTTACTCTTACGTTTCTTTTTGCCACCTTCGGAAGATTGCTTATCAATGAAGCTATCATTTCTTTTGGCTTCTTTGGGAAGATACACACGGAATAGTGGTGTTTCAAGAATGTATAAATGACCATTACGAACTAACTCTGGGAAGAACTGCAAGAAAAAAGTCATAATGAGCAGGCGAATGTGCATACCATCATCATCGGCATCGGTAGCGATAATGATACGATTGTAACGCAAGCCGTCAAGCCCATCTTCTATATTAAGAGCCGCTTGAAGGAGGTTAAATTCCTCATTCTCATAGACAAGTTTCTTGCTTTGTCCAAAGCAGTTAAGCGGTTTTCCCCTCAAACTAAAGACTGCTTGATAGCGAGCATCACGACACATCGTAATAGAGCCACTTGCCGAATTCCCCTCGGTGATAAAGAGACTTGTGCGTTCTGGTTCTTTAGCTTTGGCATCATTGAAATGAATGGTGCAGTCTCTCAGTTTCTTGTTGTGCAAGCTTGCTTTCTTTGCTCGTTCACGAGCCAACTTCTTGATCCCACTCATAGACTTACGCTCTCGCTCATTCTCTTGAATTTTCTGTAGGAGAATAGAAGCATCTTCTGAGTGTATGTGGAGGTAGTTGTCCAATTCTTTTGAGAGGTAGTCGCCCAAAAACTTGAGAATCGTAGGCCCTCCCTGTCCCATATCACGAGATCCAAGTTTAGTTTTAGTTTGGCTCTCAAAGACAGGTTCTTCAATCTTGATACTAATAGCTGCGACTATTCCGCTACGAATATCGCTATAATCAAAGTTTTTGCTATAGAAATCTTTAATTACACGAGCTACTACTTCACGAAAAGCCGTTAAATGCGTTCCGCCCTGTGTCGTATTTTGCCCATTGACAAAGCTATAAAACTCTTCGCCATATTGGTTGGCGTGCGTTAGGACAATCTCAATATCGTCATCTTTGAAATGAATAGGCGTATAGAGAGCTTCGCCTGACATATTATTCTCAAGCAAATCAACCAAACCTCTCTTAGAGAAGAAGCGTTTGCCATTGAGGTATATGCTTAGTCCTGAATTGAGGAAGACGTAGTTCTTGACCATCGTTTCTACATATTCATTCTCGAAATGATAGTCCTTAAACAAAGTATTATCTGGGCAAAAGATTACTTCCGTTCCGTTGTCTTCTGCTGTCGCTGTAATATCTTTTTCTTCAATCAGTTTACCACAAGAGTAAATAACCTCTTTCATCTGCCCATCACGAAACGAACAAACTCTAAAATGTGTGGACAAAGCATTCACTGCTTTGATACCGACACCATTCATTCCGACAGATTTCTTGAAGGCTTTGGAGTCAAACTTTCCCCCAGTGTTAATCTTGCTTGTTACGTCAAGCAAACTCCCCAAAGGAATACCACGACCATAATCTCGAATACATACTTCGCCATCTTTAATGCTCATTTCAATCTTTTTCCCAGCTCCCATAACGAATTCGTCAATAGAGTTGTCTATGACTTCCTTGAGCAAAACATAAATCCCGTCGTCGGTATGGCTACCATTACCTAACTTACCAATATACATACCGGGGCGATGCCTGATATGCTCGTCCCAAGAAACGGTTTTGATATTCTGCTCGCTATATGAGCTTGTAGCGTTCTTTGTCATATTCTTAGATTAATTTTTCGATTTCATCAACAATTCGTTCGGCTGAATTTCTTTGAGCAAGAAGAGCAATTTTTTCGGACATCTCTTGGCGTTTTCCCTCATCTTCCATTAGTTTAAAAGCTGTTGAGCAGAGTTTCTCTCGAGCTTCTGTGTCCTTAACAAGAATGGCAGAGTCTCGAGATGAAAGAGCTTCGGCATTCTTTGTCTGATGATCCTCTGCAACGTTTGGCGAAGGAACTAAGATTGATGCCTTGCCCAAGACACAAAGCTCCGATATTGAGCTTGCTCCAGCCCTTGAAATAACGATGTCTGCCAAAGAGTAAGCAAAGTCCATTCGGTCAATGAAAGCATTGCAATAAACAGGAAAATCATAATTTTCTAACAGAACTTTTGCTTCTTCGTAAAAGTTCTTACCTGTCTGCCAAATCAGAGCATAACCAGACTTTTGCCATTCATCAAGATGTCCAGCAATACTTTCGTTTATGGTCTTAGCACCAAGACTTCCTCCAACAGATAGGACAACACCCTTACAGGCTTTATCAAAGCCAAAGTATTCAAGAGCCTCACTTCTATCAACATCAAGAAACTCTATCTGCGAACGAAGAGGGTTGCCTGTTAGGACAAGTAACTCTTTCTTGAAGAACTTTTCCATATTTGGATAGGCTACACAAATCTTTTTGGCACGCCTTGCAAGAAGTTTGTTGGTTAGTCCTGCATAGGAGTTTTGCTCTTGAATGAGCGTTGGAATACCTAAGCTCTGTGCGGCTTTGAGCGTTGGCATACTTGCATAGCCTCCAACACCGATAACCACTTGTGGCTTAAACTCTTTGATAATATCTCGTGCCATAATAAGGCTTAGCAAAGCTTTCTTTAGGACGGTGAAGTTATGCCAAATCTTTGTTCGGCTAAGTCCTTCAACAGGAAGACCTTTGATCGGGAAGCCTGCTTCGGGTACACGAGTCATCTCCATTCGTCCTTCAGCTCCAACGTAGAGAATCTCAATATCAGGGTAACGCTTTTGTAGAGCTTTCCCAATAGATAAGGCAGGGAAGATGTGTCCTCCTGTACCACCACCGCTAATAATTACACGAAATATCTTAGCCATAATTTATATTGTTTTAATATCTATCAAATAGAGTTGTACTTTGTTGCTTCCTTAGTTTAACTAAGCCCTTTGTTTATTTAGTGCCTCTCTTTTCTTTTTTGCTTTAGCTTGACGGCAGATATTCAGCAGTATGCCAAGTAAAAGGCTATGAGCTAATAGCGACGAACCGCCCTTACTGATGAAAGGCAAGCTTTGTCCCGTTACGACCAAATTGGCATTTACGACCAAGTGAATGCTTAGCTCAATCAAAAGCAATAAGATAAACCCGTGAAAGAGATAACGCATTAATGGCACGGCTTCGTCGCTATATTCCTTTGCAAGAAAAAATAAGCGTCCAATAAAGACTGCATACAAGAGGATTAAAGCAAACAAGGCTGTAATGCCATATTCCTCAATGATAAAAGAGAGGATATAGTCCGACTCCGATTGAGCGAGCTTGCTTCTAAGCAAACTACTCCCTGGTTTGGGAGCTGTTAGAGGATTGCGACAAAGAGCAATAATGCCGTAGTCTTTTTGCTCTAAGTGTTTGTAGTCAATCTTATCGCTTTCTGTAGCAGAAGTTAATCGGCTGATTGCTGTCGGAATACGTCCCATTGACTTATCGTAGAGCTTTTCTTTGGTCTTTTCTTCTAAGATGTTAGTACTTAAGAAAAGGGCTAGCAAAGCTCCTCCAACGATTGACACTATAATACCCGTAATAAATTGCTTGCGGATATACTTTTTGATTGTATTGAATTTTAGGTCAAAGAGGAATGGGTATAGCCACATTAGAGGAATGTATATGGCTATCATTGATAAGTTGTGAAAGGCAAAGACCCCAAGGATTAGCAAACAGCCAATCCAATAAAGGTTCATTAGGTTGAAGTCTTTATTTTCTATCTTGTAGCGTCCGAAGACAAAACGAGGACTTCCATCTTTTCTCATCAACAAGTTCCTCACTACAGCAACGCCACTCCAATGCCAATAGCGACCGCCCCCATTACTTTTGATGAGTTTATGCTCTACTCCAGCTAATGCTCCAAGCATAATGATTAAGACCTTGAGAAACTCTGAAGGTTGTATGGTCGTTATGCCTAAATAAATCCAACGTCTTGCCCCATTGATCTCAGCACCAGCAAGAGAAGTATATAGACCAACCACGAATAATATAATGACTGAACGAAAGAGGTATTTCTGATTGGCAAACCACGAAGTGGGGACTTGTATCACAGCTAAGCAAATTGTAGCACTAATAAGTATCAGCTTCATATAGCCCATACTAAAGTTTGCCCTTGTATCTGCTGAAGAGACAAAGAGTGCTGAGATAAGTAGAAAGATTAGGTAGATAAAGAACAACCAATTATCTCCCAGTTCAATCCCTCTAAATAGTCTAAAGTGATGTTTGCTTGCTTGATGCTCTTCTTGTGGGTTCTCGTTCATATTCATTCGTGCCTTAATAAGAAATCATTAATCTTCTATTCGTTTAGAGCCAAAACTTCTTGACGGAATTGATTGCCTCTATCCTCATAACTGCTAAAGAGATCAAAGCTTGCACAAGCAGGGGAGAGGAGGACGGTGTCGCCTTTGTGAGCTAAAGCTTGACTGGCTTTGACAGCCTCCTTCATTGTCTGCACAGCAACGATATGCTCTACACGACCTTCAAAGGTATCGTATAGCTTTTGCGTATCCGTTGTCAAGAAGACCAAGGCTCTTGCTTTTGCGATAACTAAGTCTGCAATCTCGCTGTAATCATTGCCTTTGTCCTTACCTCCAAGGATTAGGACGTAGGGAGTTGTCATCGTTCTAAGGGCGTAATATGTAGAGTTGATATTTGTTGCCTTAGAGTCATTGACATAGCGAACCCCATTAACAACGGCAATCTTTTCCAAGCGGTGAGGCACATTGATAAAGTCCGAAAGTGCCACGGACAAACCTTCTGGAGATACGCCTAAGTATAGCGAAGCGATAGAGGCTGCCATTGCATTTTGGTAGTTGTGCGGTCCTTGTAGGGCTAAAGATGAAACAGGTAGCTCAAATTTATGCTTGTCGAAGTGTACCCTAAGTCTGTTGTCATCACTGAGGTCTGCAGCTGCTCCTATTTGCTCATAGGCAAAGAATGGGAAAGTCTTCATCTTCATAGGAGCGTGCATCGTTACGTAGCGATCGATAAAGTCGTCTTCTCCCCAGTAGATAAAGGCATCATCCTCGGTTTGATTTTGTAGGATACGCATTTTAGCCTTAGCATATTCTTCAAAAGAATAGTTGTATCTATCCAAGTGGTCAGGAGTGATATTCAGCAAAATAGCGACGTCTAAGTGAAAGTCGTACATATCATCAAGCTGGAAGCTACTTAGCTCAAGGACGAAGCACTCTGGGTGATCCTCTTTGATGACTTGACGTGCCAAGCTAAAGCCTACATTACCTGCAAGTCCAAGCTTTTCTTCCTGATGACGATAGAGCGTTTTAGAGAGAATATGATAAATCCACATCGTCGTAGTTGTCTTACCATTACTGCCCGTTATCCCAATCATTTTACTATTTGTATAACGCCCTGCAAACTCTATTTCAGAGATAAGAGGAATGTTTTTCTTGAGAATAGCTTGTACGATTGGAGCTTTATGTGGTATGCCAGGAGATTTGATGACTTCTTTGGCTTGTAGAATAATATCTTGACTATGCTTGCCCTCTTCAAAGGGAATGGCATTGTCTATCAGTTCTTTTCTATAGCGTTCTGCTATTGTGCCGAAGTCCGAAACAAAAACAGAGATGCCACGGCTTTGGCAGAGCAGAGCCGCTCCGACACCACTTTCGCCTGCACCTAAGACAACAATATCATAATTCTTCATACCTATTATATCGTTTATTTGCTTTAATTTTCTGTTGTAACTCTATGCTTTAGTTTCATCTCCACATAAGCTCCAAGGCTTATCGTCAATAAAGAGATGAGCAATTAAGTACAATAATACTAAATTTTAAGGATATGAAAAAGTCTTTAAGCTATTTATTTAGCTTAAAATATAGATTGTAGTTCTAAGAATCTTTGCCACAGCTCTTTTTGTAGTTGCAGAGAGCTAATGCCTAAGAGCTTGGCAATGGTCTCGTATTGCTCTATAATGCTTGGCTGACTTTGTTCATCTGTTTCGAGGAAGGCTTTTCCTCTTTGATGAGCTAAGCGGAAACTATCCTCTTGGAAATAAAGCCCAAAGCTTAAATATAAATCTGCTTTTAGGAGCTGTTCGGCTAATGTTACTTTTCCTCTAAAGCCGTGGATTATCCATTTCTGTTTGGGCTTCAGCTCTTTCTTAATAGCCAAAAGTTCGTCCCAAGCCTTGACGATATGTAGCACAAGAGGTTTCTGATATTGCTCTGAAAGAATGATTTGGCTTTTGAAAAACTCTATTTGCTTTACCAAAGGAACTGATGAGCGTTTATCCAATCCGCATTCCCCAATGCCCCATAAATGCTTCGGCTTTGTACCAAGGTAGTCTGCTAAGCTTTGTAGCTCTTCTTCCCTTAGATCTTCGTCAAAGTAAGGGTGTAGTCCGAGAGTATGAGGCGAATTTAGCTTCTCTTGTCCCTGAAGGAGAGACGTTTTTAGCTCATTAATACGCCAACTTTTTAGAGCATAAACCTCTTCTTGCTTGGCATTACTCGTATGCGTGTGCATATCTACATAATAGACTTTAGCAGGTAGCATAGCAAATAGGGGGCTTTGTCGTAAGCTGTCGGTTTAAGGGACAGGGTCGTAACCCGAACCGCCCCAAGGGTGGCAACTCAAGATTCGTTTTACGGCAAGGTATAAGCCTTTGAATGCTCCGTGTTTTTTGATAGCTTCAACGGCATAAGTAGAGCAAGAGGGGGTAAAGCGACAGCTTGGAGGAGTCAAGGGCGAGATAACCTTTTTATAGAAATAAATAGGTTGTAAGAGTATAAATGAAATGATTTTGTTGATGTACTTCATTCTTCGAGTTCTTTGATGATACGACTTAATGCACGCTTCACGCCTTTGCTTTCCTGCTTGTAAGAGGGTAAGTCCTTGGCAACGTTGATGAAGACTAAGCGAGCATACAAGCCCTTTGCTTCAAGAACAGGGAGCAAATCATTTTTGTTCAAACGATAGTTTTCTCTGACGAGTCGCTTAATCCGATTGCGGTCAACGGCACGCTTGAAATACTTCTTGGGGACAGATACCAAGATCTGTGAGCGAGCCTGAAGAGGCTCTTCGTCAATGAGGTAAATGACACGTAGAGGGTAAGAAACGAATGACTTACCTTTGCCAAAAACTTCTTTGATTGACTCTTTAAGATATATACGTTCACGCTTAGGCAAACGGTAGTTTATATGCTCTTGCTCCAACATACTTGCAAAGATACACTTAAAATCTATATCTCCCTATAGCTTCAAGCCTAAACCAAACTCGAGGTTTTCTGCTTTGTTGATGTGTAGTTTGACAGAGACTGTCGCAAAAACGTGTTTTGTCAAAGCATATTTCGCCCCAACTCGTTGGTAGAACATACTTTCGTATTTGCTTGGGTTATATAGGTAATAGCCTAACAGTATCGGGATAGACAGCTTATTGAGGATAAGGTCGTGTCCAAGAAACATACCGACACGCTTAGAGCTATAGTTTGCTTGATTTGTTTCTTGTAGATGATGTTTGAAACGCTCTGAAGTAAAGTAGTCCAAGCCTAACTCTATAGCTCGCATTTTGTCCAAACGTTTATCAAGATAAAAAGACAAGGTGCAGAAGCTATCATAAGCATTTTGAGCAGAGTTCTCATTAAAGCCTCCACGACAAACAAAGTTGTAATGAAGCTTTTTGTCCAAGGGTTCTGCTTCTCCTTCGTAGATAAACTCTTGCTCTTGCTTGCCAAATGAATAGTTAATTCCAGCTTGAACAAAGAGCGAGTTCAGTCCCTTATTGCGATATTTAATCCTTCCATTAGAGTAGTGGGAGAGAGTGGCTCCTATTTGAAAGCCAAAATCTTTCCAAAGGTTCTCTTCCCGCCATTGTAAGGTCGCAATAAATCCGTTAGAGAGCGGAGAACTGATGAAGATATTTTTACTATTTGTCTGTTTGTCGTAGGGATTGCTTGCAAAGGATATTCCGTCTGCAATTCTGATGGATAATTTCCTTTTGTAGAAATAATGGGTATAGTGTAGCATAAGGGAGTAAACATCGCCTAAGAAACCTTCATTATTATTTTGATAAGCGAAGGTTAGACCATAGCTTGGGTAGTTATAAGTTCGCTCCCATTCTTTCTGTCCAAAGGTGTGTTTGTTGAGTGCTAAGATGAGATTGCGTGTTCGTCCTTTATTGCCTTCAAACCAATCATTATAAGGAAACACTTCACCTATTGCATAGTTGTAATCTATATTGTAGGGTTTATATTTCTTTTGTGCTATGACCTTTTGAGAAAATAAAGAACAAAATAATAAGATGAATGTGATGAATTTTATTTGCACTGTTTATTCTTGTGTGTTTTTTAACGGAAGTATTTACCTAAATCTTGCTGCGAAACGCCGAAATACTGAGTAAATATAAAACAAAGCGGTACGTTTCGACAAGCTCAACGACCGAAAAATGATTTGCAAGACTTAAGTGCATACATCTCTTTTTTTATGAAACACAAAAATATATAAAAAAGTTTAGACTTCAAAGTGTAAATGTTTCTATATGAGCTTGCTAATCACTTGCCTTTTGAAATAGCAAGGCTCGGATTCTTTACGAAGAGTCCGAGCCTTACTCAATACTTAAGCTCTCTGATTTGTTTAGAAGGATAATCCTCATACAATTTGAGAGCATCCAATTAGCCGTCTATAATATCGCCTCCATAGCTCCATTCATCGCCAGTGAAAGCGTTATCCAAGTTGTCGCTGAGCAGGTTAGCTTTATTTCCCTCATTTGCATCCAAAGAGAAATCTATTCTCAAGAATGACAGGCTATTATCCAGTCGAAACATTACAGCCTTTGGAGATTCATAAAGAACCCGTTGCTTATAATTTCCTTTATCCATAATAGTTAATTGTGTTAAAAGATAGACTCCTGTTTTGTTTAAATATTTTTTGTTGTTTATAGGTTTATATTGCAAATCTAAATAAAAAACAATTAAATTCCAAATAATTAACTGATTTTATGTAAATTTATGTTGATTGGTGTGCTTTTTGTTTTATTTAGCCTCTTAGCCGAACTTTATTCGTTTGTTAGCTTGTGTCTATCAGGACAAAAGGAGAATTAAAAGTTGAAATAATGGAAAAACTAATTATGGAAAGCTCTTCGCTGGGAGGCGTTCCGATTTGTGGTATTTGGAATAGTTTGTGAAGTCTTCGGAGAAAGTCAAAAAAGTTTTCCGGAAAACTTTTAGAAATGACTGGGAAAACTCATTTGAGTTTTCCCAGTCATTTTTTTGCCTTAAAATGAGGGCTTGTATCTCCTTAATAGATAGTTTGTTACATAAATCTGTCTGCGACAGTTCTGATTTGTGTTATTTTCTCTAATGAAGAATGGTTGTTTGGTGTATATATTTTAGTTTTGTTGTAAGCTTTTATCTAAGGCTCATTTAGATTTTGCTCATTGAGCTGTTTAAGTTAAAATAGATGACTTATTGTGCGATAAAGGGTTTCTTAAACCATTAAAATCTTGTATATTTGTTAGAAGTATTGTCTCTTGTGGGTTATACAAGATAGTGGTGTGTTTTGAGAACGCTTTGACGCTTCGACAAGCTCAGCGAACGAAGGCTTAGTAATCGTCTCTGCAAACCAGAATTAGTATAGCTTTTAAGAGTTCGGTACATACTTCTAATGTTTTTAATAGTATCATATTATAATGAAGAAAAACTTAGCAATCGTTGCAGGAGGTTATTCAGGCGAATACGGCGTTTCGCTCAAGTCTGGGAAGGCTTTGCTTTCTTGGTTTATAGAGGCTTTGGAGCAAGGTCTTTCACCCTATGAGCCGTATTTAGTCTTAATCAGTTCTGATGCTTGGAGCGTGAGCCTTGATGACGAAAAGCTTATAGCTATTGACAAGTCTGATTTTTCCTTTATGCTTAATGGGGAGAAGCAGGCTTTTGATTTTATATACATTACCATTCACGGCACACCGGGGGAAGATGGCATTATGCAAGGCTACTTTGATATGTTAGGCTTGCCTTATAATACAGGTTCTGTAGCTTCCGAAGCCCTAACTTTTAACAAGTTCTATTGCAATCGTTTCCTCTCTACTTTTGAGGGTATTCGTGTGGCGAAGTCCTTGCGTTTGAAAACGCCTCTTAGTAGTGAAGAGGAAGCTCAGCGTATTGTGAGCGAACTTAACTTACCTCTTTTCGTCAAACCCAATACAGGTGGCTCAAGTATTGCCACGACTAAGGTTGAACGTGCGGAAGATCTACAGCAAGCTGTGGCTCTCGCTCTTGAAGAAGCTCCTGAAGTTATGCTTGAGCGTTTTATCAAAGGGACGGAAGTTACCTGCGGTTGCTATCGTGATTTGAGCCTAAATGATGATCCTAATGCTGTGACTTCTATCAAGGCTTTGCCCGTGACGGAAGTGGTTACGACGAACCCATTCTTTGACTATAACGCTAAATATAAGGGCGAAGTGGAGGAAATCACGCCTGCACGTATTTCAGTTGAAGCGACGAAGCTAATTCAAAAGCTTACGAAAGAAATCTATCAACGAGTTGATGCTCGTGGGGTTATTCGTGTGGATTACATCATTGAAGCGGACGGCGTGCCAACGCTTCTTGAGGTAAATACAACCCCTGGAATGACTCAAACAAGTTTTATTCCTCAGCAAGTCCAAGCAGATAAGCAGACAATGCCAGAGTTTTTACTAAAAATAATAAACCAATCATAATGAATTACAAGCAATACGACGATATTAGACCATTATTACCAAACGAAGTAGCAACAGCCGTAGAGCGACTGATTGCCGAACCAATGCTTAAGCAAGCCTTTGAGGTCTTCAAGACAGGAATGACTTGGGAGCAGGTAACGGCTGTTCTTCGCTCTTGCACATCGGTAACGGACTTCAAGGAAAAGATTAGCTATACCTTGGTTAAGCAAGTGATGAAGCTGACTTGTCAGTCGGTGGACTTCTCAATGTCTCAGGAGCTATCCAAGGAAAATGCTTATACCTATATTTCTAATCACAGAGATATTATCTTGGATTCGGCTTTTCTTAGCGTTCTACTCTATGAGCAAGGTTACCTTTTCCCAGAGATTGCTATCGGCGACAACTTGATGATTTTCCCTTGGGTGGAGACGCTGGTTAAGTTGAATGGTAGCTTCCTCGTGAAGCGTAACTTACAGGGGCGTGAAGTCTTGCTCGCTGCCAAGCAACTATCTTCGTATATGAATGAGGCAATAGCGGAAAATACTCCGCTTTGGATTGCCCAAAGAGAGGGAAGGGCAAAGGACTCTACCGACCATACGCAACCAGCACTGCTGAAAATGCTGACACTTGGGGCAGAGCGTGGTACGGACTTCTTGACGGCGATTAAGAAGCTGAACATCGTCCCTACGGCTTGTTCTTACGAACTTGATCCTTGCGACTTGCTCAAAGCTAAAGAAATGCAACTCAAGCGTGATACCGACTACAAGAAATCGCCAGCCGATGATGGTCTGAATATGCAGACAGGTGTCCTTGGCAATAAAGGGCGTGTTCACTTGAGGACAGGTCGTCCGCTGAATGAAATCCTTGAAAAAGAGGACTTCTCTGATATGAAAGATGCCCAAATCATTGAGAAGGTTGCAAGCCTTATTGATGAGGAAATCTATCGCTCTTACAAGCTCTACCCTTATAACTATGTGGCTCTTGACTTGATGACCAGTGAAGGTGGAGAAATGCAGTACAATAGTTATTATACGGAAGAGGATTATAATAACTTTATTTGTTATGTAACGTTTAAGGTTGATGATATTGAGCTTCCTGAAGGTGTGGAGAAGGATAGACAATTTCTTTTTAATCGTATCGTAGAGATGTATGCTAACCCTGCTAAAAATCAAATAAATACATTATCAAAATAGTAAGACAATGAAGACGTTTTCAAAATTATTAATGATTAGTTTGAGCTTGGCTATCGGCTTGGCTCTGACAAGTACAAGTTTGAAGGCTGATAGACAAACACTCCTACCCAAGCCAAAGGAAATCAATTATTGCTATTGCCCTCCATTTAGTCTTGAGCGTGGTATCCGACTGGATTTGCCAAACTTAGGCAAAACGCCCCTGCGTATCAAGGAGGCTCTTACCGAATTGATTACCAGCAATGGTGGACATATTGACCCTAAGTCAGATGTTGTCATCAGTCTCGGTGGTCTATCTTTTGGGATTGATGGTGCGGAGTTTCAAGACGAAGCCTATAGCTTTAAGGTAGAGACGAATAAAATCGTGATTTCTGCTCCAAAGGTCTTGGGGCTTTTCCGTGCTGTTCAGACGCTAACTCAGTTGGCAGAAGGGGAGAATAAACAAGTTGTTGCCTGCTCTGTCAAGGACTGGTCGGCGTGGCGAGTACGTGGCTATATGCACGACTGCGGACGTAGTTACTTGCCTATTGATAAGCTCAAAGAACAAATTATTAAGTTAGCTTACTTCAAGATTAATGTTTTTCATTGGCATTTGACAGATAACCAAGGTTGGCGTTTGCAGAGTAAGGTTTATCCTCAGCTTAATGGAGCGAGTGCTTATGGCAGACACCCAGAGAAGTTCTATACCATTGAAGAGGCTAAGGAGCTTGTTCGCTTAGCTAATCAGTATGGTGTGACAGTTATCCCAGAGATTGATATGCCAGGGCATAGCGAAGCTTTCCGTAAAGCTATGGGACATAGTATGCTGACCGAAGAGGGACTTAAAGAGATGAAGGCGATTGTCGCCGAAGCCTCCGAGACTTTCTCCGAAACAGATTGGCTACACATCGGTACCGATGAAGTGAGAAGACCAGACCTTGGTACGATGGATTGGAAAGAGTTTGTGCCTAAGATGACGAAGTTTATCCACGCTCTTGGTAAAAATGTAATGAGCTGGAACCCCGGTTATCATCACGCTGATGGACAGGTGAATATGACACAAATGTGGTCGTCTCGAGGTCGTCCGACGACGGGTATCCCTGCTGTGGACTCTCGCTACCACTATATCAATCACTACGATCAATATGCCGACATCGTTGGTTTGTATCATAGCAACATCGCTAAGCAACAAAAGCAAAGTGGACAATATGCAGGTGCTATCATCGGTATTTGGAACGATAGAAATGTACCATCTTACGATGATATTATCAATCAGAACGCTTTTTACGGCTCAATGCTTGCTATTGCAGAACGTGCTTGGCAGGGAGGCGGTAAGGCTTACTTTGAGCAAGGAGGTGTGATGCTTGACCCAAAAGATCATAAGGACTTTGCAGACTGGGAGCGTCGTTTCCTTTTCCATAAGTATCACAGCCTAAAGAGTGAACCTATTGCCTACGTGAAGCAAACAAACGTTAATTGGTTGATTACCGATGCTTTTCCAAATAATGGAGATACTAAGAAGGTATTCCCTCCTGAAACGAGTGAAAAGCTGACTAAATCCTATACTTATGATGGTAAGACTTACGGCACTAAAGAAGCTGTCGGTGCTGGTATTTATCTAAGACACGTTTGGGGCGAAAGCATTATCCCAGCTTTCTACAAGAAGCCAAAAGCTAATGCAACGGCTTATGCTTTTACTTATGTTTATTCGCCTATGGAGCAAGAGGTCGCTGCTCAAATCGGCTTCCAAGACTATAGCCGTTCAGAACCAGACTTAGCTCCTCGTCAAGGTGCGTGGGATTACAATGATAGTCAAGTTTGGGTTAATGGCAAGGCTATTGCTCCTCCTGTTTGGCAGAATACACATACAAGCAAGAGCCAAGAGATTACGCTTAAGAATGAAAACTTCTGTACACGCCCTGTTGTCCCTATTCACTTGAATAAGGGGTGGAATAAAGTCTTGATTAAGTTGCCTAATCACGGCTTCCGTCTCGGAGCTGTTCGTTTGGTTAAGTGGATGTTTACTTTCGTCTTGACAACTGCTGACGGCAAAAAAGCCTTGGATAATGTGGTTTATGACCCAGAGATGAAGAAGTCTTCTGAGCATAATCCTTCTCCTGTTGAGGTTTTAGAGCAAGCTCAATCTCAGATTTACCCAAATCCTTGTGGCAATACGCTCTTTTTGAAGAATGTAGATAGAGCTAATATCTTCGCTTTGAATGGCAATTTGCTTCAGACTCTTGAGGATAGCCCAAGAGAAGTTAATATCTCTAAGCTAAGGAAGGGAACTTATTTGGTACAGACCTTTAGCGGTTCTCGAGTAAAAACGCATAAGCTAATTAAACAATAGCCTAAAGGGATAAAAAGTTACTGCCCCAAAAACTCATTCAAGTTTTTGGGGCAGTAACTTTTTTATTTGTGCTTGCTTTTCTCCGAACAGCCATTGCACGAGCCTGACGAACAGCCGTTGCCCTGCTTTTTGCCAAAGAGCATTTTGTAGAGTTGATAAAGAATGTAAGCTCCGACAAGTAGAGCTATAATGCCGAGTATGATATATTGTGTTGTCATAAAGTCGTACTTAGATGAATAAACTTCCTATTTGATAGACCAAAAAGCTTAGCAACCAAGCCAGCCCACAAGAGAAAATAACGGTGAAAGCTCCCCATTTCCACGAACCAGCTTCTCGAGCTATAGCAATAATCGTTGCCACACAAGGGAAGTAAATCAAGACGAAGATTAAGAAGCTAATCGCTACCAATGGCGTGAACGAGGGCGTTCCGTCAGGGCGTTGCTCTTGCTTGATGCGTTCGCTTAGGCGAGCTGTAGCCTCGTCGCTGTCATCGTTGTTGCCTGTATAAATCACGCCAAGCGTACTGACAACAACCTCTTTGGCAGCAAGACCAGAGAGCAAACTAATGCTCATCTTCCAGTCAAAGCCAAGAGGACTAAGAGCTGGCTCTGTAAACTTACCCAAGCGACCAATATAAGATTGCTCTTGTTGCATTTGAGTAAAGTGAGCATTGAGCATACTTGTTTGTTCGGCTTTCTCTTCTTGGCTAAGCTTTGTGCTTTGCTCTATTTGGGCAATCTCTTTATCAAGCTGTGTACGTGCCTCATCTTGACGAGGGAAATAACCTAAGAACCAAATCACTATAGAGGCAAAGAGGATAACTGTCCCCATCTTTTGGAGATATTGTTTAGCTCGTAGCCACATTTGGCGAAGGATTGAGCGAAATGTCGGCAGACGGTAGGGCGGTAGTTCCATTACGAAGGGTACATCTTCTCCAGAGAAAAGGGTGTCTCGCATTAGTCTTGCCGAGATAATAGCTACAGCAATGCCAAAGAGGTATAAGCCAAAGAGTACTAAGCTTGAATATTGAGGGAACAAAGCTCCTGCTATGAGGATATAGACAGGGAGACGAGCCGAACAGCTCATAAAGGGAAGAACAAGCATTGTGATTATTCGGCTTTTGCGACTCTCGATACTGCGTGTAGCCATAATAGCTGGTACGTTACAGCCAAAGCCCATTACCAAAGGAATGAAACTTTTGCCGTGTAAGCCCATTTTGTGCATTAGCTTATCCATAATGAAAGCAGCCCGAGCCATATATCCGCTGTCTTCAAAGAATGAGATGAAGAGGTAGAGAATCAAGATGTTTGGCAGGAAGATAATAACTCCGCCAACTCCTGCAATGATACCATCTATAACGAGGTCTTTGATGGGACCATCAGGCATTAGGTTTGAGATAAGCTCTCCTAATGAGCCAACAGCCGAGTCTATCCAATCCATTGGAATAGCTCCAAGCTCAAAAGTCGTGTAGAACATCAAGTACATTAGAACTAAAAAGATTGGGAAACCAAGGAACTTATGCGTTACGATATGGTCTAATTTGTCATTAAGACTTAGTTGCGTTTGTTTGTGCCTGCGATAAGTCTCTCGCAAAGCTCCCGAGATAAAGCCATAGCGAGCGTCAGCAATCATTTCTTCTGTATCAACAGCTCCAAGATCTTGTTGGAGAGCTTTGAGGCTTTCTTCCCTTGCATAGCGGACAGCAATCGCTCTATCTTCGGTAAGTTTGTCGATATAAACTCTGTCGTTTTCCAAGATCTTGATAGCCAAATGTCGCACTTGCATTGGCGTGTAATCCTTGTAATGCTGACGGATAGGGCGAGACAGCTCTTCAATAGCAGGCTCTAAGTGTACACCATAGTTCAGTTTAAGGGGGCGAGAGCGACCTTGCTCTTCGCTTAGCCATTCCTCATCTTGGCTTAATACGCCTTCGTATAGAGAAATAAGTTCGTCAAACAAAGCTCCCAAGCCAATCCCTGTACGGCAAATAGTTGGTATCATTGGTACACCAAGCAAGGCCGAAAGTGTAGGATAGTCTAAGAGGTCTTTTCTTCGCTCCAGCTCATCAAACATATTTAATGCTCCGACAATGGGTAAGCCCATTTCTTTGAGTTGAAGGGTTAGATAGAGATTACGCTCAAGGTTGCAAGCGTCTAAGACGTTAAGGATGATGTCAGGTTTTTTATCTCCTGTTAGATACTCTCGGATATACAGCTCTTCGGGGCTATAAGGTGAAAGTGAATAAGTCCCTGGTAGGTCAATGATTTCAAGACGATAGTCTCCATAGAGGATATAGCCTGTTTTTGCCTCAACGGTTACGCCACTATAGTTGCCGACGTGCTCATTGGCTCCACTTACTTGATTGAATAGCGATGTCTTACCACAATTTGGGTTACCGACTAAGGCAACTCTTATGCGATTGAGCTTTTTATCTTCCTTGTGATTGGGGGAGAATGGTTTTGTATTCTCCATTCCGTGATGTTCAAGCTCTAAGTTTAGCTCTTCTTCATCAAGTACTTTAAGGCTTTCTTGCCCCAGTACTTTAATATCTATCTGCTTGGCATCTGCACGTCTTAGCGAGACGTCATAGCCTAAAATCTTATAATGTATAGGTCCGTAGAGTGTGGTATTCTGAACAGTGATGATTTCTTTCCCTTGAACAAAACCCATCTCTAAGATACGTTTGCGGAACTGCCCCGTTCCGTGTACTTTCTGTATAACGGCTCTTTGACCGACTTTTAATTGAGATAAATCCATAATACAAAAATAAATATAAGATTTTGATGAGTAAAAAGAATAGGCTTAATAGAAGCAAATATACCTAATTGTAGGTATATCTATTCAAGAGTCCCTATTAATAGAATGAGTGCCGTAAGATTGTTGATAAAGTGCAAGCTAATAGGGAGATAGATATTCTCACTTTTGTAATAGACTAAGCCTAATACCAAACCAATCCATAGGCGAGAGAGCAAGCCTACTACCGAGATATGAGCGAGGCTAAAGATTAAGGCTGTCATCAGGATTGCCACAAGGGGGCGAGCAAAACCCAGTAACATATATCGCTGTAAGGTAGCTCTGAAGAAAAGTTCTTCGACAATAGCTGGCAAGAGACAGATGCTAAATAGCTCAACGAGATAGAGAGGAGAGTGGTTTTTCAGAAGTCTTGTGATGAGCTTTGCGGTGCTGTCCTCTTGAGCTATACCCCAAGACTCTGGCAGTACCGAAACAAGTTGTTCAGACAGCTCGCCCAAAATAGCACTCCCACCTAAGATAATCCCAACGTACATTAAGAAACGCCCTATGCGTACTTCCCTCAAAAGTTTTTTTCCATTAGCAAAGGCTAAATGAAGCGTGCGTCGTCCATTCTTGTAGAGCAAGAGAGGGAGAAGGAAGAGAGCCAGTGATTGTATCGAGAGTAAAAGGTGCATTGAGGTCGAAGATCCGTTTAGAGATATATTCATCACGAGGCTAAGACCTCCAATTACAAGACTAAAAACTAAGAATGATACAAGTAGAGAAAAAATAAGTTTGCCCAAATAGGCAAACATTATTTTTCTACGTTCAAATTGATTGATGTGCTGTTTCATTATATCTTTTTAATGCTGGATACTTGGACAATCCGCAAAATGCTTACGGATATTCTGAGGCGTATCGCCAAGATACTTCTTACAGAAAATACTTAGATAGCTTGTTGTTGAGAATTTATACTTCTCAGCAATATCTTTGATCGGACTATTTGTCTGAATAATATCTCTAAAGATGTAGCGACTACGTTGCAGGGCTAACCACTTCTGTGGTGGCATACCAAACTCACTCATAAAGCGACGCTTGAGTATGGACTCCGAAAGATTAAAATGCTCTGCAAGTTCGCCCAAACTCATCGGTTCTCCTTTTAAGGCAAAGATACGTTTCCTAAATCCATTTTCTCGGCAATGTACTTGGCTGATAAAGTTGTTGAAGACAGTACGAGAGTATTCCAAGTTGAGCAGACGGAAAAGCTCTTGTAGCTTCAGTTCATAAAGGAAAAAATCTGTATATGAATACTTAATATAGTCTTTGACGCTATCAAACCATTTGCTTATTCCTCCGGAGAAAGGTAGAGATGTATGGACGAGCTTTTCAATACTTTTCCCCATTAGTACGCCGTCAGCTTCTTTTGAAGCTTGACCTATCTTTCCAGGGCAAGCACCTAAACATAGGTTAAAAGTAGGTAGGAAGCTAATCGTAATAGCCTCTGTATCGTTTGTCTTTGCTTGTAAAGAAAGCAAAGAGCCTATGGGTAGAATGTAAATAGAGGCTGTTGCTATTTCAGCTATTTTCGTTGTTTCATCACCAACGATGAAGTTAGTTCCTTTGATTAGAACGATTTGTTGATGTTCTTCAGCGTGAAAAATATGAGTATTAGCAGGGTCTATCTCAATATATTCAGGCGTTTTGATAAGCGAACCTTGTACGAAGTCCAAAGGAGAATGAATCATTTTCATCTCTCCCTTGCCTGTAATATGGTTCTGTTGCTTCGTCATAATTTTATATAATGAGTTTATTTTAAGCTACAAAGTTACAAAAACAAGTTCATATATACAGCATTACGTGAAAAAAAGAGCATAAGTGAGTCCGCACTCACTTATGCTCTTTTGGTATTTATTTTGAGATTTCGTTCGTCATTAGATAAATAATAGCTCTCTGTATTTAGGCAGTGGCCATAGCTCGTCATCTACGACACGCTCAAGTTTGTCCACGTGTCGTCTAATCTGATTGAGATAAGGAAGCACTTCTTCGTAATAGGCAAAGGAGCGTTGGTGCATATCTTCAATAGCATTAGCTCTCTTTCGTGCATTTGTCATCTCTTGCACCAAGCGTTGCATATTCGTTCTGTGAAAGCTAATCTTCTGTACCAATTTAATCGTTTCAGCAGACAGTTCATCGTAGTTGTCATCATCAAAGACCATTTTTAGTTTGCTGATATTATCTAAAAGCGATGTTTGATACTTCGTTACGATAGGAGCGATGTGGTTGATACAGAGGTCGCCCAAGACACGGCTCTCAATTTGAACCTTCTTGACGAAAATTTCCCACTTAACTTCGTTGCGAGCCTCAAGCTCTGAAGGTTTGAAAACGCCTGTTTGTTCAAAAAGCTTAATGCTCTCTTTTGTTGTGTAGGCCTCGTATAGGCGAGGTACGTGGGTATCTGTGTCCAGACCACGAGCGACGGCTTCCTGATGCCATTCTTCGCTATAGCCATTCCCTCCGAAGCGAATAGGTTTAGACTCTCTGATATAGCGACAGATTGTTTGGAATAGAGCCTCTTGTATATTGCTCTCTTGAGCAAGGCGTTCTACTTCCTCGGCAAAAAGTTGCATTTCGTAAGAGAGGGCAGAGCAGAGGCTAATCATTGCACTGGCAGGATTAGCTGTAGAGCCAACAGCACGGAACTCAAATCTATTTCCCGTAAAGGCAAACGGCGATGTCCTATTTCTATCCGTATTGTCAAATAATAGTTCAGGGATTTGTCCTACGCCGAGGCTGAACTCTTTCTTATCATTAATAAGAATAGCCTCTTGGCTCTCCATCTCCAAGAACTTATCCATTACGCTACTAACCTCAGAACCAAGGAAGCAAGAGATAATGGCAGGTGGAGCTTCGTGTCCACCAAGACGGTGCAAGTTCGTTGCCGAAGAAATGCTCGCCTTCAAAAGTCTATTATTACGATAGACAGCCATCAAAGTAATGGCAACGAAGGTAATGAAACGGAGATTATCCTTGCTGTCCTTACCGGGGGAGAAGAGATTGACACCTGTGTCTGTGCCGATAGACCAGTTGCAGTGCTTGCCAGAGCCATTAACGCCTTTGTAAGGCTTCTCGTGGAGCAACACTTTCAGATGATGACGGCTTGCCACTCGCTTCATTAAGCTCATCAGCAAGATGTTGTGGTCATTAGCCAAATTACATTCCTCGTAGATGGGAGCAAATTCAAATTGGCAAGGAGCAACCTCGTTGTGTCTGGTCTTCACTGGTATGCCGAGCTTGTAGCACTCTTGCTCCAAATCTTTCTTAAACTCCTGTACTCGTAGCGGAATTGCTCCGAAGTAGTGATCGTCCAGCTGTTGGTTCTTGGCACTGGCGTGTCCCATTAGGGTGCGATCTGTCAGGTAGAGGTCTGGGCGTGCATAGTAGAGGGCTTCATCTACAAGGAAGTACTCTTGCTCCCAACCTAAGAAAGTGGTACACTGCTTGACGTCAGGGTTGAAGTATTGTACGATACGAGTGGCTGATTTGTCTAAGCTATCCAAAGAACGCAGAAGAGGGGTTTTGAAGTCCAAAGCCTCTCCCGTATAAGCGATAAAGACCGTTGGGATACAGAGCGTGTCATCAACGATAAAGGCAGGAGATGACGGATCCCAAGCCGAATAGCCTCGTGCTTCAAAGGTATTACGCAAACCTCCATTAGGGAAACTACTTGCGTCAGGCTCTTGCTGTATCAGAAGCTTTCCGCTAAACTCCTCAATCATCTTGCCATCAGAGTCCAAAGAAGCAAAGGCATCGTGCTTCTCTGCAGTACCATCTGTCAAGGGTTGAAACCAATGGGTGTAATGCGTTGCCCCCTGCTCAATCGCCCAACGACGCATCGCTGCTGCAATCTCATCGGCGAGTTTGTGGTCTATAGCTTTGTGATTGTTGATGTGTTGAGCAAGCTCTTTGTAAGTCTGTTTGCTCAAATAGCTTTGCATCGTCTCTAAGGTAAAGACTGCTTTGGCAAAATAAGATGAAACATTTTCAGCTTTTTCTACGACTTTGACAGCTTTTCTTTTCGAAGCTTCTTCAACGGCTTTGAAACGTAAATAGGACATTTCTCTTTAATAAATTAGAGTTAATATTATTTCAATTTGAATAGCTTTTTAAGAAGAAGATTAGGGTTAAACCCTTTACTTATGGTTTCTTAAAACGCAAAGATAGTTGTTTTATGTTGAAAAACAAGCTGTATTTCTATCTTGAGGTTTGTTTTATGAGAACTTTGTCTCCAAATATATATTTATAAATGCTTAATTGTTGCAATCGCCTTCGGTTGCTGAGCTTGTCGAAACGTCAAAATTTAAGCCAATGCGATTCATTTGCCTTGAGGGCGACCTTTGGTTCGACAAGCTCAATGACCGAATGGTATCGCTTTTTATGTTTTGCAAATCAACTAAGAACATCAAAATGCGAGAGCATTTTGACCCTCGCCGGGAGGCGTTCCGATTTGTGGTATTTGGAAGAGTTGGAAAAGTGTTTGGGGAAAGTCAGAAAAGTTTTTGGGAAAACTTTTTGGAATTATCGGGAAAACTCATCTGAGTTTTCCCAGTCATTTTTTGACCTTAAAATAATGGTTCGTATCTCCTTGATAGATAATAAGTTGGATAAACCTGTTTGCGACAGTTCTGATTTGTGATATTTGACTAATTAAGAATGAAAAGTTAGGGCTGAAAAATGAGGTCTGACTGACTCTTTTGTAGGGCTTAATAGGCGAGATATATAGCTTCGGAATAAGAGAAGGTTTGGAGAGGGAATTCTTATTTTGTTTTGTTGTGAAGCAGGATTGATGAATTTATGTAAAAGAGCTTCGTATCTTTTTTGCTTTTAATGAAATATAAACTTACCTTTGTAGTAATTAGACTAAGTTTAGAAGAAGAATGTCAGATATTAGTATCAAAAAAGCTCAATCCCTCGTTGATGACTGGATTAAGGAATATGGTGTGCGGTATTTTGGAGAACTAACCAATACCGCTATCCTTATGGAAGAAGTTGGCGAAGTGGCTCGCTTGATGGCTCGTCTCTATGGCGAACAAAGCTTCAAGAAAGGTCAAGAAGCAGGCAAAGAAGAACTTGGCGATGAGATGGCTGACGTTCTTTGGGTGCTTCTGTGTTTGGCTAATCAGACAGGTGTTGATTTAGAAGAGGCACTACTTAAGAACTTAGACAAGAAAACGAAACGTGATAATACAAGACATATAAATAACAATAAACTGTATGAATAAGGAAAACAAATTTGTCAATGCTTTTAAGGAGTTTACTCCAGCATTGAATGAAACAGAATTAGCAAGTGCTATTCAACAAATTCTTGATGAGAACTTTGAAGCAAACAATACTGTAGAGGTTAAGAAGTTTCTTCACGGAACAATTGACCTAACGACATTGATGGGGGCTGATACTGAAACTAAGGTGGCGAAGTTCACGCAACAAGTAAACGACTATGACAACTTGGAAGAAGTGCCAAACGTAGCGGCTATTTGTGTGTATCCTAACTTTGTCAAGACGGTTAAGGAGACATTGACAGTACCTAACGTACGTGTCGCTTGCGTTAGTGGAGCATTCCCAGCTTCTCAAAGCTTCCTTGAGGTGAAGGTTGCCGAAACAGCTCTTGCTGTTGCTGACGGAGCTGATGAGATTGACATAGTGCTTAATATGGGAGCATTCCTTGAAGATGATTACTTGACTGCAAGTGATGAGATTATGGAGCAGAAGGCTGCTTGCCGTGATGCTCACTTGAAGGTAATCCTTGAAACAGGTGCTTTGCAATCTGCCGAAGCAATCCGCAAGGCTTCTATCTTGGCTCTTTACTCTGGTGCTGACTTCCTGAAGACTTCTACAGGTAAGGAGTATGCAGGAGCAAGCCTTGAAGCTGCTTACGTAATGTGTACAGTACTAAAAGAGTACTATGAAAAGTTTGGTCAGAAGCGTGGTATCAAGTTCAGTGGCGGTATCCGTACTGGTGAATTGCTTCGTATCGGAGCAAGTAGCCTTGTAGGTAGCTTGCAAAAAGAAATTCTTTAAGCAAAGAGATTTCTAAAATAATTAATTAAGGGACATACGCTTAAGGTATGTCCCTTAATTATAAATAATCAACAAATTATTGCTTGTAATACTTGTTTCTAAGATTATAAATACATAGCTTTGTAGTGGATATAGGTATTGTAGTTTGCCTTATAGGTTTTTGAACTATTTGCTTGTGTCTTGGGTTTATTAGCTATGGCTATTAATTTTTAGGCAATTATTTAGAAGAAGAAAAAGTTATGGACGAACAAGTAAAAGTCAAAACTTTGAAAGATGTTGTCG
>PDWI01001958.1_pt1 | contig 34735 bp, 30 predicted proteins | sample 1430891 | NCBI WGS metagenome assembly PDWI01 (sample SAMN01162508, study PRJNA174530) | Oral metagenome, whole genome shotgun sequencing project. | biome: Marine environment; feature: Marine mammal; material: Swab sample of the gingival sulcus; isolation source: swab sample of gingival sulcus... | reverse complement strand
CTATTGTTTTATCCCATTTTTCTATTTATTTTAACGACAGATTTGAGGAGTTTTAATCAATGAAAAATTCCATTTACACAAATTATTTTTCAGTCTCAATCGCTCTCTTTTTCAAAATGACAATGCGGACTTGTACCATTTTGTGGGCTTTTCTGTAGCACAGACTTTCCAGTCTGCGTAAAAGATTGAGGTTGCAAACTTGTTCTTCTCGCAGCCTGGAAAGTCTGTGTTACAATCCTAATTCTTTTTTTACTTCTAGTTTTGCTGCTATTCTATCTTTATTATAAAGATGTAAATTATTACTTATTGTTTTTATATAATGTTCTTCGTAAGAATCCAAATTTCCATCTGCATATGCAATATGCCATAAACTTTTAAGAATTGAATATTTTTCATCATTATTTAATTGCTTGTTTAATATATCTGTAAATTCATAAATACTAACAGAACTTTTAATTTCTTCTTTCGATAAAGAAATTATATTGTTTACTTCTCCTTCAGATAGTTGAAATTTATTTTTCATTATTTCCGTAATTCGAGTTTTTTCTTCATTACTAAAATTATCATCTGCCGTAGCAATTTCTATTAAAAGGGCACAAGCTGCAATATTTAATTTGTGCTTATTACTTACTTTTTTGTTTTCATTATTTGTTTTATCTAAAAACAATTCTTTTAAGAAATTTATCATAATACATCCTTATTCAGGGTGAAATTCTTTAGGAGTTTTTGGATCAATTGGTAAATCTTTTTTAGGTGGTCGATCAAACATTTCTGCCATATTTCTATATGTTTCAGGAATTGTTTCATGTACTTGGTCCCAATCAAAACGCCATGTCCAGTTTCCACCTAATTTACCAGGGAAGTTCATTCTAGCTTTAGAATCAAGTTCAAGAATATCTTGCATTGGAATAATAACAGTATCAGCAACTGAAGCATAAGCTGTTCTAATTAACTCATAAGTTATATTATCACCATAATAATTCAGATATTTTTGTGCCCATTCGTATAGTCCGGTATTATTTTCTCTTTCATTTATAAAGAAACCTTTCGTGGTATCATTATCATGAGAACCTGTGTAAACTATACAATTTTTTATATGGTTATGAGGTAGGAATTTGTTATCTCCATTAGGTCCAAATGAAAATTGTAGAATTTTCATTCCAGGAAAACCAAAATGATTACGAAGTTCTTCAACTGACTTGGTAATTAATCCGAGATCTTCTGCAATAATTGGTAAATCACCAAGTTCTTTTTTAATTGTTTCAAGTAATTTTTTCCCCGGAGCTTTTACCCAGCGTCCTGTTACAGCAGTTGGTGCATCTCCCGGAATTTCCCAATAAGCATCCAATCCTCTAAAGTGATCTATTCTAATTATATCAACTAATTCTAGAGTTTTAGAAATTCTTTTTATCCACCAAGAAAAATTATCTTTTTCCATTTCAATCCATTTATAAAGTGGATTTCCCCATAACTGTCCGGTTGCACTAAAATAGTCTGGTGGAACACCTGCAACAGTTTCAAGTTTTCCTTTTTTATCAACAGAAAAGTATTTTTTATTAGCCCACAAATCGGAGCTATCGTAAGCTATAAAAATAGGAATATCACCAATAATTTTAATTCCTTTCTTATTTGCATATTTTTTAAGTTTTGTCCATTGTTTAAAGAAAGTATATTGTAAAAATTTTTGGAAATTAACTTGATTCTCTAATTTTTCTGTCCATTTTTTAATGGCACCGTATTTTCTGAAGGCAATATCTTCTTTCCATTCAGTCCAAAGTCTGCCTTCGTGATATTCTTTTGTTGCCATAAAAAGAGCATAATCATCTAACCAATCGGCATTTTTTGTACAAAATTCGCCACATTCTTTAGAAAAATCCTTATTTTCATTTTTATAATTTTGAAATGCTAATTTCAATAATTTATTTTTAACTTCAATTAACTGCCCAAAATCAATATGGTTTTTATCAAATTGAGGAATTCCATCCAAATCTTGTTGGGATAGTAAACCTTCGTCTTTTAATTCATCTAAATCAATAATTAGGGGATTACCTGCAAAAGTAGAAAAAGATTGATAGGGTGAATCTCCGTAACCTGTTGGACCTAAAGGAAATACCTGCCATAATTTTTGTCCGGAGTCGACTAAAAAGTCAACAAAATTAAATGCATTTTTACCAATTGTTCCAACCCCATAATCTCCGGGTAGAGAGGTTGGATGTAATAAAATACCGGCTGATCGTTCAAATTTCATTTGTTTTCCCAGTTTTAAAAAAAAGTTAAAAATTAATATTGAGTTTAGTAAAATATTTTTTAATTTCGTAGAATAAAGTTACTGAAGTAAATATAATTATAGTATGATTTTTTTTAAAAATCATTTGTAATTATTAACCTATTGCTTTATTTTTATGCCCCCAATGATTGAAGATTGATTTATTGTTTTACTGCCCGGGGATTATCGGAGCTGAATTGAGATTGCTCTTCTTTAATTTACAATTTACGAAAAAGATAAAATTGAAACCTATGGAGATTAAATGAAAATTACTCGTTATTTTACTATTGCTGGTCAAGACCCTTTCTCTCAAATTGAGTTTGAAAAAAGAATTTCTGAAATAAAAAATCCTGATGGAAGCGAAGTTTTTAAAATGGAAGATGTAATGGTGCCAAAAGCTTGGTCACAAGTTGCTACAGATGTGATTACTCAAAAGTACTTCCGTAAAGCAGGTGTTCCCAAACTATTAAAAAAATTAAAAGAAAAAAATGTACCTAAATGGTTACAACCTTCTATTGCTGATGAAGAACTGTTAAATGAATTACCGGAAAAAGATAGATATGGTAGTGAATCGGATTCACGTCAAGTTTTTCATAGATTAGCTGGAACTTGGACTTATTGGGGATGGAAAGCTAATTATTTTGAAGGAGAAGAAGATGCATTAGCTTTTTATGATGAACTATGCTATATGTTGGCAAATCAAATGGCTGCTCCAAATAGTCCTCAATGGTTTAATACAGGTTTACATTGGGCTTATGGAATTAATGGACCATCGCAAGGACACCATTATGTTAATTATAAAACCGGAGTTTTAACTGAAGCCGAAGATGCATATACTCACCCACAACCTCATGCTTGTTTTATACAATCTATTAACGATGATTTGGTAAATGAAAATGGAATCATGAATTTATGGGTTAAGGAAGCAAGACTATTTAAATATGGTTCGGGTACAGGAACAAACTTTTCTAATATAAGAGGAGTAAATGAGCCATTAAGTGGTGGTGGAAAATCTTCCGGATTAATGTCGTTCTTAAAAATTGGTGATAGATCAGCTGGAGCAATAAAATCTGGCGGAACAACAAGAAGAGCTGCCAAAATGGTTACTCTAGATATTGATCATCCGGATATTGAAGAATTTATAAATTGGAAGTCTCAAGAAGAACAAAAAGTTGCTGCTATTGTTACTGGATCAAAATTATGTAATCTTCATCTAAATAATATAATGAAAGCTTGTTTTGCAGAGCATCCTGAAAATGATAGATTTAATAAGAGAACAAATAAAAAATTAAAGGCAGCAATTGTTAATGCAAGAAGAGTTTTTATTCCTGAAAATTATATTGAAAGAGTTATTCACTTAGCCAAATTAGGTTTTACTTCTATCGAATTTCCGGAGTATGATGTAGATTGGAATTCTGAAGCTTATGCTACTGTATCAGGTCAAAATTCAAACAATTCTGTTAGAGTTTCTAATGACTTTATGAAGGCAGTTACAGATGACTCTAATTGGAATTTATATTGGAGAACTGAATTAAAGAAAACTGAAGAATCAAAAAAAGATCCAATTCCTTGTAAAACATTAAAAGCTAGAGATTTGTGGGAACAAATTGGTTTTGCAGCATGGTCTTCTGCTGATCCTGGTTTACAATATGATACAACAATTAACGAGTGGCATACTTGTATTAATGGTGGAAGAATTAATGCTTCAAATCCGTGCAGTGAATATATGTTTCTCGATGATACAGCTTGTAATTTAGCCTCAATGAATTTAGTTAAGTTTTATAATGATGCAAAACAACAATTTGATATAAAGGCATTTAGACATTCTACTAAATTATGGACAATGGTTCTTGAGATAAGTGTTTTAATGGCACAATATCCAAGTAAAGCAGTTGCACTAAATAGTTACGATTATAGAACTCTTGGATTAGGTTATGCAAATTTAGGTTCTTTACTTATGAGGCAAGGTATTCCTTATGACAGTAAAGAGGCTGAAGCAATAACAGGTGCTATAACAGCAATTATGCATATGAAAGCTTATGCTACATCGGCTGAGATGGCTAAAAAGCTTGGAACATTTCCAAGATACGAAGAGAATAAAGATAATATGCTTAGGGTAATTAGAAATCATAAGCGAGCAGCTTACAATGTTCCAGTAGAAGAATATGAAGGATTATCAATTTATCCAAAAGGTATTGATCCCAAATTCTGTCCGTCAGATCTTTTAAAAGCAGCTCAACAAGATGCAAATAGTGCTGTAGATTTAAGTAGAAAGTACGGATTAAAAAATGCTCAGGTAACAGTTCTAGCTCCAACAGGAACAATTGGTTTAGTGATGGATTGTGATACAACCGGAATTGAGCCGGATTATGCATTAGTTAAATTTAAAAAATTAGCTGGTGGCGGATATTTCAAAATAATCAACCAATCAATTCCACCAGCATTAGTTAGTTTAGGTTATAACCAAGAACAGATTAACGAAATAGTAAAATATGCAAAAGGTACTGGTTCATTAGAAGGATGTCCATATATTAATATTGAATCTTTAAAATCAAAAGGTTTTTCTGATGATATACTTTTTAAAGTTTCCAAATTACTTCCTTCTGTGTTTGATCTTAATTTTGCATTTACTAGGTTTAATTTGGGTGATGATTTCTGTTTAAATGTTTTAGGACTTACTCAAGAGCAGCTAGATGATTTCAATTTATCTATTTTAGAACAAATTGGTTTTACAAAAGAAGAGATTTCTAGTGCAAACGATTATGTTTGTGGAACAATGACTACAGAAGGTGCTCCATTCTTAAAACACGAACATTATCCGGTTTTTGATACAGCAAACAAATGTGGTAAAAAAGGAACAAGATTTATTAAAGCAGAGGCACATATTGGATTGATGGCAGCTGCACAACCATTTATTTCCGGTGCAATTTCAAAAACAATAAATCTTCCTAACGAAGCCGGAATAGAAGAAATAAAAGATGTTTATATGAAATCTTGGAAATTAGGGTTAAAAGCCAATGCACTTTATAGAGATGGTTCAAAATTATCTCAACCTCTAAACACTGTTTCAGAAGATGTGGTTGAAGAGATTGAAGAAGAGAAAAAAGAAAATGATATTATAAAAGTTGCTGAAAGAATAATTCACAGATATATTGCTAAGAGAAGAAGACTTCCTGATAGAAGAACCGGTTATACGCAAAAAGCAAAAATTGGTGGGCAAACTGTTTATATAAGAACCGGCGAATATGAAAATGGTCAACTTGGTGAAATATTCTTAGACATGCACAGAGAGGGTGCTGCAGTTCGTAGCTTATTAAATAATTTTGCTATTGCTATCTCTCTTGGTTTACAACATGGTGTTCCTTTAGAAGAATTTGTAGATGCATTTGTATTTACAAGATTTGAACCAAGCGGTATGGTAACCGGAAATAACAGAATTAAAATGGCAACATCTATTATTGATTATATTTTTAGAGAATTAGCGGTTACATATCTTGAACGAAATGATCTTTCCCATGTTGATAGTGAAGAAATAAAAACCAGCTTGCATTCTTCAGTAGCTGAACCGGAATTTGAAAGTGAAGAAGTAATTAGTGAAAGAATGATTCATTTAGATAAAACACAAAAATTAGGAACTTCTCCATCGAATGGTAACGGAAATGGTTCCAGTATGAAAAATCAAGTTATTAAAAAGATAAAAGAAGCAAGAAATTTAGGTTACACAGGTGATATTTGTCCTGAATGCCAAAGTATGACAATGGTTCGTAATGGAACTTGTCTTAAATGTCAAACTTGTGGATCAACAACTGGTTGTAGCTAAAAATATTTTATGAATAAAAAGGGGCTTAGGCTCCTTTTTTTTTCTCTTTTTTTAATTAGCTTTACTAGTTAATAATAATATATTCTTAATTTCATTAAATATCTGTTATGGAAAAAAATATTCAAAATATTCTTGATCGAATTAAAGAGAAATGTATTGAATCAAATAGAGACCCAAGTGAAATAACCTTGGTTGCAGTTTCCAAACAAAATCCAATAGAGAAGATAGTTAGAGTAGAAAATTTTGGACTAAAAGATTTTGGTGAAAATAGAGCACAAGAATTAAAGCAAAAAGCGGAAGTGCTTTCTTTAGATGTAAACTGGCATTTTATTGGACATTTACAATCAAATAAAGTAAAAGATGTTGTTCCTTTTGCTTATTTAATCCATTCTGTAGATAGTATTAAACTTGCTAATGAGATTAATAAAAGAGCAGCAAATATTGGAAAAATTCAGAATATTCTTTTAGAAGTAAAAACTAGCACAGAAGAAAGCAAATACGGAATAGAAACTTTTGAAACTATTTATGAACTGGCAAAACATTGTAAAAAATTGTCTAATTTAAATCTTTTAGGTTTAATGACGATGGCACCATTTACACCAGATGATGATAAAATTAGGTCTTCATTTAAATTATTAAAGAATATTTTTAATGATTTAAATAAAAAAGATTTTGGACTAAAAGAACTTTCTATGGGTATGACAAATGATTTTGAAGTTGCTATTGAAGAAGGTGCTACAATTTTAAGAATTGGAACTGCAATATTTAAAAGCAAATATTAAAATGAATTTTAACGAAGAAAATATCGAACAACAAGAATTCTCTTTAGAAAAAAAAGGCTATAACAAGGAAGAAGTTAAAAAATTTTTAAGCGAGCTTAAAAATGAAATAGAAACTCTTCAAGAAAAAATTTACGGGCTTAAAGATGAAAATGAGATTCTAAAAAACAAAGTTGAAGAATATCAGCAAATTGATAAAAAAATTAGGAATACACTTGTTTTCTTAAAAGAATCAGAAAGAGATTCAATAATTAAAACAAAAGATGAAATTTCTGAAATGTTAAAAAAAGCTGAAAAGAAAAGAGATGAGCTGATACAAGAAGGTGAAAACGAAGCAAAATCAACAAGAGATACACTATTATTTCTTAAGGAACAACAAGAAATAATGTTAGCCAGATTGAAAATAATAATTGATAATCAAGAAGGGATGCTGAAAGATTTTCAAAGTGATAATACTGCGGTAAAACTTCAAAAATCAATGGCAGAAGCAGCTGCATTTAAAGCTGAATCTGAGCTTAATATAGATGCAATTTTGGAGAAACTTTTATGAGTGAATTAACCAATAAAATTAAAGATTCGCTAAAGGCTATTATTGGTGATGAAGATATTAAATACACCATTGGTATTATTTTAGGAACCGGTTTAGGTGGATTAGTAAATGATATAGAAATAGAAAAAGAAATCAATTATGAAGATATTCCTAATTTCCCGCTTTCCACAGTTGAATCTCATAGTGGGAAGCTGATTTTGGGTAAGATTTATGGAAAAAATGTTGTAGCAATGCAAGGAAGATTCCATTATTACGAAGGATATACAATGCAGCAAATTACATATCCTGTGCGTGTTATGAAGTTTTTAGGAGTTGAAACGTTACTTGTTTCTAATGCTTGTGGTGGAATGAATCCTGTTTATTCCAGAGGCGATTTAATGCTTATAGATGATCACATAAATCTATTTGGAGACAATCCACTTATCGGGAAAAATGAAGATGAACTTGGTCCAAGATTTCCGGATATGAGTGAACCATACAGCAAAGAGTTAATAAAAATTGCCGAAGAGGTTGCATTAGAGAATAAAATAAAAGTTCAAAAAGGTGTTTATATTGCAATTCCCGGTCCTAACTTAGAAACTAAAGCCGAATATAGATTTTTAAGAGCAACAGGTGCTGATGTTGTGGGAATGTCTACAATTCCGGAAAACATTGTAGCAAATCACATGGGAATAAAAGTTTTAGGAATAAGCATTATTACTGACGAGTGCTTCCCTGATTCATTACAGCCGGCAGATGTTAAAGAAATAATTGAAACAGCAATGGAAGCCGAGCCTAAAATGACTTTGATTATGAAAGAAGTGATAAGAAGGATATAATGTTAAAAAATAAAAAATATTATTTGGCTCCTCTTTTTTTAGCGGTACTAATTTTTATATCAAATTTCTTAAACACAGAGCTTTTTGGTGCAGAAATTCTTAACTTTACAGTTTGGTTCATTTTATCATTATTCGTTTTTGCTATTGGCTGGATAACAAATAATGTTTTCGGTTGGGTAAAAGGTGGTAGAATAGTTTTTTCTGTTATTGTAGCTATGGCAGTATTTAGTGCCATGCTAATTTCGTTTTTTAGTGATTATTTTTTAACTGAAAACTTACTATTCGAAAATATTATTCTTTATTCACTCAGAAATATATTTTTAGGGGCAATGTCTTTCTTTGGAATGTCAATTTCTGAATTGATTGATTTACAAAGAGAAGTAGAGAATCTTAAAAATAATGATAGCAAAAAGTTACTTGATCAAGCGAAGAAAAAAGCAGAGTTAATTTTAAAGGAAGCAAACCTAGAAGCTGAGAAACTTGTTTTTGAAGCAAATAAAAAATCAGCAAATATACTTGAACAAAAAAATATTCTTGAAAGGAAACTTCAAGAATTTATTGATGTTGAAAAAGAAGTAATTAAAAAATATAAATCAGATAAATATTAAAATTAAAGTAAAAAATTATGGCAAAGATGTACAAACAATATTCAGATGGTGTTGTTTATTCAGAAATTGAAGAACAAATATTAGAATTTTGGCAAAAAAACAAAGTATTTGAAAAGAGTACTGAGCTTAAATCAGATAAAAAATCATTTACCTTTTATGAAGGTCCGCCAACAGCAAATGGTAAACCCGGACTTCATCATGTAATGGCAAGAACACTAAAAGACCTTGTATGCCGCTATAAAACAATGCAAGGTTATCATGTTAATAGAAAAGCTGGATGGGATACACATGGTTTACCAGTTGAGATAGAAGTTGAAAAACAACTTGGGATAAAAAGTAAAAGTGAAATTCCTGAATTTGGTGTTGCTAAATATAATGCAGCTTGTAGAGAATCTGTATTCACATATAAAGATTTGTGGGAACAGATGACTAATAGAATGGGCTATTGGTTAAATTTAGATGAAGCTTATATTACTTGTACAAATAATTATATCGAATCTGTTTGGTGGGCTCTAAAAACTTTATTTGATAAAGGTCTTATTTATAAAGATTATAAAATTGTTCCTCAATGCCCTAAATCAGAAACTGTATTGTCTTCACATGAATTAGCTTTGGGTTACAAAGACACAAAGGATCCTTCAGTTTATGTTCTAATGAAATTAGAAGAATCAGAATTAACAAAAGATGGCGATACTTATTTTCTAGTATGGACAACTACACCTTGGACACTTATTTCTAACGTGGCATTGGCTGTTGGGGAAGACATTGATTATGTAAAAGTGAAAACAGAAGATACTTATGTAATTTTAGCAAAAGAAAGGCTATCAGCTCTTAGAGAAGAATATGAAATAATTGAAGAATATAAAGGTTCTAGCTTATTAGGGCAAAGTTACAAACAATTATTCCCCTACCTTAGTGTTGATAAAAAAGCCTTCTATGTTATCGGAGCTAGTTTTGTAAGCACAGAAGATGGTTCAGGTATTGTGCATATTGCTCCTGCTTTTGGTGCTGATGATTATGAGATTTCAAAAGCTAATAATCTTCCATTTTTACAGCCCGTTACTCGTGGTGGTTTATTTACAGATGAAATTACAGATTTTGCCGGACAATTTGTTAAAGATGCTGATGCTGAGATAATTCAGAAATTAAGAAAATCAGGAAATCTTTACAAAAAAGAAACCATTGTTCACTCCTATCCTTTTAGTTGGAGATTTGATAATGTTCCAGTTATCTATTATGCGAGAGAATCGTGGTTTATAAAAACTACTTCCATTTCTGAAAAAATGGTTGAACTGAATAAACAAATAAATTGGTTCCCTCCTGAAGTTGGTTCCGGTAGATTTGGTAATTGGTTAGAAGAAAATAAAGACTGGGCACTTTCTAGAGATCGTTTCTGGGCAACGCCTTTACCAATATGGGTTTCGGAAGATGGCGATATGATTGCTGTTGGAAGTATTGAAGAATTAAAAGATGGTTATATTGAAAGAGATAACAAGAAAATTTCGGTTAGAGATTTAGACGAAAGTGAAATAGATCTTCATAAACCTTTTGTAGATAATATTTATTTTGAAAAAGATGGGAAAGTATTTAAGCGTACTCCAGAATTAATTGATGTTTGGTTTGATTCTGGTGCAATGCCTTTTGCTCAGTTACATTATCCATTTGAAAATAAAGAATTTTTCGAAAAGAATTTTCCTGCAGATTTTATATGCGAAGGTATTGACCAAACAAGAGGATGGTTCTATACAATGCACGCTATAGCAACAATGCTTTTTGATAATATTGCTTACAAGAACTTAATTGTAAATGAATTGATTCTTGATAAAAATGGCTTGAAGATGTCGAAATCAAAAGGTAATGCTGTAGATCCTTTTGAATTATTTAACAAATACGGTGCTGATGCAACACGTTGGTATTTGGTAACAGGAAGTCCACCTTGGAGAACTACTCTTTTTGATGAAGATGGAATTAAAGAAGTACAAAGAAAATTCTTTGGTACTTTAATTAACACATATTCGTTCTTTGCTTTATATGCCAACATTGATAAATTCTATTTTGATCAAGACGAAATTCCTTATGACAACCGACCTGAAATTGATAGATGGATAATTGCAAAATTATCTTCAGTTGTTGAAGATTTTGAAAACTTAATGAACAACTATGATGTAACAAAAGCTGCTAGACTTGTTGCAGATTTTACAATTGATGAACTTTCAAACTGGTATGTAAGAAGATGCAGAAGAAGATTCTGGAAATCGGATATAAACGAAAATAAAGTTTCAGCATATCAAACATTGTATGAATGTTTAGTAACAGTTAGTAAATTAATTGCACCATTTGCTCCATTTATTGCAGAAGCATTATATCAAAACTTGAATAGTATAACAGGTAAAGAAGAAGCTTTTTCTGTTCACTTAACAGATTTTCCAAAGGTAACTTATAAAAATATTGAACTTGAAGATAAAATGGGAATTGCTCAAAAAGTTGTTTATCTTACTAGAGCAATGAGAGCAAAATCTAATTTAAAAGTTCGTCAACCGTTAAGAAAAATTATGATTGCAGTTGATCCAAGTAAAAGAGAAGCTGTAGCAAAGATGGCAGATGTTATTCTTGAAGAAGTTAACATTAAAGAATTGGAAGTTCTTAAAGATGATTCTGCAATTGTAAATAAATCAGCAAAAGCTAATTTTAAATCGCTTGGTCCTAAGTATGGTAAAATGATGAAGCAATTAGCTGCAAAAATTACTAAATTAACTCAAGAAGAAATAAAAGAGTTGGATACAAATAATTCTTTATCACTTGATTTAGACGGCAATAATATTATTTTAACAAATGAAGATGTTGAAATTATTAGTACTGAAATTGAAGGCTGGGTTGTTGAATCTGAAAGTGGTGTTACGGTTGCAATTGATAGTGAGCTTGATGATGAATTAATTGGTGAAGGTTTAGCAAGGGAATTTGTTAATAGAGTTCAAAATATGCGAAAAAGTTTTGGATTAGATATTACTGATAGAATTATTGTTAATTTTGATTCAGATGAAGAATTAAAGAATTATTTAGAAAAATTTGATAGTTATATTAAAAATGAAATTTTAGCTGATACACTTTCTAGAAAAAACACCGATGGTGAATTTACAGAAAAACAAAGTATTGGCAAATATAAATGTGAAATAACTATCTCTAAGGTTATTTGATTTTACGAGGAGGCAACATGTCAAAAAGTGTAAATGCTAAAAAAACAACAGCTAAGAAAAAGGCTACAGCAAAGACTAGTTCAAAAGTTGCAACAAGTAAAGCTACTAAGACTAAAACAACTGTAGCAAAAAAACAAGCAACACCTAAAACTGCTAGAACTAAATCTACATCTACAACAAAAACTGGTAGGAAAGTAGAGGTTGTAACAACAAAGGTTAAAGCGAAGAAAATCAAAGGATATCCTAAAAAAGACTTAGCAGAATTTAAAAAAATAATTCTTGAAAAGAGACAAGAGATTATTGAGCAATTACAAAATTTAAAAAACCAAATGATGGATTCAACAACTGGTCAATATGTAAATGAAAATTCACCTTATTCTTTACACATGGCAGAACAGGGAACTGATGCTCAAGAGAGAGAAAAATTATACTTATGGGCACAAAGAGAAACAAAGTTTTTGGGATATTTGGAAGATGCTCTTGAAAGAATTGAGAATGGTACATACGGAATTTGTATTGATAGTCTTGAATTAAAAACCGGAGCCCATTTAATTCCTAAAAATAGATTACTTGCGGTTCCACATACACAGCATTGTGTTGACTGCAAGAATAAAAAGAAAAAATAGTTTTTTTGAATTTAATGGATGTATTGTAATTGAAGGTTCTTAATTTAACTTTTTTTGTAGTTGTACTTGATCAAGTCACTAAATTATTAGTAAAAGGAATTTCAATTCCATTTCTTAATCTAGAGTTTTCAGGAATGGAATATGGTTCCAGTATAAATATTTTAGGAGACTTATTTAAATTTACATTTGTCGAAAATCCAGGAATGGCTTTTGGTATTGATGTTGGCGGTTATTATAAACTATTTTTATCATTGTTTTCTCTTGTAGCCAGTATTGCTATTGTAATTTACCTTTATAAAGCACGTAATAAAAAATTATTTTTTAGAATTGCACTTGCTTTAATTCTTGGTGGAGCAATAGGTAATATGATAGATAGATTTTTTTACGGAGTTATTTTTGATTATGCTCCATTATTTTATGGTAGAGTAGTTGATTTTCTTCATTTTAACGCATTAGGTTTTACAATATTTGGTAAAACTTTTGATAGTTTTCCAATTTTTAACATAGCTGATTCGGCTGTAACAATAGGTGTCGGAATCCTTTTAATTTTTCACAAAAGTTTTGAAGATGATGAAATAAAGGACGAAGAGCTAGAAGAAGATAAAGTTGAAGAGGTTATAGAAAATTTAACAGATGGCAATAGTAACAGAGAAGATAGTAAATATAAAAGTAACTGAGGGAGTAAAAAAGAAACGGATTGACATATACCTATCCAACACTTTAGAAAACACTACAAGATCCCGTTTACAAAAACTTATAAAAGAAAATTTACTTTCTGTTAATGGTAAAATTGTAAAGTCCAATTATTTAGTTGAACCTAATGATGAGATTGTGCTAACAATTCCAATTTTTCCTCGTCCCGACAAAATTGAACCTGAAAATATTCCATTAAACATAGTTTATGAAGATGAATACCTAATAGTTCTAAATAAACCTGCCGGCATGGTTGTGCATCCTGCACCCGGAAATTATACAGGAACCTTGGTTCATGCTCTTAGATATTATACAAATGAATTAAGCTCAATAAATGGAGATGTTCGTTCGGGCATTGTTCATAGAATTGATAAAGATACTTCTGGTTTACTACTAATTGCTAAGAATGAAAACATTCATTCTCATTTGGCAAAACAATTTGCTGATCATACAACAGAAAGGGAATATTGGGCACTCAGTTGGGGAAAGTTTAAAAACTCTACCGGAGAAATTGTTGGTAATATAGCACGAAGTAGAAAGGACAGAAAGCTTTTTTGTGTTTCAGAAGTTGAGGGAAAACATGCTCACACTTTTTACGAGGTAATTGAGGAATTTGATTTTCTTAGTTTGTTAAAACTTAAATTAAAAACCGGAAGAACACATCAAATTAGAGTACATCTTTCTCACATAAAACATAATATTTTTGGTGATGCTATTTATAATGGGAGAAGAATTAATTATGGATTTGAGTTACCTAAGATAAAAGCTCGTGTAAATAATTTATTGGGGCTTATAGAAAGACAAGCATTACACGCTAAGACATTAGGCTTTGTTCATCCTGTTACAAAAGAAAAAATGATTTTTGATTCTGAACTGCCTAATGATTTTTCCAATGTATTGAAAACTCTTCGCAATGAAAATTAAAAACTTTATGTTATAAGTTTGGGCAATTCAATAATATTATTAATTGAATATTTTGGTTTGATTTCTGAATCGTTTATTTTATTATGAATATTAATCCAACAAGTATCTATTCCCGAGTTTATTCCACCAAGAATATCGGAAGTTAAATTGTCGCCAATAATTAAGACTGTAGATTTGTCTTTATGTTCTAATTTCTTCAGAGTATATTCAAAAAATAGTTTATCCGGTTTTGCAATTCCAATCTCATTACTTATAATTAACTCACAGAAAAAAATCGCAATTTTTGATGAATTAATTCTTGGTCTTTGAACTTCTTTTAATCCGTTAGTTATAATTGCCATCTTGAATTTTGGTGAAAGTTCTGCTAAAGTCTCTAAAACACCTGGTAGTAGAAATGTTTGTTGAGAAAGAAATTGTAAATAAGAGTTGCTAAATTCTTGTGGCGAAATAAAGCTAATATTTATTTTTTCAAATAATCTTCTAAATCTTTCGTGTTTAAGTTGCTCTGGGGTAATTAGTTTTTTTTCTAAATCGAGCCAAATTTGTGCATTAATAGTTTTATATAAAGGCAGATAATCAGATGAAGAAATTTTTAAATTAAATTTTTTGAATGCTAATTTTAGTGCAACTTCTTCTGCTTTTTTGTAATCAAACAAAGTATCATCTGCATCAAAAAGAAGTAAAGAATATTTAATATTATTTTTCCGGAACAACAACTATACTTCCTTCAATTGGTAATTTAATTTTATAGTTCTTTTTCTTCGGATTAGATAAATAACTTTCGCGCAACCAAGGATTATAAAGTTTTAATATTTTATAGTTATATCCATATTGTTTAGCAAATAATGCCCAACTTTTTACAGAAGAATCAACATTTACTTCAAAGGTTTGAAAAGGTTGATATAGTCGTTCTTCATCAATATCAAAGCCATATTTTTTGGGAGATTGCATCATTATTTTTGTTGCTAATATTCTTAGAACATATCTTGATGTTTCTTCACCCAAAACAAGATTATAATAATTATTGGTTTCTTGGCGTTTTAGCTGTTCATCAATTCCATTCATTCCAAAATTGTACGAAGCAGCAGCCATTGTCCAACTTCCATACTTATCATAAGCATGTTGTAGATATTTGCATGCAGCTTCAGTTGATTTTTCAACATTATATCTTTCATCAATTTGCTTGTTTACTTCTAATTTATAACTTTTAGCAGTACCTTTCATAAATTGCCAGAATCCAACTGCCCCTGCCGGACTCGTAACATTTTGTAGCATACTTTCAGTTACACATAAATATTTAAAATCATCTGGAATATTATTCTTTTTTAGAATTTTTTCTATTACCGGGAACCATCTATTTGCTCTTTTAATTGTAAGAAGCGTTAACGAGTGCCAATATGTATTTACAATAAATTCTCGCTCCAACCTTTCATAAACTTCAAAATTTTCTGTTGGCACTTTTTCTCCGCAAAAGTATATTTGTTTTGGTACATGTGGAGATACAATTTTATAATCTTGAGGAAAATTATTATTAGTGAGGTTATTATTAAAAACATTTGTTTTAATATTATCTTTACTAAAGCTTGTAAATATAATAAATGCTATTAGGCAACTTGTTATTCCTAAAAAAAATGGGAGATATTTTTTTGTTCGTTTATTTTTCATTTTTTTTCTTTCAAAAATCCTATTGTTTTCAGTTACTAAATTTTATTAGTTAATAAAACATCTAATTAAAAATTACATATTGTTTTCGATAATTATTTTAAGATGTTAATATAGTTATTCAAAAAATTATTTATTTTCTTTAATGATAAAGGCAGATATAATGATCAAAGAGCCAAGAATTAATTGTAATAAATTTGCATTTTCTCTAAGAATAAATAGAGCTACAAATACACCTAGTGGAATCTTTAAATTATTAAATACTGCTAAGGTTCCAGTTTTTACTTTTGTTGCACCAACATTCCACATAAAAAAGGCTAAACCCGAAGCGACAGCTCCAAGATAAAATAAAACTAATATTTGGCTTGATTCAATTTTTAATGAATTAAAATCAGTTGTAAAAAAACTAAAAATACCGGTAATTAAAACGCCTCCAAGAAAAATTATTCCATAATAATTTTTTTGTTCACTTAAAGATTTATTTGTTATTATTTTTTTATAAAAAACTTGACCTAAAGCGAAAAGAAAGTTTGATAGTTGAATAAGCAATATACCAAGCCAAAATCCAAGTTCTGTATTTTCCGAATAAATAATAACGCCGGCACCAACAATTGCTAATAAAGCTTTTAACCAGTTTGCACCGGATATTTTTTTCTCTAAAATGTCAGATATCAAAACAACAAAGAGTGGAGTGAAAATTGTAAGAATTGCAATCTCGTAAGCTTTTAAAAATTGATAGGAATAAATATATGCCGAATACATTAGTCCATATTGTATTGCACCAATTATGAGTAAATTCGATATCAATTTTTTATCTATTTTTTTTATTTTAAGAAAAGGCAAAAAAACTATCAACGAAATTACAAGTCTTATAAAGGCAACAAAATTCGGATCAATAGATGTTAATGATCCTTTGATTAAGCTGAACGATAATGCCCAAATTAGTGAAACTATTATTAGATAAATCATTCTTTAGTATTATTATTTATTTTTACGAATAATATTGTTTTATTTTTTATTCTATTTTTCTTTTATGCAATAAAAAGAAATTATAGTTAAATGATATGTAAGAAGAAAAAATGATTTTAAAACTAATTCAATTTTACAACAACATAATTTAACAAGAAAATCAAATTTAGTATATTTGAACTTCAATTATGGAGAAAAAATGTTAATATACAATACGCTTACGAAAAAAAAAGAAGAATTCAAACCAACAAATGCTCCTAAAGTTACAATGTACGTTTGTGGTCCTACAATTTATGACTATTTCCATATTGGTAATGCAAGATCTTTTGTAATGTCTGATATTGTTAGAAGATATCTTGAGTATAAAAAGTATGATGTAACTTTTGTAATGAATCTTACAGATGTAGATGACAAATTAATTAAAAAAGCGAATGAAGAAGATGTAGAGGTTGAGAAAGTTGCTCAAAAATATGCGAATGCTTTTTTTGAAGATATTGAAAAATTAGGAGTAAAAAAAGCTGATATTTATCCTAAAGCAACAGAGCATATGGTTGAAATTGTTGATCTTATAAAATCTTTGGTTGATAAAGGTTTTGCTTACAATGTTGATGGAAATGTTTTTTATGATGTTAAGAAATTTAATGAATATGGAAAGTTGAGTGGTAAAAATGTAGATGATTTAGAAAGTGGTGCAAGAATAGAAATAAATGATGAGAAACAAAATCCATTGGATTTTTCATTATGGAAAAAAGCAAAACCCGGAGAGCCATATTGGGAAAGTCCTTGGGGAAACGGAAGACCCGGTTGGCATGTAGAGTGTTCTGCAATGAGCATGAAACATTTAGGGAAAACAATTGATATTCATGCTGGAGGAAACGATTTAATTTTTCCACATCATGAAAATGAAATTGCACAAAGTGAAGCTTGTTGTACACCACAGTTTGTTAATTATTGGATTCACTTCGGATTCTTAAATATTAACGAAGAAAAAATGTCAAAATCTCTTGGTAACTTTTTTACTGCACGAGATATTCTTAAAAAATATAGTGCTAATTCAATAAGATATTTATTTGCTCAAACTCATTTTTCCGGACCATTAAATTTTAGTCCCGATTTATTAGAAAGTGCAGAGAAGGGATTGGAGAAAATTTACAATCTTGCTCAACGTATTGAAAGCACTAATCCGTCAAAAGAAAATTCATTAAACTCTTTTGAAAATGATAGATATTTATTTGCTTTTGAAAGTGCGATGGATGATAATTTTAATACTCCACAAGCATTGGCTGCTATATACGATTTTGTAAGAGATTTTAATAAGTTCTTAAATAAAAATGAAAAAGTACAAGAAGCAGTATTACAGAATGCAAAAGATTTTCTCAAATCTACATTAACAGATGTTCTTGGAATTGTTTTGTTTGACAAAAATGAACAGACAGATTCTAAAGAAGATGAGTTGATAAATATTCTGATTGATTTACGTTCAAAAGCCAAGTTGAAAAAAAACTATTCGCTTGCTGATGAAATAAGAAATAAATTAAATGACATTGGAGTAATTCTTGCTGATAGCAAGGAAGGAACAACTTATAAAATTTCTCGAAAATAATGTTTAGTAAAATACTTGTTTTTTTCTTATCAACTATTGCTGTTCTAATTTTAGTTTTTTTTGCATGGCATTATTTTTTAAGTATTTACGAAGTTAGAATTATAGTATCTCAAAATTCTGATGAAATAAAAGTTGGGGATTGCTTAAGTATTAAAGCTATTCCCGTAAATTCATTTGCTTGGGCACTTAACTTTAGAAACACAAAAATAAAACTCAAAATTCTAAACGGAAAGAGCCTAATACAAAAAGTTGAAAATTCTGATAAGAATTGTATTAAAGTTTTAGCTATAAAAAAAGGGAATATTTCTTTAGTGGTAAATACAGATTTTTCCTTACGCTCAACAAAATTAAATTTTACAATTGTTGAATAATGTATAAAATAAAAACTTATTCAATTCTGATATTTTTATTTCTCTCGTTGTCCATTAAAATTAATGGTCAAGGTTCTGCCGGTGATAGGGCTTATTATGAGTTAACTTCTCTTATAGATCTTCCAACAACTGGAATATTAAAAAAAGGTGATCTCGGAGTTGGATTTGATATTCAACATCATGGAACTTTAATTACCAAAGTAGAATTGGCAATTATTAAGAACCTAATGTTGGGATTTTCTTACGGAGGCTCAAATATAATTGGAACCGGAAAACCTAATTTTTATTTACTTCCAACAGTAAATTTTAAATTCAGATTATTTACAGAAACAAGATCTATTCCTTCCTTTACTATAGGATTCAATTCTCAAGGAAAAGGACTAAATTTTGGTACTATTCGTAGATATGAAATAAAATCTCCGGGTGCTTTTTTTGCAATTTCTAAAAACTATAAATTATTTGGATATTTAACTCTTCATGGTGTTCTTAATTATTATTTTGAAAGAGATGATGGAGATGAAAATATTAATTTGGGTATAGGATTTGAAAAAACGGTTGGTCCCACAATATCAATAATTGCAGAATATGATTTTGCAATCAATGATGATTCTAATAATTCTCTAGGTGATGGAAAAGGTTATTTGAATTTTGGAATAAGATGGTCTGCTAGTGAAAGTTTAACCTTGGGCTTAGACTTTAGAAATCTTACAAATAATAAAAAACACTATCCCAATAATAGTGGTGAAAGAGCCTTGAATATCCAATATATAATTAATTTATATTAACACGTCTAATTAATTGTACACAAAATGTGTAGTTAATTGTACACAAACCATTTTTACTATAGGAATTTGCTGAAAAATCATAGAATACTTTGGCTTAATTCTTGCATAATAAAGTATAGTTAAATTAAAGAGGTAGGTCATGAAAAAATATATTATACTAATAATTGTATCAATTTCAATTTTATTTTCCGGATGCTATACAGAAATCGGTTATGATTACGAGCGAGAAGCATATTGGGATAAAGTAGAAGATGAAACAACTGATAATGAATATGTTTCTGAAAATGATAGCTATAATGAAGTTTATAATGATACAGAAAGAGGAATTTCTGATTCTTCCGATTATTATGCCGATGAAGAGTATTATCCTGCTGATGAAAATTATGAAGAAGACCAAAATTATTATTATGATGAAAATGAATCTTATTATCCAAATAAAAGATATAGATACTATGATTCTTACTACCCAAGTATTAGATATTCAAGTTATTTAAGACTATACGATCCTTTCTGGGATTGGAGATGGTCTTACTATGATTATTATCCATATTATTCATATTCGTATTATAATAATTACTATTGTGGTTTGTACAGTCCTGTATATTATGGATGGTATCCTTATTATTATTATTATTCTCCTTATTCAACAGGACATTATGTTTTTTCAAAAACTAAAACTAGAACAAACTGGAATTCTTCATTACGTAATGGTAGAAGTGGGAGAGGATACGGATCTTTATCTAATATCGGTAGAGCATCAAGAACAACTTCTAGAAGCAAGAATACATCTCGAGTTGCTAAAAGAACTAGAACCGGTGATAGAAATGTATCTAGAGACAGAGATATAATTTCCAATGAAAGAGCCTCAATTAGTAGTAATAGAGCTTCACGAAGCAGTAGAGCAACTAAATCTATAAGAAATTCAGATAGAACTAGATTACACTCTTCAAGAGATAATCATAAAGTTAATAATAATAGATCTAAAACTATACAAAATAGATCGAGAGATATTAAGAGAAACTCTTCAAGAAAGAATGTAAATAATAAAAGAGCAATTTATAACTCAAGAGCTCATAAATATTCTAAATCTAAATATGGTAAATCAACTCGTAATAGTTCAAAATATAAATCAGGTTCGTATAAAAGTAGACGAATTTATAAAACTCAGAATAAATCTTTAAGTACACCTAAAACTAAATATTCTACAAGAAGTAAAAGCTCAAGAGTAAAACATAAATCTTCTAACAGTTCTAGAAGTAGCAATAGTAAGAGTTATGTTTCAAAACGAAGTAAGAGTTCTAGTAAAAATTATTCTTCTCCATCAAGAAGTAGTTCAAGGAGTAAGAGTTATTCAGGTTCTTCATCAAGAAGCAGTTCAAGAAGTAAAAGTTATTCAGGTTCCTCGTCAAGAAGTAGTTCTGGATCTTCAAAAAGCTATTCACCAAGAAGTAGTTCAAGTTCTAGTAGTAGAAATAGTGGAACAAGCTCAAGAAGTTCAAGTAGCAGAAGTAGAGGTAGAAGATAATGAAAAAAATATTTCTAATTATGGTAATAAGCTTTTGCACAACATTATATGCTCAGAACTTTACTGATGCTTATAGATTAGGACAACAACAAATAGATTTTGATGCACGAACTTTAGCATTAGGTAATAGTACAATAGGTGCATTGGGAAATTTTTCAAGTTCGCTTATAAATCCTGCTGGGTTGGCAACAATTAAAAGAGCCGTATTATCTATGAGCTTTAATTCCGGAAAATATGGCACCAATTCAGATTTTTTTAACTCAACGCTTGATGTTAATAGAAAAAACGGTAATAACAATCAAATAAGTATTGTTTTACCTTTACCAACCAAAAGGGGGAGTGCAGTTCTTGCGTTTGGATATAATCAAACAAAAGATTTTAATTCTATTATGAAATTTGGTGGAGAAAATAATACAAATACTTCTATGGTACATTTTTTCACTAATCCACTTTACTATAATTCGGAAATTATAGATCCAAATACTCTTCAAGAATTAGGTTGGGATTTAGGACTAAACACAAAAGATGAAAATAATAATTATTCCACGCCAATAAATGGGCATCTTTATCAAAGTGGAGAATTTAAAGAAGAAGGAAGTGTAAATAATTGGATTATATCCGGAGCAGCAGAAGTAGCTAAAAATCTATTTGTTGGTGGTACGGTTAATATAATTTCTGGTAATTATCTTTCAACTTGGAATTATATGGAAGATGATTTTGATAATAATCTTTATTCCGGATTAGTTGATCCGACTGATTCCATTACACTGGATTTTCAATCTTTTTATTTAGATGATAAGGTTGATTGGGATATTTCTGGATGGGACTTACGATTAGGTATGCTCTATGAATACAATAGGTTGTTAAATTTTGGAATAGCAATTAAGTTCCCAACTACTTACAAAGTTAAAGAAAATTATTCTGCTTATTATGAATCTAACTTTATAAATAATTTTCTTTCAGTTCAGTCGGATGAATATATTAGTGAATATGTAATTAAAACTCCTATGGAATTGAGTGCAGGTATTTCTGCATCTTTTCCTTTTATTACGCTAAATGGTAGTATTAAGTTTATTGACTACTCTCTAATGGAGTTCTCTGATGGATTTTTAGAGCAATATATTAGAGATAAGAATAAAGGAATTGAAGAAGTTTTTGAGAGTGCATTAAATTGGAATTTGGGAATGGAAATTACTCTTCCATATCCTGCCCTAAAATTGAGAGGTGGATTTATTTATAATCCTTCTCCATATAAAGATGATGGAGCTGAATTTAATAAAAAATATATTACCACCGGTATAGGCTTCCCACTTGGTCAATCTTTTATTTTTGATTTTGCTTATATTAAAGGTTGGTGGGATGATTATAGAGATAATTATGGTTGGGAAGATTCCAGAGTTTATCAAGATATTACGATTGAGAGAATGGTATTTAGTGTTTCATATATTTTTAGGTAGAGTTTTAGCGATATAATTTCTATTCTATATTTAAGAACTAATTAGAAAGACAATAAAAATAAATTTGATTTGTTTAGCAAAGCACCTTATTTTCTTAGGTGCTTTTTGTTTAATTGTTGGAGAGTATTATTAGAGGAAGAATTGTTAAAATAGAGAGTAAAGACTATTATGTTCTTTGTGAAAAAAATCATGTTTACAGATGTTCTTTAAGAGGTAAATTCAAGAATGTTTTACGACATAAAAAAGACAAACTTTTAACGCTAGATATTGCTTCGATTGGTGATTGGGTAGATTTTAATAAAATTTCAACAGAAGTTGGTGTAATTGAAGAAATTGAAGAACGAAAGAACTATCTTTCCAGAAAAGCCCTTAAAGCAAGAGGAAGCCTAAAAAGAGGCGAAAGACTTGAGCAAATTATTGCTTCTAACATTGATAATTTATTTATTGTTACCAGCGTAAAATTACCCAATTTTAATAACCGATTTTTGGATAGAGTAATTGTTTCAGCAGAAAGTTCAAAAATAAATGTAAATATTGTAATAAATAAAATTGATCTTGATGAACGAAACATTTATAAAGAATGGGAACAATTATATACGGATATTGGTTATAATGTTTTTATAATAAGCGCAGTTAATGGAAAAGGACTTGACAAGGTTAAGGATTCATTAAAGAATAAAGTAAATATATTTTGGGGACAATCCGGTGTTGGAAAATCGACTATATTAAATTCTATGTTTCCCAATCTTGAATTTGATGTGGGTGAAATAAGTGAGTTTTCACAAAAGGGTATGCACACAACAGTTACCGGTGAAATGAGAGAAGTTGAAAAAAACACTTTTATTATTGATACACCCGGAATTAGAGGAATTGATCCTTATGGAATTAAAGAAGAAGATTTAGGGCATTATTTTATTGAATTTATTCCATATTTATACGATTGTAAGTTTAATACATGTACTCACACGCACGAGCCCGGCTGTGCCGTAGTAAATGCGGTAGAGGATTGTAAAATCTCAATTGAACGATATGAAAGCTATCTTAGTTTACTTGAAACAATTGAAGATGATATGATTTACTGAGAATTTGTCGAGGACTTTTCTTAATATTATAAGTTATATTTTTTTATTTGTTTATAAGGAAGTTTTATATAAATGAGAGTTTTTATTTCAATAATTTCTTTGCTTTTTATTATTGGCTGTTCTGCTAAGGTTGAAAAGACAACAACTCAATTAAGTGAAAAAGAAGCTAAAAAAAGAGATAAGCAAAAAGAATATGCTCAACAGTTATTTATAGATGCTTCACTTTTAGATGTTGAAGGAAAGTATGCTGAAGCAATTCTTGATTATCAAGAAGCACTAAGGTTAGACCCAAGTGCAGGAATATATTATGTAATTGCAAAAGATTATTTGAGGCTAAATAAATTTCTTCCTGCATTGGAAAATTCCAGAAAATCTGTTGAACTTGAAGGGGATAATACTGAATATCTTACATTACTTGGTACAATTTACCAAGTATCGCATAACAAAGATTCTGCCGAAGTTATTTTTAATAAAATAATAGAACTTGATTCAACCAACGTTACAGCTCTATATAATCTTGCTCAGCTTTATGAAGCTAAGCAGCCGTTAAAAGCATTGGAATCGTACAAAAAAGTTTTGGATGTTACCGGTTCTGAATGGACAGTACTTTTTAAGATTGCTGAAATTAATGAAAGGCTTGGAAAGGTTGATGAAACAATAAGTACAGTAGAAGATTTACTTGAACTTAATCCTTCAAACTTGCAGTTGAAAAAACTTCTGATTGAATCGTACATTAAGAATGATAGTTTGGATAATGCTCTTGAAATGGTGAATGATGCAATAGAACTTTTCCCGGATGATCTTAATTTAATTGAATTGAGAGGTAATGCTTATATTAAAAAAGGTTTATGGAGTAAAGGTGCTGAAGATTATAAAAAAATAATTAGCATGAAAGAAATTTCGTTTCAAAATAAAGTGAATATTGGAACAGCATTCTATGGCGAAGCTCTTAACGATTCATCAGTAATACCTTATGCCCAAGATGTTTTAACAATGATTGATAAAGATTCATCTGATTGGCAAGTAAATGCATTTTTAGGTGAGCTTGCTTCGAAAGAAAGTAATGATTCGCTAATGTTAAAGTATTTTAGAAAGTCGATTGAATTGGTTCCTAATAATAGTGACTTAAGAATTAGGCTTGGTCAGATTTTATTTGAAAGTGGAGATTATATAAATGCAGCAATTGAAATGGAAAAAGCTGTTGCAAAATTTCCTCAAAATTTTGTTATAAATTTTATTTTAGGTTTATCCCTCTCGCAATCTGCTGATCACGAAGGAGCATTGCCTTATCTTAAAAAATCTGTTGAGTTAAATCCCAATGACCTTAATTCGACATTGTCTTATAGTTTTGCATTAACCCAAACTGATAAAGATGATGATGCACTTGTTTATTTGGAAAGAGCATTAAGGATTGATAACAGAAATACTCAAGCTTTAGGAATGATGGGGCTAATTTTTGATAATAAAAAATTATATAGTAAGAGTGATAGTATTTACGCTATTGCAGTTGCAATTGATTCAAGTGATATTATAATACTTAATAATTATGCATATTCGCTTGCCGATAGAGGGGTAGAGTTAGAAAGAGCTTTAATGATGGTGCAGAAAGCATTAGATATTGAACCGGAAAATTCTTCTTACCTGGATACAATTGGATGGGTGCATTATAAATTAGGTAATTATGAAACTGCGATTGAGTATATTAACAAAGCACTAGAAAATGATGAAAATAATGCGACATTATTGGACCATCTTGCAGATATTTATTATAAGAATAGTTATAAAGATAAAGCAATTGAGTTGTGGAAAAATGCACTGAAAATAGATCCTTCGTTAGAAGAAATAAAAAATAAAATTGAAAAGGGTATAGATTGAGTAAAATAATTAAGGGCATTTCGTTTTTAATAATAATTTTGTTTATAGAAAGTTGTGTGCCTTCCAAACCGATTTACGAAGAGGAAGTTTTACCCGCTGATAGGTTGGTGAAAAAAATAGAAGCAAACAGAAGAAAAATAAAAACGTTTGAAGGATATGGAATTATTAATGTTGAAAGTCCTGAATTAGAAGCAAAAGCAACATTTGAACTTTACCTAAAGAAACCGGATTCGCTTAAATTTATAATATATGGACCATTTGGAATTGATCTTGCTGAAGCACTTGTTACTAATTCTGAATTTTTCTTTTATGATATTATGAAAAATGTTGTTTATAAAGGAAGAAATAATAATAATATTCTTAAAAGAGTTTTTCATATTGATCTTTCTTTTAATGAGCTAATTAATGCATTTGCCGGAGCAGTAAATCTTACTGATAAATTAAGATTGGAACCGGATAAATTTAGTTTTTCTGATGAAGAATACTCCCTTACATATTTCGATTCATTGGCAAATAAACAAAGCGACTATAAAATAAAAATTGATAACTTTGCTATTACAAATTACAAACTTTATAAGATGCCAAATATACTTTTGTTCGAAGGTGCATATTCTGACTTTGCAATAATGAATAAAGTAGCAATTCCATATTTAACGGTTGTTCAAAATAAAATTAGTAATCAAAAAGTTACCATTGATTACAGAAATATTGAGGTTAATAAAAAAATAGAAGGACTTGAATTAGATATTCCATCTGATGCAAGAGTAAAAGAATTGTGATTAAAAAGTGTTTATACATATTATGGATATTGCTTCCTTTAACTTTAACTGCTCAAATTAATGAACAGATTGGGAGTAAAAATAAAGAGCTGAAAGGGTTAAGAAGTGAGATAAAAAAACTTGAATCTGAACTTTCCGGTCTTACTGAAGAGGAAAAGAAAAACTTATCAGTATTAAAGAAAATTGATAGGCAAAAATTATTACTAGGTAAAAGTATAAAAGAATTAGAGAAAGAAGAAAAGAGAAAAGAAAAGAGAATTGCATCTTTAAAGAATAAGATTGCTAAACTTCAGAAAAAGTTAAAAAGGCTTAGAGAAAATTATGGTAATTACATAACCTGGCTTTATAAAGAAGGAGATAATTCTACACTAAAGTTTTTATTAGATGCAGAATCATTTAACCAAGCTTTAATTAGATATAAGCATTTAGAGTATGTTCATAAAAAAAACTCAGAAATAGTTTCTGATCTGAAGCAAACAAAAAATGAGTATAATAAAACAATTGCTCATTTAGATATTGAAGTTAAAGAGCAACTTAGAATTATTGATCAAAAGACTTCGGAAAGAAATAAATTATTAGAGCGTAGAGCAGAAAGAGCTGACATAATTAATTCCCTAAAAGAAAATAAAGAAAATGTAATTAAAGAAATTGATGATAAACGTAAGATGGAAGTTGCGATTAAGGAATTAATTGCAGAATTAATTGAGAAGGAAAGGGAAAGAGAAAGGAAATTAAGAATAGCAAAATTAAAAGGGGAAATTGAAAACTACGAAAGTTATTTTAATTATAGTGGTTTTGAAAAGTTCTCTGAATTGAAAGGTATCTTAAATTGGCCTATAAAGGGTGGAGAAATTACACGAGGATTTGGTGAAAATACAAATGAACGGACAAATACTGTTTCGTTGAATTATGGGATTGATATTGAAGCAAAAGGTGATAGAGAAGTTTATGCAGTTGCAGAGGGAATAGTTAGCACAATTAAATGGATAGTTGGATTTGGAAGTGTGGTAATTATAACACATAGCGAAAATTTTAGAACGGTTTATGGGCATCTTGCAGATATTCATTTATTGGAAGGAAATAAAGTTGTTGCCGGAGATTTAATTGGTACAGTTAACGAAAGTTTGGAAGGTAATATTTTACATTTTGGAATTTGGGATGAGAGATTATACCAAAACCCAGAAGAATGGTTAGTAAAGAAGTAGATGTTGTTTAAAGAGGTTGTAAAAAATACACTTAAAAGAAATAAAGTTCTTGTTAAGAATTTTTCCTCACTTACATTATTACAAATTTCGCAATATATTTTACCCTTAATTACATTCCCATATTTAGTTAGAGTTTTAGGTCCCGATGGTTATGGTCTTGTAGCTTTTGCTACGGCATTTGTTGGGTACTTTACAGTTTTAATAGATTATGGTTTTAATCTTTCAGCTACTAAAGAAATATCTGTTAACCGAAATGATAAAGTGAAAGTTTCAGAAATATATAGCTCGGTAATTATTGTGAAGCTAATATTGTTTGTCATTAGTATCTTTATTGTTATTCCGATTATATGTGGTTTTACAAAGTTTCAAAAAGATTCAGAAGTTTATTTAATTAGTTTTCTGTCTGTATTTGGTACCACGATGTTTCCGGTTTGGTTTTTCCAAGGAATGGAGAGAATGAGTTTTATTAGCTTCATAAATATTGTAATTAAAATTCTGTGGGTTTTTTCTATTTTTATTTTTATACATAGCTATAATGATATAATAACATTGGTTACTTTAAACGCGATTAGTTCTTTTCTGATTGCTATTATAGGAATGATATCTGTAAGCATATATTTTAAGGTTAGATTTAAAGTCCCAAGTTTTAATCAAATAAAAAACGAGTTTGTTGAAGGTTGGCATTACTTTATTTCTCAAGCTTCAATTAGTCTTTATACGATTTCGAATATTTTCATTTTAGGATTATTTGCTAATGACTCAATAGTAGGATATTTTTCAGCTGCCGACAAAGTTAGAAATGCAATACAAAATCTTTCGGGTGTTGCTGGGAGAACCATTTTTCCTCATCTTTCATCAGAATTTAAAAGATCTAAAGAAGCAGCCATAGTATTTTTAAGAAAATATATACTTGTCGTTGGAAGCGTAACATTACTTTCATGTGTTTTACTATTTATATTTACTGAAGATATCATCTCTATTATTCTTGGAAACAACTATTATAACTCAGTAATATTATTAAAGATTATCTCATTCTTACCAATAATAATATTCTTAAGTAATGTATCTGGAATTCAAATAATGGTCAATTTGGGTTATAAAAAAGAGTTTTCTAAAATAATCCTATTTGCAGGAATTTTTAATATTTTTCTTTCATTTATTATTGTTCCATATTACTTAAGTTTGGGAACGGCTTTTATTGTTGTTATTACAGAGTTAATTGTAACAATCCAAATGATCAGATTTCTTAAGAAGAAAGATATTAATGTGTTTAAATTCTCATAACCTCGACTAGGTAAATTTTAATTTATATAACTCTGTGAAATATGGTAAAGATTTTACTGTAAATGTTATCTCGAATAACTTCTATTATAATGAAATTCGTACTGAAAGATTTTTATTAATGCTAGAATTATATATTGTTACTAAACTTTAATTAATTGTTATGTGAAATGATGAATATTCTAAGAAAATATAAGTTTTATGGAATTGGAGAAGTACTACTGAAAATATTCGAAGAAAAATTTGGTTTGCAATTTCCAATTAGTGCTAAAATTAGATGGGAATGGGGTACAAAAAGTGAATTAAGATATTGGGATAGATGGTTGGAAGCAAAAGGATTTGATTTACCTGGAGAAAATGATTTTCAACAACGAATTTTGCAAAAACTTGAACTGCAAAGCGAGATATTGGACTTATTACCTAATAACTCCAATATTGAAATTTTAGATGTTGGTTCAGGACCACTCACAACTTTAGGAAAAGTAAGTAAAGAAAAGAAAATTAATATTACAGCAATTGATCCTTTAGCCGATGAGTATAATAAATTATTGTCTTATCATAATATAATTCCTTTAGTGAAAACTCAAAAAATAGATGTTATGGATCTATCAGAAAACTTTTCTAAAAATGCTTTTGATTTTATCCATGCAAAAAACTGTATTGATCATACATACGATCCTGAAAAAGCGATCTTAGAAATGTTAAAAGTACTCAAGAAAAATTGTTATTTGTTATTAGTTCATAAACCAAATGAAGCAATTAATCAAAATTGGAAAGGTTTGCACAGATGGAATTTTTCAGAAGAGGATGGTAATTTTATAATTTCTTCGAAGAAAAACAGTACGAATTTTTCACAAAAATATAAAGATTTTTATGAAGTAAACTGTACTTATTCAAATAATGAACTGTACCTAAATACTATTATTAAAAAAGTTACTCAAAAATAGTGTCCTAATTAATGAAAAATAAAAAATATGACTTTTTAATCGTAGGTGCTGGCTTTTCCGGAAGCGTTTTTGCTGAACGAGCAGCTACACAACTAAATAAAAAAGTTTTAGTTGTAGAGAAAAGAAACCATATTGGCGGAAATGCTTATGATGAAATAGATGAAAACGGTATTTTAATTCACAAATACGGTCCTCATATTTTTCATACCAACAGTAAAAAAGTCTTTGATTATCTTTCGCAATTTACCGAGTGGAGAAAGTATGAACATAAAGTATTGGCTAAATTAAATGGAAGTTTTTATCCTATACCAATAAATAGAACAACAATAAACAGACTTTATGGCAAAAATTTTACAACTGATAATGAAGTTAATGGTTTTTATGAAAAAATTAGAACGAATAAACAAGAGATTAACAATTCTCAAGATATAATTGTAAATAAAGTTGGAATTGATCTTTATGAGAAATTCTTTAAATATTATACTAAAAAACAGTGGGAGTTAGATCCTTCTGAACTTTCTTCGCAAGTGTGTGGAAGAATACCTGTACGCACAAATATAGATGATAGATATTTTACCGATAAATACCAGTTTATGCCCGAAGAAGGTTATGCTGAAATATTTAAGAAAATGCTAAATCATAAGAACATAGAAATTATTTTAAATACGAACTACAAACAAATTATAAATGATGTGAAATTTAGTAAGATGGTTTACACAGGTCCAATTGATTATTTTTTTGATTATAAATATGGTAAACTACCATATCGTTCATTAGATTTTATTTGGGAAAATCATCAGCACGAGAGTTTTCAAGATGCGGCAGTAGTAAATTATGTTGAAGAAAAACCTGAGTTTACAAGAATAACAGAATACAAAAAAATAACCGGGCAAGAAAGTGAGATAACAACCATTAGTAAAGAGTATCCTAATTTTAAGGGAGAACCATATTATCCAATAATTAATGAAAGTAACAATAGTGTACACAAGAAATATTTTCTTGAAGCTAAGAAATTAAAAAATGTATTATTTCTTGGCAGACTTGCTGAATATAAATATTATAATATGGATCAAGTTATAATGAATGCTTTAATTAAGTTTAATAAGTTATGTTAAGACAAGATAATAAATCTAAAATCATTTATTTTTTTATACCTAATAGAAGAACAGTTTTATTATCTTAAGACAATTTTAGAGTTCGTAAGGGTTTATTGTAAGCTATGAATATTTTATTTACAATGGTAAATGGAAAGCCATCAGCCAATAAAGGTGGTGGTGAAAAGATTATATATCTGTTGGCAAAGTCATTTCAAAAAAGGAATATCATTTCATATTTTTTTTCATCCGAATTTTTTATTAAGCTAGAGAAAGGTTTTTTTTCAACTTCTAAAATAAAATATACAAAACCTAAAACAATAATAAATAACTTGTTGAGCTTTAATATATTCTTAAAAATATATTATCTCTATCCGGTTTACAAATCTCTTATCCTATTAAAGAAAATAAGATTTTTTTTGAAAAAAAACATATTCCAAGAGTTTGACTTAATTCATGCTCACGAACCAATATCTTTGTTTTTAATTCCAAAACAAAATGAGAAAAGAGTTCTTACAATTCACTCTAAAGGTTCTTTTATAGATGAATTAAAATTAAAATATAATTTTATATCACATAGAGTAATAGAATATCTTCAAAAAATTGAATTAGAAGGAATAAAATCTGCTGATATAATTACTTTCCCAAGTAATTATGCAAGGAATTTATTTAAAAAGAAATATGATATTTTAACTTTGCCTAATCTTGAGGTAATAAATAATGGCATAGAAGAAGAGGAAGTTACACATAAAAGTGAATTATTTGAATTTGTAAAAAGCATAAAAAATCAAAATGAAATATTTATCTTAAATATAGCAAACCATGTAGAAGAAAAAAGAATAGATTTAACTTTAAAAGTGATTTAAAAAAAAAAAATGCCTTTCTCGTAAATGTTGGTTGTGGACCTTTGACTGAAAATTTGAATAATCAAATAAAGGAGCTAGGAATTAGAGATAGAGTGAAGTTTTTAGGTAAGTTGCCTAATCATGAAGTAAATTATTTAATGAAATCGTCAGATTTTTTTCTAATTACATCAGAAAAATCTATTTTTGATTTAGTTATTTTAGAAGCTATTCAAAATGGTTGTAGAATTTTATGTAATAAAGAAGGTGGAAATAGTGAAATGATTATAAATGGTTATAATGGTTATTTAGCTGATAATAACTTACCAATTGAATATGTTCATCTTATCCAAAATTTTGATGATACTATTTTAGAAAATTTAAATGAATCAAAGATTAAATATTCTGTTGAAAATATGAGTAGTAAGTATTTCGCACTTTATGAAACAGTTAGTAATGAAAACTAATATTGATAATAAAATACCCGATTTTTTTACAACATTAGAAGATATTTTACCATCTCTTAGAGAAAATTCTGATGAAGATATAAAGTATTTTATAAAGTTGCTTCCAACTGCAATAAAATACAAAATTGTTCCAATTTTATATGAATTGCATGTATACGGTAATACTCGAAGAATAAATAGTAAACTATTTGGTAACAGGATCTTATCGAAAAAGCAAAAAATTATTTATTTTATACGCTTTTGTCTTTTTAGTATAAAATCACTTTTGTTTTACAGAAAGATTATCAGTCAAAATAAAATAATAGCTAATGTTGGATGTGAAAGAAATATCTCTAAATTTTATTTAGAAGCTATGGAGAAATTAGCAAAAAAAAATAATTCTATAGTAATATCTTTTAATGTGCCTTGTACGTTCAAATATTTATTTAATAAACATATATTTTATTATTATTCCTATAACTTTATAAAATCAGAAAAAAAACTTACATTAAATAGAATCTCTAATGTAATTTTAGATGAAATAAAAAAAAATAGTTCTTTACAAGATTTATCATATATAAAGAATAATATATGTGTAAATGTTATTTTTTTATTTAGAGAATACTTAAAGAGTGAAAAATTTCTTAACAAGTTTCGCTCTAATATTTTTGGATTAATTCAAGATTATGATTATTCTTATAACAAGTATATTTATGTGGAATTATTTAAAAAATATAATATTAGTACATTCTCATTTCAGCATGCTATAAACTTCTATAATCATTTGTATCCATATATTTATTCAGATCATTATTTGGTTTGGGGACAACAAGAGTTGAATAGAGCAAGAGAAAAAAATAGTTCACTTAACATAAGTATAGTTGGTTATCCAAAGGGATTATTTAATGTAGAAGTTTATAATAATGGAAAAAGAAATATCCTTTATTTTTTATCAAGTCATGATTTTGCTACTTCACAAACTGAAGCACGTCAATTAGATTACGTAAATCTGATTATAGAAAAGATTAAAAATAGTTTGTTAAATTATGATGAACAACTGGAATTAATCTTAATACCACATCCACAGGATAATCCCAGTCTTTATAAAGGTAACAAGGTGAAAATTTGTAATAAAAATATTGAGAGTTTATTAAGTCAAGCTAAACTTTTAGTTTTTGAAGATACAACAGCAATATTTAATTATATGTTGATGGAAATTCCAATCTTATATATAAACGATGAGAATAATAATGATCCATTGTTAAATAAAGAATTTAATTCAATTTCTTCATTCTATAATGGTGAAGATATGAATGAAAAGATAGACAATTCTATGAAATTGAAAGTTGATTTAGAAAAACGAAAGAAGCATTTTGAATATTTTTTTAGGTCAGCAAATCAAGAAGACTATATAAATCAAATTCATAATAAGATTAAAAGAAATTGAAAATTAATGTTTTACACATATCGCCAAATTTCAATTATTCATGTGGTGTAAGTAAACATATTTGTTTGTTATTTAAATATTATGATCAAAATAAATATCAATTCCATTTTATTACTAATGGTGGGGATTCTTTAGAACGGCTTGTTACGTTAAAAGTTAAATATAAAATAGTAAAATTTTCAACAGGAATAAATAATCTTTTCTTTCTTCTTACTTCATTATTTCCAATAATTGCTTATTGTAAAAAACATAATATTCACATTATACATTCGCATCATCGTTTCCCTGAATTTCTTTCATTTATTATATCAAGAATAATAGTTATTAAAACAGTTACTACAGCACATAGTTATGTAACAAATAATAAAAGTTTTAGTTTTAAATCCGATAAGATAATAGCGGTTAGTCAGTTTATAAAAAATACTATAATCCAAAATTATAAAGTATTTCATAAGAAAATTTATGTACTACATAATTTTATTGAGAAACTTCCAGAAATTAATGAAGAAAAAGTAATTTTTATAAAAAATAAATGTGACATTAAATCTGATAATAAAGTTTTACTATTTTTAGGTAGGATATCAAAAATAAAAGGGATTGATATTTTATTGAATGTGTTTGAACAGCTTAATAAAAAAAATCCAAAATTAAAATTACTACTTGTAGGTGAAATAGAAGATGAAATGAATTTAGAAAAGTATCAAAAATCAAATAATAATATTTATATTTTTTCTCCTCAAAGAGATGTAGAAAATTTTTATTTTATTGCTGATATAATTGTATTGCCTGCTAGAATGGATCCTTTCCCTTACGGTATGTTAGAAGCTGCACAGGTAGGGAAACCAATAGTGGCAGGTAATGTTGGGGGAATTCCTGAATTTATTGAAGATGAGAATAATGGATTACTTTTTGAAAATAACAAACCGGAGCAATTATTAAAACAACTTGATAGATTGGTGAATGATAAAAAGCTTAGTTCTAAATTATCTGCTAATAATACTAAGGCTTTTGAACAACATATAACAAAAGAACAATATCTTTTGAATCTTTCTGAAATATATAATATTATCTTAGAATAAGAATCTCA
>PDWI01001660.1_pt1 | contig 34749 bp, 26 predicted proteins | sample 1430891 | NCBI WGS metagenome assembly PDWI01 (sample SAMN01162508, study PRJNA174530) | Oral metagenome, whole genome shotgun sequencing project. | biome: Marine environment; feature: Marine mammal; material: Swab sample of the gingival sulcus; isolation source: swab sample of gingival sulcus... | reverse complement strand
CCGGATGTGACGGCAGCCACCGCGCTCACCTTGACCTTAACCGTCACCGATGACGATGGTGCAACCGCCACGGATACTGTCGTGGTGACGGTCAATCCAGTGACTAACCAATTGCCCATTGCAGAAGCAGGCGCAGCAAAAACTGTGATTGCTGAAGATAATGTCTCGTTGGATGGTACTAATTCCACTGATGTAGATGGAACTGTTAGTAGTTACTCTTGGACATTTACAGGTAGTGACCCAATAGGCGCCTCGGTCATACTGGTGAGTGAAAATGATGCAAAGACTAGTTTCACGGCACCGAGTGTTAGCGCTGCAACGGTACTAACTTTCACGCTCACCGTGACAGACGACGACGGCGCGACTTCAACGGATACGGTTGAAGTCACTGTTGAGCCTATAGTGGGCAGTTTGCTGATTAATGAAATCTCCAGTAGATATTATTCAGACAGTGCGCATTGGGTTGAGATATATAACCCAACGAATGCTACTATCGAACTAGCAAACTATACCCTAAGGGCTTATCAGAACGTGTCTACTTCAGAAGGCAGTCGCCAGCCACAGGAATACGTATTACCTTCAAAAACAATTCCTCCTAATGGTTACTTGGTAATTCGTGCAGATAGCGCAGTGGGTTCAAATCCTTATGCTAGTGAGAATGTTATTTATCTCAAGGATTCTGCCAACAATAGCTACTTTTGGTGGAGAATTTCGGGCTTTGTAGAGTTAGTACATAATAGCCATACAGTTGATTTTATTAGATTTGGCTCATTTAGAATCCCTCCATTAGATAGTGAAGCGTGGACGGGTGGTAATGCTCCTGAGCTGCCTTCTGGAGCGGATAGCTATGGTTACTCTCTTGCGCGTGATGGCTTAAGTACTGACACCAATCAAGCTAGTGATTGGGTAGTGCGTAGTACTTCTACATTTGCAGGTCCAAATGATGTTACCTGTAACACAGACGCTGATGCTGATGGTATACCTGACTGTTCCGAGATGCCTGGCTCAACTTATAATGGCTTGTCTCTATATGACTTGGGAGCACGCACTGGGCAAACAGACATTTTTATTGAAGTTGACTATGTTGATTCCAGTAAGAACGGTGAGTTGCCTGTTGATCTAGGTGTGGTACCACAGCAGAAGGCACTTGAGCGCGTTGCAGCGGTGTTTGCTGATAGAGGTTACGTAGTACATTTTGATGTGGGGGATTTGTTTGATCAAAACCCTGGAATCAACCCGGATAATATGGACTTAGGGGGAGGCAATCAGGTCGATTATTCGCTATCCCAGGCATTACGATGCTCAGGTTCATTAGGTGTGAGTCCTCGCCAGTACAAAGCCGCCAATATGGATCCGCGTCGTAGACAAATTTTCTTCTATATGTTGTTTGGTACCTCCCAAAGGGCTGATGGTAGTGGCGGCTCTTCTGGCTGTGCTGAAACCCCAGGAAATGACTCGCTTATTACATTAGGAGGATGGACTTTATCTGACAGTAGTACAGTGGATAGTAATATACTCATTAACTACCAAGCCAGTACGGTTATGCATGAGTTTGGTCACAATTTAGGGTTGAAACATGGTGGCTTTGAAAGCACTAACTATAAGCCGAACTATATAAGCATTATGAACTATCTCTATCAACTTGAAGGTTTACCTACTATTGGCCTGAATGAAGGTGATCGTTATTTGGTCAAAAAGTGCGGTGCTTCTCGGAAGTCATTAACCAATAACTATAAGAGTAACCCTGATGACTTTAAGATGGACTACTCGGATGGTGTTGGCTTGGATCTGGATGAGATTAATGGTGTCGTAGAGGAACGTGGACTTGGACAACCGGCGAGTGCAGCGGTAGATTTTAATTGTGATGGGGATACAGCGGACACTTTGGTAAATTACGATGTAAACCCTTGGGACAGTAGGGTAGGAGAAGAAGAGTTGTCCGTCCTTAGAGATTATGATGACTGGGCGAATATACAAATCATTTTTGCTAGAACTAATCAGGGTGATTCAGGTACGATATCCGCTGTGAGGAGTCAGTTTTCTGAACAAAATATCAGCAACTCCGTAGTGTTTGATGCACCTGTTTGGGATGATGTGCAGCCCGTTACTTCAGAGCTGCTCATGCCTCCTATTAGATGAGTCAAGGGCTACCTTGCTGACGACGATTAGAGTCTGATGTCACACAAAGGTCATTCTGTAAGCTGTAATCTACTTACAGGGATAGCGTGGTGGGATCGGCGGCTGCCGTTTGCGCACAACCGCAGTGGTGCATTTGAGGTTCGCTTGCCCTATAGTCCCGGGTCAGCGTAATGGTGTCATTAAAGATGACCTTATCGACACCATTTTCTGGGTGTTAGGGATTTTTCCCGTGTCACGAGTGATGTAATTGGCTGGGTGCCTGACTCACAATTTAGGTCACTATTGGTTGTGAGATCAATACGGGCGCTCACCGATATAATTGCCCGGAGGGTTGTAGTTGCAAACCCATAATTGCGACAAGTCACCACATTGCTGGTAGGCACAGCCGACTTCAGTGGTTTCTCTCCACACAATTTGCGTGTAGTGGCCGCATTGTTGACCGGGTTGGCAGCGGTTGGTGTGATAATTGTAGTATTGTTTTTCTTTGGCCCAGTCGTTCACGACTCGCTGGATATCTACTTCCTGAAGCTCACTAAGCCCGTCAGACCAGCGTCGTGGGCTGGCCCACCACAGGTTTTCACCATGCGGACTACCTGAAGGGCGGTGGCGCATAAAGCAACGGTTATTTGCGGCCAAGTGATCTGCCCATTCCTGAGCGTAAGCGGCCAGATCATCTGACCAAGTTAAGCTAGGGAGTCCATGTGCAGCGCGAACAGCATTATGTGCGGCTAAGGTGTCGGCAAAACGTTCATTATTACTGATGGGTTCAGGTGTCATATTAGCCTGAGTGTGCGAAATAGATTGCGGTGGACTCGTGGGCTGTAGGTTCTCCACGCTACCGCAGGCAGATATGATTAATCCACCTGCGAGTCCTGCGGCCATTGCAAAGGATGGTTTTCGATACATGCTAGTGTTATCCCCAAATAACAGATCAGCTCCTTCTAAACAGGCCTGCACATCCCTTTGCAAACCATCGGTTAGCTTATTTCACTCAACAACAAGGACTTGCAACGCATTGATTTAGGTTGCTCCAGTCCCATCAATTGCAGAACGGTTGGCGCAACATTACCCAAGCCACCGTTGCTGCTGAGTGTCCAATAATTTTTATCAATAATTAAGCATGGTACAGGGTAAACGGTGTGTTGCGTATTGGGTTCTTTGCTGATGGGGTCGATATATTCTTCACAGTTTCCGTGATCAGCGGTCAGAACAACGGAGTAGTCATTCTCCACGGCAGCATCAAGCACACGTCCTACTTCCCTGTCTACTGCTTCAACCGCTTTGATCACTGCGCCTGGAATGGCGGAATGGCCCACCATATCGCAGTTGGCAAAATTCACGACAATAAAGCTATACTCTTTTTTATTCAGTGTATTAACGATGGTGTCTGAAACTTCCTCGGCACTCATTTCTGGGCACTCATCGTAGGTGGCAACATTGGGGGACTTAATCATTTTGCGTTCTTCCCCCTCGTAGCACTCCTCTCTACCACCATTAAAAAAGAAGGTGACGTGCGCATATTTTTCAGTTTCTGCACAATGAAACTGCTTCAGTCCTGCCTGACTGACAATTTCGGCGAGGCAGGTTTCGGGTTGTTCCGGTTCAAAGGCAATGGGGCCGTTCAGGGTACTTTCGTACTCTGTCATGGTGGTCAGGTGAATAGCTTCAAACTCACCACGGTCAAAGTGTTCAAAGTCTTTGAGGGATAATGCCGCAGACATCTGGCGAGGACGATCATTACGGAAATTAAAAAAGATGGCAGAGTCGCCACTGGCAATCTTTTCGGCACCCTCAATCACACAAGGCACAAGAAATTCATCCGTCACATCATCGGCATAAGCAGCCTCTATCGCCTCAGCCGCTGTTTTAAAGTGTGGCCCTTGGTGATAAACCATTGCCTGCCATGCTTGTTCTATCCGCTCCCAGCGTTCGTCTCGATCCATTGCATAAAAACGCCCGCTCATGGTGGCAATTTGCCCACCGTGTTTATCAAGGCAATTCTGTATTGTCTGGATAAACTGAGCGCCGGACTTGGGGGCGGTATCACGGCCATCAGTAAATGCATGCACCATTGGAGTCACCCCATGAGCGGCGCAGACTTCAATGAGTGCAAGTAGGTGATTCAGGTGGCTGTGTACACCACCATCCGATGCCAGCCCCAGTAGGTGCAACGGTCGGTTTGCCGCTTTCGCAGCGTTGATTGCGGCTAAGATCACGGTATTTTCAGCAAAGCTACCGTCTTCAATCGCATCATCAATGCGAACCAAGTTCTGCTTGATAATCGTACCGCTGCCAATGGTCAGATGACCCACCTCAGAATTACCCATCTGGCCATCGGGAAGTCCGACCGGCTTGCCCGATGTGTGGAGTGTGGTGTGTGTATGTGAGCCAAAATAACGATCTAGGTTAGGCGTATTGGCTTCATAAACTGCATTGTTTTGCTTACTTGGGTTCACACCAATGCCATCTAAAATAATCAGTATGGTATTACGACGCGGCGCAGTCTGAGGAGTCATGTTTTGGGGCCTTTTGCTATTCATCAATGTGGGGGTTATCTTAAGGTATTTCAGTGGGCTGTGCACCTTGGTTGGGTGCTAATGGTATTTTTGGCGCGCCTGCCTCCTGTCAGCTCAGACTATAGGTGATTTGCTGGGTTTGTTAGCATTCTGAACCATCAGAATAAAGAATAATAATGGTTGACAATTATGAGCCTTGCGGTCGCGTATACTCGCACAAATGATGGTATGAATGCCCCACAGGTCAGTGTTGAGGTGGATCTAAGTCATGGTTTACCTGGTTTTTCAATCGTCGGCTTGCCGGAAGCCGCTGTTCGTGAAAGTAAGGATCGAGTGCGCTCTGCAATTATTAACTCAGGGTTTGATTTTCCGAATAATCGCATCACTGTTAATCTGGCTCCGGCAGATCACCCTAAACAGGGTGGGCGCTTTGATTTACCAATTGCGGTTGGTATTTTGGCGGCATCAAGGCAGCTAGAACAAGCGGCGTTGAAAGAATATGAGTTCATTGGTGAGCTGGCATTAAGTGGTGAGTTGCGTGCTGTAAGGGCGGTGCTGCCGACGGCTTTTGCTGCACATCACCAAGGCCGTGCAATCCTACTGCCACAAGAGAATGCGGGTGAAGCCGGCATCATTGAAAACGCTTTGGTACTGCCGTGCCAACATTTAAAAGATGTGGTGGCACATTTAAATCATCAACAACCAATCAGTTATTTCAAACGGACAAATGGGGCTGCGCCAGAGCGGCATTATGATGTTGATTTATCTGATGTAAAGGGACAATTTCAGGCGAAACGAGCCTTGGAAATTGCAGCGGCGGGCGGTCATCATTTATTAATGGTTGGCCCACCCGGAACTGGAAAGACGATGTTGGCCAGTCGCTTAGTAACGATTTTGCCAGAGATGACCGAGCAGGAAGCGCTGGAGTCAGCCTCCATTGCATCGGTAAGTAATCAAGGCTTTGATCCAGATGCGTGGCTAAAACGTCCTTTTCGTGAACCACATCACACCTCCTCTGCGGTGGCACTAGTAGGTGGTGGTGCGAAGGTTCTACCGGGTGAAATATCGTTGGCCCATCATGGGGTGTTGTTTCTGGATGAGCTTACGGAGTTTAAAGGTGCCACATTGGAAGTACTGCGGGAGCCATTGGAAACGGGGCGTATTGTTCTATCGCGTGCGGCCAGACAGGCCAGTTATCCGGCACAGTTTCAGTTGATTGCTGCAATGAACCCATGCCCGCAAGGTTTGGATTGTGATTTAGAGGAAAAATGCCAATGCACGGTGGAGCGTCAAAGGCGATACCGGCAACGTTTATCTGCTCCATTTTTGGATCGGATTGATCTTCAGATTCACGTGCCGCGCATGACGCATGATGAACTGAGTTGCTCAGACACTGCAGAGAGTAGTTGTCAGGTGAGGGCGCGTGTTTGTGCAGCCAGAGAGCGCCAGCAGCAACGGCAACAACAAACAAATCATACCTTAACACCCAAGGCAGTTGAGGCACATTGTCGCTTATCCGCAGCGGACAGTGCTTTACTGGGTCAGGTGATGGAATCGTTCAAGCTGTCGGCTCGTGCTTGTCATCGCATCCTGAAAGTCGCCCGCACAATCGCAGATCTGGATGACAGTGAGGAGATAGCTACGCCACACCTCAGCGAGGCAGTCTCCTATCGGGCGCTGGATCGTAAGTTATCGGTGTGATAGTCAATAGGTCTTACTTCATAACAACCCGCGACATCTACAGGATTGACATGACATGTTGATGTTTTAGGTGTGCCGCCAGTGCCCGTGGTGTCATACCTTCAGATGTTTTGGCTCTACGGCTCAAGCCTTGATTAACCAAATAAGCCGCTGTTTCCGCATGACCAAAGCGAGCTGCTTCATGCAGCGCTGACCACTTTTTCTCTGTTAGTGCGAATTTATTAGCGCCGTTAGATAGCAACAATTTAACGATTGCTAAGTGACCCTTGGCCGCTGCCTCATGTAGTGGGGTTTCTTGGTACTTGTCTAATGCATTGACATTTGCGCCACCCTCAATGAGTGATCGTGCAACATCAATCATTCCTTTTGCCGCAGCCTTGTGTAAAAGTGTTTCGCCGATGCTATCGGAGACTGCAGAGGAGGCTCCCGCTTTTGTGAGTAGCGCCACTATTGGCGCATTGGACTTGCGTATCGCAATTTGGATCGGTGTACCTTTGCTGCTACCAGTATTTGGATTTGCGCCATACTTCAGCAACATTTGCACAATGGCAGTTTGCCCGCGAGTGATAGCAGTGTGTAACACAGGGCCTTCAGCGCCTTTGGTATTGGCGTTAGCTCGATAGCGTAGGAGTTGCTGGACGATACCTGTCTGGCCGTTGGTCACTGCCATGTATAGGGCCGCCCCGCGTGGGCCTTGTGAGTTAGCATCCGCAGAATACTCCAGCAATTGCTTTGCCAAGCCAGCGTTGCCGCGCTCAACAGCCATGTATAGCGGGCTTCCCTGTGGGTGGGAGGCATTGGCATCAGCCCCATTTTTTAGTAATAGATCAATTGTTGGTTGGTGACCTTTGTTAATGGCAAGGAGTAGAGGTGTCAGACCGTTGCCATTTTTAACATTGGGATTTGCACCGTGCAGAAGTAGGCTGTCAGCAAAGTCGTAATTGCCACGCCTGATTGCCGTGTATAAGACAGGTTCACGGTTTGCACCGGTGAAGTTGACATCAGCCCCCATTTTTAGGAAGCGCTCGGCTTCTTTTATACTGCCAGCATTCAGGTTATCCGCCAATGCCTTAGATACGACAGGACTGCCTGTCGGCCTTGGCGGTACCGCACGTTTCTGCAAGCCCTTTTTGACGGTTGCATATTCTGGTGTACCAAAACCAGAGACTGCTTTTTTCTGTGTAGGTATCGTAGTATTGGTGACGGTCGGAGTGCTTTTTTTTGCTGTTTTAGCGGTGATTGCTGTTGGTGCAGAAGTGATTATAGATGATTCGCCACCACAGCCACTCACTAGTAATGCAGTGGGGAGTGCAACGACAGACATGAGTCTTAAAAAAATCATGTATTGACCTTTCCGTAATAGGCTATTTTTTAGGGGTGTAACAAATGTTGCTGATCAGCAGCTCCCAACTCAATATCCGTTTGATCAATAAATTTAAGGAATAAAGAGACATTCAGCAATTTTTAAGCGGTGTCAATATAGCCCAAACTATTGTGATTTGTCATTTAAATATTTTATTGATAGGTGATAATTGATTTTATTTATAGAAAAATACCCTTATCTAATTGAATCAGGTTGTTCATTGCTGCCGCTGTCAAAGTGCTGCCACCTGTTGTCCCTTGTATCGTGATACAGGGGATGTCGAATTGTTGATGATTTTCCCAGAGATATTGCTTGGCTTCAGTTGCCCCAAAGTAGCCCTGTGGCATACCAATAATCAGGGCTGGTTTATCAATATCGCCTGTCTCAATTAACTCCATTAGACGCAATAATGCAGTCGCTTCGTTGCCAATTAAGACAATACTGCCTTCGGCAAAACGCTTCCAGTTCTCAACGGCCACCATTGCCCGGGTAAGTTTTTTGGATTTGGCTTGTGAGATCACACTGGGTTTATCGGTCAGACAAATAGGTTCTTTTTTTAAATCACTTTGCTTCAGGCCTTCTGCTACCATTTTGGAGTCGCAAAGTATGTTGGCATTCTTCTTTAAAGCGCACAAGCCCGACTTTATAGCACTTTCGCTGATTAGCGTATCGGAAGCAATTGCTTCATCGCCATACGCCAAAATCATATGAATAAGTAATTGCTGCTCAGGGCTATCGGGGCTGTTTAGGTTTAAAGTGTCCCGTATGGCTGCGATTGATGTCTTTCGTATTAGCTTGGGATCGCGTTCGTATTTAATCATTTTCTGCGGTTTCCCAAATACTCCGGTTTAGGCACTCACATACCTTTAGCGTGATAATCCTACGATACACGATTGCAACCCCTCCCTAAAACGAAACCTGCATCCAAGTGACATTTATTCCAATAAAATTGTCACTTGGTGACATAGTTCACTTCAACTGTCACTTTACAACGTTATATCAGTGTCTACGGGTGCAACCACTAAATCAGAAAAAAGTTTTCTAAAGCAATGGGTTGCGTGATTAAACCCGATTTTGGCACTCTCATTGCAGCTAATTAACCACAATAGTGTGATTAACAACAAATATAAAGCACAAGCCCCCGAGATGAAGAGCGGTTTATCAATAATAAAAATAAAACCACCGCCAATCTCAACCCCCATGCTCTTTGCTTACCCCGGCAAAGAGCATTTTTTATATCCTGAGTCGATGCTCAGTCCATGAGCATCTTTTTTCGCTACCAAAGCTTCCTTACTTCGAGTAGCGCCCTAGCTCCTTAAGATGGGTGTATCTTAAGTTTGGTGACTCTCAAGGGCCATCTATAAGAGACCATCTGCTATTTTCGCGGTATGAGCTGCAGATTGTTTTGTCACTTAACCATTCATCGGCGTTTACTGACCTTGCAGACTGGATAGGTCAGCCACCTGTAAGAATAACTCACGAAGTAATGTTAATAGTGCTAACCGGTTGTTTTTTAAGGACTCATCATCGCTCATAATCATAACATCATCGAAAAATGTATCGACTTGCGGACGAATTGCGGCTAAAGAAGTCAGTGCGTCGGTGTAGGCATTTGCCGCCATTAAGGGAGCAGTTTTTGCTTGCTGCTGTTGGATGGCTTCATAAAGTGCTGTTTCCTGAGCTTCCGCGAACAGTGATGGGTTAACTGCGTTATTGGGCAGTTTATCCAGCTTCTTTAGAATGTTAGCAATACGTTTGTTTGCTGCGGCCAAAGGCTCCGCTTCAGGTAGTTGCTTGAATGCATTGACCGCTTTAACCCGATGGTCGAAGTCAATAGGTGAGTGAACCTCCAATGCAGATACCGCATCAACCACATCCATGCCAACATGTTGATCCTGATAGAACGCCCGCAAACGCTCCATAATATATTGGTAGGTCGGCTCTACGGCTTTGCCGGCATCAACCTTTTCTTGCAGATTGCTGGCAGCAACATTGAGTAAATCACGCAGATCCAGTGACAAATCACTTTCAATAATAATGCGTAACACCCCCAGTGCGGCGCGACGCAGTGCAAATGGGTCTTTGGTACCTGTCGGCTTTTGGCCAATTGCAAAAATGCCCAGGATCGTATCCAGCTTATCTGCCAGTGATAAAATCTTTCCGGTCATGTAACTCGGAATTGTGTCCCCTGCAAAGCTTGGCTTATATTGCTCTTCAATAGCGTATGCGACTGACTCTGGTTCGCCATCTTTTAATGCGTAATAGCGTCCCATAATGCCTTGCAGGTCACTAAATTCATTAACCATGTCACTGGCAAGGTCGCATTTGCATAATTGCGCAGCGCGTATTGCGTAGTCTGCATTTTCACCCAAGGCATTGGCAATGTAGCCGGACAGTTTGGCAACACGTTCTGTTTTCTCAAACAACGTACCAAGCTTTTGCTGGAAGACAATTTGCTTGGTTGCGTCACGGAAGGACTCCAGTGGGACTTTGCTATCTTGTGACCAGAAAAATGCCGCATCGCTGAAGCGTGGGCGAATAACCCGCTCATTGCCGTCACGAACGACGCGGACATCACTACTTTCTATGTTAGCAATAGTAATGAAGTTGGGCATGAGGTTGCCATCGGTATCCACTACAGGAAAATACTTCTGGTGATCCTGCATGGAGCTAATTAGGCACTCTTGTGGGACTTCCAGGAACTCCGCACCAAAACAGCCATCCACCGCGACAGGCCATTCAACTAGGTTGGTGACTTCGTCAAGTAGGTCTTTGTCAATCACAACCTGGCCGCCGATAGCTGCAGCACTAGCCTTGGCTTGCTCAATAATCCTGTCACGACGAGCTTCGCGGTCAACCATGACATAAGCAGCCTTCGTGGCGTCCACATAGTCAGTAGCTTGCGCAATGCTGATTTTGTCTGGATGATGGAATCGGTGACCACGGCTTTCACGCCCCGTTTTAATGCCCAGCACTTCGCTGTCCACAACCTCGCCACCCAGCAGAAGGACGACCCAGTGAACTGGACGAACGAACTCAGTTTCTTTATTGCCCCAACGCATCCGTTTGGCGATTGGCAAGGCTGCTAACGCCCTGTTTAGCATATCGGCAATTAAGTCACGAGTCGCCAAGCCTTTGACCTCTTGTTTGAAGTTAAGGTAGACCCCCTTAGCCGTTTCAATTTGCTGTAATTGGTCAAATTCCACGCCACACGAGCCGGCAAAACCTAATGCGGCCTTGCTTGGCGCACCGTCTTGATCATAGGCGGCTTTCAGAGCTGGGCCACGTTTTTCAACTAATTGGTTGGCTTGATATTCCGCAACATCCTTAATCATCAACGCCAGACGACGAGGGGATGAATAGGGCGTGACTTCACCAAAGAGAATACCTGCCTCTTTTAGGCTGTCACAAATGTGCTCAGTCAGTGCCGCTGACAGTTTTTTGAGTGTTTTTGGTGGTAATTCTTCGGTGCCGATTTCGATCAGCAAGTCTGCAGTTGTCGTAGTCATTGCTTGATCTCCTTATTCAGCTGCATCGGTTTTGAGCATCGGGAAGCCAAGTACCTCGCGCGAGTCATAGTAAGCCTGAGCGATACCACGGGACAATGTGCGAACCCGCAAAATATAACGCTGCCGCTCAGTGACAGACAGGGCGTGGCGTGCATCCAGCAGATTGAACAAATGCGAAGCTGCCAACATTTGCTCATAGGCTGGCAATGGCAAGCCGTCTTCGATCATTTTCATACTGACGCGCTCAGCTTCATCAAACTGGTGGAATAGCTCCGGCACATTGGCTTTTTCAAAGTTATAGGCGGACTGCTCCACTTCATTCTGGTGGTAAACGTCACCATAGGTAATCACACCTTCGGCACTGTCTGTCCAGACCAGATCGTAGACATTTTCGACGTTCTGCACATACATGGCGATGCGCTCCAGACCGTAGGTGATTTCGCCGGATACGGGTTTACAGTCAATGCCACCGACTTGCTGGAAGTAGGTGAACTGAGATACTTCCATACCATTTAGCCAAATTTCCCAACCTAAGCCCCAGGCGCCAAGGGTTGGTGATTCCCAGTTGTCTTCCACAAAGCGGATGTCGTGCATCAGAGGGTCAATGCCCATTGCTTCCAGCGAGCCAAGGTAGAGTTCCTGAAAATTATCTGGTGAGGGCTTCAATAACACCTGAAACTGGTAATAGTGCTGAAGTCGGTTTGGGTTTTCACCATAGCGCCCATCGGTCGGTCGGCGTGATGGCTGAACATAAGCGGCTCTCCACGGCTCAGGGCCAACTGCGCGCAGGAAGGTTGCAGGGTGGAAAGTACCAGCGCCCATTGGCATATCATACGGTTGAAGAATGGCGCAGCCTTGCTTGGACCAATAATCCTGTAGGGCGAAAATCTGCCCCTGAAAGGTGGAGACGTTGTATTCAGACATTTGCAATTCAGCAGTTTCAGTAAAGCGGAGGATTATACGGTATTTTTTTGCGGGGTGTGTTTTGGGGAAGAAAAAACCACTAAAAAAGATGCTCGCATGGGTAGCGAGCATCAAACAATCACTGATGTGATCGACTAGTCTTTAAGGAGAAAAAAATGAAAACATGCTGAAGCAATTATGCGCTAATGAAAATCACCACAACAACGCGGGCCATTGTATACCAGTAGAGCCATAATTTCTAAAAACAACCAAATTTATTGCTGACTATTAATAATTTTTAATAAATAACGCTCACCAACGAGGTAGGGAACCTCTAATGGATGGCGTGATTCGAGGGCAAAGTTTTTGGGTAAGGACGCCATTTCATCTTCAGGGAACTGCCCCTTCATAGCGTAGAACACTCCATTTTTGGCAAGGTGCATTGAGCAGCCATTGACGAAATCGCTGATTGAAGCAAAGGCACGGCTGATAATGGCATCATAGAGGGTGTCAGGCTTCCAACTTTCCACGCGGGATTGAACAACATCAGCATTTTTTAGGCTCAACTCAATAATGGCTTGCTGGATAAAACGGGTTTTCTTGCCATTGGTGTCCAATAGGGTGAAATGGCGTTCTGGTTGTATGATGGCCAGTGGAATGCCCGGAAGTCCGGCGCCACTGCCTACATCAAGGCAGTTCTTTCCCTCAATATAGGGCGCGACGACCAAACTATCGAAGATATGCGCAGGGATCATGTCATCCATCTTGCGAATGGCGGTCAGGTTGTAGGTTTTATTCCAGCGTTGCAGCAGCTCAATGTATTTTTTCAATTGGGTAAGTTGTGAGTCGCTGATAGCAATGCCTAACTGCGCAATGCCACGTGTCCAAAGTAGGTCGCTCATGTGTTGGTCTTCTGCTTGTGTTGTTGCTTTTTCAAGTGGACGAGCAAGATTGAAATGGCCGCAGGTGTAATGCCTGGAATGCGCGAAGCCTGCCCAACGGTGGTAGGGCGCTGGTCTGTCAATTTCTGCCGCACTTCATTTGATAAGCCGCTCACTTCACTGTAATCCATCGTTTCAGGTAAAACTGTTTTTTCCTGCCGAAGCTGCTTGTCGATTTCCAGTTGCTGACGTTCAATATACCCAGCGTATTTAATTTGTATTTCGACTTGCTCGGCAATGGCTGCATCATTGACTGCTGGACCCGCACTCTCAAGGCTGGTCAGTGATTGATAAGTCACATTTGGTCGTCGAAGTAATTCGTCCAGGTGATACTCACGGCTGAGCTTGCCGCCGAATATCGTTTCAGATTGTTCCGCTGAAATCATTGATGGGTGAAGGTAACTTGTACGCAGACGCTGTAATTCTTGCTCAACCTTCTCCTGTTTTTCGCTGAACAATCGCCAGCGTTTCTCATCGACTACGCCGAGTTTATGGCCGACTTCAGTCAGACGTAAATCAGCATTATCTTCACGCAATAGTAGGCGATGCTCAGCGCGACTGGTAAACATCCGATAAGGCTCCTGAGTACCACAGGTAATCAAATCATCGACCAGTACACCAATATACGCTTCGTTGCGTTGTGGACTCCAAGCTTCCTTACCCTGAATTTGTAAGGCCGCATTGATGCCTGCCAGCAAGCCTTGTGCGCCCGCTTCCTCGTATCCGGTCGTGCCATTGATTTGTCCGGCAAAAAACAGGCCATCAATAAACTTGGTTTCGAGGCTTGGTTTTAGGTCGCGCGGGTCAAAAAAGTCGTATTCGATGGCATAACCAGGGCGAGTAATGTGTGCATTTTCAAAGCCTGCAATGGAACGTACCAAGCTGAGTTGGACATCAAAAGGCAGGCTAGTCGATATGCCATTCGGATAGATTTCATAAGTATCCAGGCCTTCCGGCTCAATAAAAATCTGATGTTGTTGCTTATCCGAGAAACGCACGACCTTATCCTCAATAGAAGGGCAGTAGCGTGGGCCAGCTCCTTCGATGACACCAGAGTAAAGCGGTGAACGGTCCAGTGAAGACAAAATAATGTCATGCGTTTGCGGGTTGGTGTATGTGATATGGCAAGCAACTTGCTCAGGGTGTTCATCACGACTGCCCAGATAAGAGAATACTGGTGTTGGCGTATCTCCTGGTTGTGCTTGTAATTGGCTGTAGTCAATACTGCGCGCATCAATACGCGGTGGCGTTCCCGTTTTCAGGCGCTCAACACGAAAAGGCAATTCGCGTAAACGCTGCGCCAGTGCAGTGGATGGCGGATCACCCGCACGGCCACCCGCGTGATTCTCCATGCCAATATGGATTTTTCCGCCCAAGAATGTGCCCACCGTTAGCACAACGGCTTTTGCCTTGAAGTTAAGGCCCATCTGCGTCCGAACACCCGTCACTCGATTATTCTCAACAATCAGGTCATCTGCAGCCTGCATAAATAGGTCTAAATTTTCCTGTGCTTGGACTATATCCAGTACAGCGGCCTTGTAGCGAACTCGGTCTGCCTGCGCGCGAGTGGCCCGAACAGCGGGGCCTTTGCGAGCATTGAGTGTGCGAAACTGGATACCACCACGATCCGCAGCGTGTGCCATAGCTCCGCCCAGTGCGTCGATTTCCTTAACCAGATGCCCCTTGCCAATGCCACCAATCGCAGGGTTGCAACTCATTTGGCCGATGGTTTCAATATTGTGCGTCAGCAGTAGTGTTTGTTGCCCCATACGTGCAGCGGCCAGAGCTGCTTCGGTTCCGGCATGGCCACCACCGATGACAATGACATCATATTGTTTTGGGTATCGCATGGGTAAACTTCCAACAGAGCATTTGAGTGGCTGGCCAGTATAGCAAATCAGTCGAGGGTGCTGGCATAGTTGCTGTGGATATTTTGTTCTTGGCTTCATTGATCATTCATGCAAGAGTCTTAACTCTTGCTATTCCTGCCAACGGAGAAAAAATGAATAAAAAGATACTCGTTATTCTTGGCCATCCTGACACAAACAGTTTTTGTGCCTCATTAGCTGATGCGTATATTGAAGGCGCAAAGTCTGGTGGAGCTGATGTGCGTGACCTTAAGCTGAGTGAATTAACATTTGATCCGATACTATGGCATGGGTATGACACAGTTCAGGCATTGGAGCCTGATTTGTTAAAGGCTCAGGAGCTTATCCAGTGGTCTGATCACATTGTGTTTGTTTATCCGAATTGGTGGGGTGCAATGCCAGCGTTAATGAAGGGCTTCTTTGATCGAGTCTTCCTCCCGGGATTTGCGTTTAGGTACCGCGAGAATTCTCCGTTCTGGGATAAATTACTCTCAGGGCGCACAGCGCACCTTGTGGTAACGATGGATACTCCTCCTTGGTACTACCGTTGGGTCTTTCGCAGACCGGGGCATCATGAGATGAAACGGTCTATTCTTGGTTTCTGTGGCATAAAAGTTATAAAAATATCAGAGTTTGCGCCAATGAAAGGCTCAAGCCAGCAGCAAAGGGAGGAGTGGGTTGCTGGTGTGAAAGCACTTGGTTTGAAGGCGTGAGTGGTTAAAGCTCTCACTCACGCCCCGATTTTTTAGCAGGCTCAGGGGGCTTTTTTAGCCTCAGCCTTCGCTGCATCCTTAGCAATTCGAGCTGGCGAGCGATATTTCACCCGGTAAAACAGCGCAAATAATACTGGCACCATTATCAAAGTCAGCACTGTGGCAAAGCCCAGACCAAACATAATTGACACTGCCATAGGACGGAAAAATACGTCGGGTAACAGTGGAATCATGCCCAATACGGTGGTGATCATGGCCATTGTAACCGGACGCATCCTACTGACGGCTGCCTGCTCAATCGCTTGAATCCACGGCATTTCCTGTTCTTCATTCAGCAGTTTAATCTCCTCAACCAGCACGATACCGTTTTTAATCAACATCCCGCTCAAACTTAACACAGCCAGCAACGCCGTAAAGCTAAACGGTGTATTCATTATCAACAAGCCAGTACTGACCCCAATAATTGCCAGCGGAACAGTAATCCAAACGACCAAGGTTTGGCGAATTGAGTTAAACATGAATACGGTAATGACCACCATCAGCAAGGCGCCAATCGGCACATAGGCAAATACGGCCTTGTTTGCTTTGGCCTGTGCCTCGTATTCACCTCCCCATTGCAGGTCATAACCCGGTTCTAGCGGAATGGCTTCAAAGGCCGGGCGAATCTTGGCCAGTAGTGCCGCCGGATTACTGCCACGTTCCATATCAGGGTCAGCCAGCACCGATAAAGTGCGCTTACGGTCACGACGTTTGATCAGCGGGTCTTCCCAAACCACATCAATGCGCTCAATGATTTGTTCAATGCTGACATAGGCTTGCTTGGCCGGACTAAATACCTGAATGTTTTTGAGCTGCTCCATCGTGCCACGCTCCTGTTCTGGTGGCCGAAGTACAATCGGTAACACGGTTGAGCCTTCACGATACAAGCCAATGCTTAATCCGCTGGCGTTTAGTGCAATAGCATTGTCGAGATCGGCTTTGCTAATGCCCAAGCGGCGGGCTTCTTCGTCGTTGAAAATGGGGCGAATGACCTTGGTGCGCTGCCGCCAGTCCTGCCGGACATTAATAGCGTCAGGTTCGGCACGAAGAATTGCCAATCCCTTTTCCCCCAGTTCGCGTAGCACCCTGGGGTCAGGGCCGATAAAGCGAGCCTCAATTTTTGCCTTGGTTGCAGGGCCAATCGCCATGCGGTCAAACTTAACAAAGGCTTGCGGATATTTCTCTTGTGTGTGTGTTTTTAGTTGTTTAATCAGTGGCTCTATGTCATCAAAGTTTTTAGTGCGAATAATAAACTGTGCATAGCTTGGTGCATTAAATTCTACGGCATAGGTCAATATAAAACGTTCAGCACCACGGCCAATCGTGGTGGTGACATACTCGACGCTATCCAGTGACTTGATGTAATTTTCCAGTTTTTTTGCATCGGCTTCTGTGGCGCGAATATCGGTGCCTTCTGGTAGCCAGTAGTCCACTGTAAACATTGGCAATGGGCTATCAGGGAAAAAGGCTTGCCGCACTTGCCCGAAGCCAACGAGGGAACCGACAAACATTGCCATAATCAGCAATACCGTCAGCCAGCGGAAGCGTAGACAAAAGCGCACAATGCCGCGATATATTCGGTAAAAAATGCCCTTATACGGGTCAGGTTCTTCTTCACCCACCTTAATGCCAATTTCCTCTTTGAACATCAGATAGCATAGGAACGGTGTGATGGTAATGGCCAAAATCCAGCTTAAAAAGAGCGAAATCAACAGCACCCAAAACAAACTTCCGGTAAATTCACCACTGGCATCTGGCGACAAACCAATCGGAGCGAAGGCAGTAATAGCAATTACCGTCGCACCGAGTAGTGGCCAGCTGGTATTTTTTACAATGCGGTTGGCGGCTTCAATGCGGCTGAGTCCATGATGTAGCCCTATCATGACCCCTTCGGTGATGACGATGGCATTATCCACCAGCATTCCCAGTGCGATAATCAATGCCCCCAGAGATATTCGATGCAGCTCAATGCCTGCAATGTTCATGATAATGAAGGTGCCGGCAATGGTGAGCAGTAAAACAAAACTCATCAAAATACCGGGACGCAGGCCCATAGCAATGAGTAGTACCACAATCACAATACCAACAGATTGCGCCAAGCCAACGATGAAATTTTCAACCGATGACTCCACTTGCTGCGGCTGGTTGTAAATTTCACTTACTTCAATTCCGATAGGGCGCATGTACTCCAGTTCTTCCATGCGCTTACGAACCGCTTTGCCCACAGTAACCACGTTTACGCCTGTAGCGAAGGAGATGCCCAGTGTGAGTGCGTTTTTGCCGTTGTGGTGATAAATGTGGTTGGCAGGGTCTTTATAATCCAGCTTTAGCTCGGCAATATCTGTCAGGTACACCAACTGATTACCATTACGTCCCACCACCAAATTGCGTACGTCATCAATGCTGGAAACGGTTCCGGTCGGCTCAATGCGAATGTATTCAGAACCAACGCGCATATTACCTGCATTGGTGACTAGACTTTGTGTACTTAACAGAGCTTGCAAGCTGGTCGCCGACAGACCTAATGCATTCATCTGTGAGCGGTTGATTTCGATAATAAGCTGGCGGGAGCGTGTGCCACCCACCACGACCTTACCGACACCGTCCACTAGCACCAACTCACGACGCAGATAATCAACGTAATCCTCTAAGTCATTGTACTGATAGCCGTCACCAGTAATGGCGAGGAAGTAGCCGTACACATCACCAAAGTCATCGTTAATAATCGGTGGCTTAACGCCCGGTGGCAAATGGCCTTGCATATCGCGGATTTTACGGCGCATTTCGTCCCAAATCTGGGCAAGGTCATCTTTGCGATAGATGCTTTTCATTTCCACCATGATCTGTGACAAACCGCCCATTGTGGTGGAGGTCACTTTATCCAGGTAGGGCAGTTGCTGAATGGCATTCTCAATTGGCAGGGTGACTTCTTCTTCAACCACCTGCGCGGAGGCACCGGGGTATTGGGTGACAATAACCGCTTGCTTGATCGTAAAATTGGGGTCTTCAAGGCGACCCAAGCCCTGAAATGCGATGTAGCCGCCAATAAGCAGCAACACAATCATCATCCAGCTAATTGTTTTCTGACGAATAGCGCTTTCTGCAATAGTCATGCTGTTGCTCCGTCAGAGACCGCGTTCTTTTTGATAAATACGGATTTTTTGGCCTTCCGTGAGAAGGCTGACACCCGCCGCGACGATTTTATCGCGTGGGCTTAAACCCTGGCTAATCCGAATCATATTGTTACTAATGCCCGAAACGGTCACCGGATGTTTGTGCAGCGTCATGTCATCCTTGAGTCGCCAGACGTATTGTTGGTCGTTTTGGTCAAATACTGCCTCCACCGGAATCAGTACTGCATGGCTGGCAACGGCTTTGCTCACTTTGGATAAATCCAGATTAATGGTCGCACTCATGCCTGCTAATACCGTGATTTGGCCGGGGTCTTGCAGGCTGAACAGCACTGGATAGGTGCGAGTTAGCCTGTCGGGTACTAAATTATGCTCCTTATAACAGGCGCGATAGCTGTCGGTATTACTACCAAAGTGAACATCACCACATAATTTACGGTAGTTTTCGACTTTGCGAAGCTGGGTGAAAATAGACTCTGGCACATCAAAACGAATCCCCACATCGCCATTACGTTGCAGCTGGACGATGGTTTGTTGGGGCTGAATAAACTGGAAATTCTCCACGCTCACACTGGAGACCACGCCGTCAAATGGTGCCCGTAATGTGGCATACCGTAGATTATCCTTGGCTTGCTTAACGGCTGTTTTCGCACTTTTTAGGCCAGCACGACGCTGATCCAGCTCTGCCTTGGACGCATATTTTTTGCGGAATAAGGTATAAGCCTGTTGGTATTGGGTGCTTGCCAAGTCCAACCTTGCCTCGCGGTCTTCCAGTGCATTGCGGAAGTCATTCGTGTCCAGTTGGGCCAATAGTTGCCCCTTCTTTACCGGCTGCCCCGATTTAACCGAAAGTTTGATCAGCTGTCCTGGCACCCGAAATGCCAGATTAGTCTGATCATTTGCCTCAACGATGGCAGGGAAGGTGCGTAATTGACCACCTGTCGCAGGAATGGGCTGAACCACCAATGCCTGACGAATAATTTCTGGTTTCACTTCCGGCTGATCATCAGTCTCCAACTGACAAGCCTGTAATAAGGGGAGTAGTAAAGCGAGTAATAAAAGCCGGTCAACCACGGTCTGAGTAGACATTTAAATGCTCCGACGGATCGGTTAAGTTAAGTGGGCGGCATTATACATAATCTTGCGTCAGATTCAGTAACACAGCCGGGCGTCTCGGTGATTTTGCCTGTAACTTCAATGTGTCGAATATAAGCAGTGCGTGATATGCTCACATTTTTTGCCGGACAGTTTAGATCATGGATGAAACAACGCTACTTGGTACTGCTGAATTACCCCGCCAGCAAGGAACACTGCACTTGTTCTCTGTTGGTGGCTCATACTGTTTAAGCACAGGTGGCGCACAGTCAGAGCAGTGGATGAGTTCGGCTTCTGCACCGTCTCGTCAGGCATTGGCAAAAATTCCGGCGAAAATATTATGCAAACGTCACCAACCCAAAGTGCTACTGGGGGGCTTGGGGCTTGGTTACACCTTGGTGGAAATCCTGAAACAGTTCAATTTGCAGGCGCAGATTGAAGTGTGCGAGTGGTTGCCGGAGGTCAGGGAGTGGCATGAAAATGGTGTATTGGGTAAGGCCTTGGGCTTTCCGGTTAAGGATGATCGAGTCACACTCAATGAGCTGGATATTGCTCGTTTACTGCGTTCTAAAAAGCAGCGTTACGATGCCATTTTGCTGGATACAGATAATGGCCCTGGCGATTTGTTGTTTAAAGAGAATGACTGGCTCTATACCTTTTCCGGGATGCGTGCTTGTTTTGAAGCACTGGAGCCAATGGGAGTGTTGGCTATTTGGGCACCGTCGCCGGATGAAACCGTCAAAGGCAAATTGGTGCGAGCGGGCTTTATGGTTGAACAAATGAATGTGCCTGGTGATGACCAGGGCAAATCACAACACACCATTTGGATCGCCGAGAAACTACAACAGGATTAGCACGCGAAAAATGATGAAATCAATTCTTATACTAAATGGCCCAAATTTGAACCTGCTGGGCATTCGTGAACCAGCGCAGTATGGCAGCCAAACTTTATCCGATGTGGAGGATATGTGCCGGGCGGCGGGGGAACGCTTGGGGGTGGCGATTGACTGTTTGCAAAGTAATCACGAAGGTGAGCTGATTGATGCAATTCACGAAGCGCGTGCAGGTGTATTGGACGGGAGTATGCTGGGCATTGTGTTTAATGCCGGTGCTTATACTCACACCTCGGTGGCCTTACACGATGCCATAAAAGGCAGTGACGTGCCGGTGATTGAGGTACATATTTCCAATGTGCATGCACGTGAACCATTTCGTCATCACTCTTATCTGTCACCTGCCGCCACTGGCATTATTGTTGGCTTGGGGGTTGACGGTTATGTGTTGGGTATTGAAGCATTGGTCAGGCGCGCGGCGAGACAGCAGACAAGCGCCGTTTCGGGAGGCGTTGTTGTCTAGGTGATGACCAAATGGTTGTCCCAAGCGGTGTGCCTGTCCGAATACAGCAGTTGAACCTCAGGGTGGGTAACATTGAGATCAACGCGATAAATTCCTCCCGTTGCGCTGGAAATGACAAAATATTTTTCATCCGCCAAATACTGAATACCGCTCGGCTGGGGCAAGTCGATGTGCTGGATGAATTGGAATTGTCGGGTATCCCACAGTGTTATACGGTTACCACGTGGCGCTGTCGCGATTAACACTTCATTGTGCGGATCATGGGCGATGTCAGCCATATAGCCACGAACGGCGTGGCTAAGTGTGGTGGGAATGGATATTTCTTTGAGTGGCTGGCCGTGGCGTTGATATGCCACTAAGCAGGGAGGCGGCTGCTTATGGGAGTTTCCCTGATACTGAGTGGCAACACCCACATCACCTCGTTCGTTCACTGATAAATGCCGAATACTGAGCTTGTGCTCCTTTAAACGAAACTCATCAAGCTTCTGTCCATTGCTCAGGTCGATATACACCAAAGAGGGTTGCATGGTGTCGATATTGAGCTTGCGACGACCATAGTCGGGATGGGTTGCAATGCCGCCATTCGCCACCACTAGTGTTTTGCCATCGGGCATTAAATGAATGTCATGCGGGCCTACCCCGTGAGTTTGATATTCACCAAGAACCGTCATGGACTGGCTATCACGAATGCCAATGACCCCAGTGCCTTTATCGTAGAAATTCTCAGTGGTAAACAGTGTCGAGCCGTCTTGGGAAAAACAGCCATGGCCATAGAAATGCCGACCGGCCTTGGCATCAACCAAGGTACTTTTAGCGTTTTGAGTATTGACCACGACGCAGTGCATCTCCGGGCGGCGACCAAATGCCATGACGTGCTGCTTGTCAGGAAAAGGCAGGATGTCATGCGCCCGAAAAGGGATAGCAAAGTGTTTAGCTTGTGTTGAGGCCGACTCCCAAAGCGTCAGACGGTGCAGCCCCTGGTCGTTGTCGCTGGCAGAAAACAGGCGAAATTTGCCAGCGCCTGCCAGTGCCTTTGAGCTGATGCTAGTCACTGCCAATGAGGCAGTGAGTCGCAAGAAGTCGCGACGTTGCATCTTAGTCACCGTCGCTGTCGTTAAATCCTAGTTGGATGCCTAACTTTGCTGCAATCGCCTGAACGACCTTGGATAAGGCTCGGACCTGATCAAACAGTGCATCGCCTGCCTCTAGCTGCTTATCTTCAATCTGCTGGAATAAGTCATCGGAAGGGAAATCGATCTTATTTATTGCCTCTCGGATAGATTGATATTGTTTAACCAGATCACCATTGCCAGATTGTTCCAGCCAACTAAATATGCCGCTTTTAGCAAGAGCCAAGTCAATGCCGTAGAGATTGGCGTGAATGTTTGCCAAAGTGTGGCCGCTGCGCCATGCTTCCAGCTTGTACGCATTGGTGTTTTCACGTTTGGGGTCTTTCCCCGCAAGTTGCGCATTTTTTGCCAAAGCATGACGGAGCTTATTAATAATGGCCTCAGATAGCTGATCTATCTTGCCATAGACCATTTCCAGGGCTTGCGTGTCGTTGGCAAATGCGGTGGTATCACCACCGGTTTGAGTGAGTGCCGTTACATAGCCCTCGTTCCATTCATGCAGAATGGCAGCAATATCGCGCTTTAGCAGCGTGCTAATGGCCAAGAGGTGCTGACAATGGCGGCTGTCATCTGCGGCAAACTGCGCAACGATGTCAGCATCAGATTTTTCACGGTCAAATAATAAATACTCCATAGAGGCAAAGCCTTGTGCGCCGACACCTGCAAACTCTAGGTTGTCGATGCTGATGGGTGTTTCCTGCCGGAGTAACTTTTTGATGACGCGCTTTTTGACCGGACGAAAATAAATGTGTAAGTCACGCTGCTTACGCAGTGCTGGGCCAAACAGAGCAATCTCCGAAGATTCCCATGCACTCAGCGCGTGTGACCAGTGCCGGCGTACGCTCTGTAAATTGGCTTCGGTCGGGTTGTTACAAAAGTGGATGACTTGCTGATTCAATGCAGTGGCAGTCTTATCTGCGCGCTGGTATAGCGGCACAATCACTCGCTGGCCGAGCGCCTTCAATAGCCTCGTCGAGGTCGCTTTGGGCAGAGCGACCGCCGCTTGATCCGCCACTTTCCTCGTGGTTTCTGTAAGCACTGTGGTCGTATTGCCATTGGCAGATGTTTTGGTCTCGGCCACGAGGGGGAGCGGGCCTAATGATCCCAGTGCCACAAGGCAAAGGATAAATGTTGAGCGAGTCATAGTGTTACCTGAATGAAGGAAAATTAAAGCGAATTTAAAAAGGCGATTAACGCATCGCGGTCTGCCTTGCTCATGGAGACATAGGCCTTCTGAGCCGCTTTTGCCTCGCCGCCATGCCACAAAATTGCTTCGCTCAAATTGCGAGCGCGGCCATCATGCAAAAAGCGTGTATGGCGGCTGACTGTCTTCACCAGGCCAATGCCCCACAGTGGTGGTGTTCGCCATTCACGGCCACTGGCGAGAAAGTCAGGGCGACCGTCTGCCAAGCCTTCCCCCATATCATGCAGCAGGAAGTCGCTGTATGGAGTGATGACTTGATGAGCAAGCTCTTTAGTCGCAGGGTATTCGCCGGTTTTGAATGTTGGGTGGTGGCAGCTACTACAGCCAACGGCTGAGAAAAGCTGTTGACCTCTAATCACCGCCGGGTCTTTTGTGTTACGTCGTGCCGGAACGCCGAGTGTTGATGCATAGAAAACCACAGGCTTCATTATCTTGTCTTCAACTTCCGGTTTGCCACCTTCTATCGCACGTTGGCAGTCTTTTTGTATGGCAGTACAGGACTGTTCGGGGAACAGAGAGGAGGTGAGTCCCAAGTCGCTGATAAAAGCACTTTTGACCTGCTGATCAAGGTTTGGCTGGTTGGCCTTCCAGCCGAACCGCCCTAGTGTGGTTTTTTGTTGTGCTACATCCCACACGTAGTTGGCGCGTCCCGAAATACCATCGCCATTTTTATCATTCGCATCGACATTGGCCAGAATATCTGTGTCGTTAATCGCATCAATTAGACCCAAACCAATCATGGCGGGGGCAACCCTGACAGATGTCTGTAGCTTGCTGTGAAGGTCGCCATAAGTTGTGTTTTCGATATGTGGCGTAGGCTTTGTCAGTTGATAAGCTGTGCCATCAGCAAATGAGCCATTAATAGTTTCATAACTCAAATGGGGAATGCCTTCCGGCTTCATGCCATTTTTTGCTCTGGGTTGAAGCTGATCGCCATAGTGTGGTTCGGGAACCACCCCGACCGTTTTTAATAAAGCTTGGTGCTCGTCAGTGCTGGCCGGAATACTCAGACGAATCAGGGCTGATACAAATGCCTCGTCCTCTTTAAGTGGCGGACGACCACGCCCATTTCTAATATGGCAGCCCTGACAGGAATTTGTATTAAACAGCGGGCCAAGCCCATCACGGGACTTGGTTGAAGCGGGCGCAGGCACCCACGGTTGTCTAAAAAAGGCATTGCCGATAAAGAAATTATCACGCCTTAAGATACTCAAGTTACGAGCCGGCAGCGAGAACGCATGCCGACTCTTGTCAAACACGGTGGTTGCCCCACCGGATCTGATGTTTGTCTCCTCAATGGCTTGTGCAGAAAGGAGCAAAGCGCCCGTTGCACTGGCTAGTAGTGACAGACTCATTGTTTACTCGCTGAATGATTCACTCGTTTCAGGGTTCAGATCGTTGATCCCCAGCGCACTTGCAGTGGCTTCGATGTCAGCAGTTTGTGCACGCAACGCAGTGATGACCGCTTTTACGCGCTTATTGCCTTCGGCATTGTTAGGCAAGATTTGCTGGTCGAAGTGTTCACCATTTTCTGCAGCATCAACCACTGCGGCCGCGCGCTGCTGAGATTCGTTGAGCTTCTTGGTTAGCGACTCAGCCAGCTTTGCATTCTTCGCCGCAACTAACTCAGCAAGGCTCGCACCTTTGACCACACTGCCATCAGGACGCTTGTACTCACCGCGGAAGATGTTCTGAATACCACGCGCATTTTCAACGATGTCGGTATGTGTGTTATCACTAAAGCAAGAGTGCTCATCTTCCTGAGAGTGTGCCAGTAGCGCAACATTAATACGCTCACCCGCCAGTTCACCCAAGCTCAGGCTACCCATGCCGAACAACATTCTACGAACCGCTTCTTTGCCATCCAACGCAAGGAACTTCTTGCGGTAGTTGTCAGAATCCGGCGCCCAGTCAGCGACCATATCTTTCAAGTCTTTGACTAGCAAATCAGCAGCAACAGTCAGATACTTTGCGCGACGCTCACAGTTGCCGTTCGTGCAGCCTTCACCCTTTACATAGTCTGTATAAGGGCGTGAACCTGTGCTCTTTGGATCTTTGTTTAAATCCTGACCCCACAGCAGAAACTCAATTGCATGATAACCGGTGGCAACATTGGCCTCAGAGCCACCCTTTTCGTGGTAAGACTCAAGTAGCGCCATGTCGATTGCTTCATCGCCGGAGATAATATTCGCCTGAGCGAACTTGTTACCATCCTCGTGCTCGTAGCTGGCATCCACATAGTCGATCAGACCTTCATCCAAAGGCCATGCGTTGACCTTGCCTTCCCATTTATCAACATTTGGGTTTGCAAAGCGGAACACCTCAGTCTGTCCGTAAGGGATACGTGCAGCCAACCAGGCCTTTTTAGCCGCTTTCAGCGTTTCTTCAGAAGGCTCGGCAACAAACGCATCAATAGCTACTTTGAGTGCCTTGGCGGTGTTTAAGGAGTCTGAGAACGAAGCGTGAGCAATGTTCACATAAGTGTTCATTGTTGCTTTCGGTGTGACATCATCCGCGCTGGCAGCTGAAGTAGCAAAGATCAAAGAGCCCGCGACAGCAAGTTGCAATGCACCAGCAAGTGCGATGTTAGAAATTGTAGTGGTAAGCTTTTTCATAAATTTGGATTGTCTTAGATATTGATTAAGTAATAAACAGACCGCCGCGCTTAGCGTCGCACCAACGACGTAGACAATGCAGCATGTCTGAGTGGGGTAACACTATTGTGTGCTTGGCTGTGTTGAGCCAATTTCTTCTGCACCATCGAATTCCGCTGCGGTCAGGATAAGTTTCCCACGCCGTGTGATGCTCAACAGATAAGGCTTATTACCGTGTTTCAGAATAACCTGTTTCTGTCCGGCCATAATGGTTTTCAGATTTAAGCTAGGGAGTTCTGAAGTATTCATTTCAGTATCCGTCTGTGTTTGTTAAATGGGAGTGATTCTCATTAACTCACAGGGTATCAGCGACTTGAAGTAAAGGCAAATGCTTCTTATCTTTCAGGCAATTCACAAGCTTGATGTTTGTTGCAAATACAAATGCGATTAAGTAACATTTGCGCCTTTCAGCCCCGCCATGTCGGGTTACATACTAACGCCGGATAACGAAGCAGCCTTATGGAAACTATCAGCTCGTCAGTGGAATCAATGGATTTAATAGAATTTCTGCATCAATACCTCGACTACATGGTGATTGGTGTTTTGGGATTTATGAGCTTTTTAATGCTGGCATTCTCGATTGAGCGCTACTTTTACTACCGTAGAGTGCGGCTCGCATCGTTTAATCACATTGAGTTGTTGAAAAGTGACTTGACGAACAATTTAACGGTTATCTCCAGCGTGGCAGCCAATGCACCTTATGTTGGGTTGTTGGGAACGGTGATTGGCATTTTGCTGACTTTCAACACGATGGGCCAAGATGGCAACATGGACGTTGGTAAGATCATGGTCGGCTTGGCGATGGCACTAAAAGCGACGGCTGCTGGCTTGTTGGTGGCGATTCCAGCCATTCTGTTTTACAACGCATTGATGCGTCGTGTGGATGTCCTCGTGTCCCAGTGGGTTGCCGATCAAGACAGCCAAGCCCAAGGGATAAGGTCGGATGAGCGAGGTTGAGCGGGCATGAAGCGTTTTGACCAGATCAATATGATCCCCTTTATCGATATTATGTTGGTGTTGTTGGCCATTGTGTTGACCACAGCGAGCTTTGTATCGCAAGGGCTTATTGATGTGACGTTGCCGAAGGCTGGCACTGTTGGTGAAGCCCCGCGTAATGTGAAGCCATTACAAATCTCGGTCAATGCTGATAATGAGCTGTTCTTTGAGGAAGACCAGGTATCACTGGATGAGATCGGGCAACGCTTGGTGGATATTCCGAAAGATCAGCTGATTGTACTGCGGATTGATAAAACTGCGGTGTTTGAACACTTTATATCGTTGATCGACCTGTTGAAGCAGCAGCAATTTACAAACCTTTCGATTCAGGCTGAAAAGGAAGCTCGCTAGTGGATCGTTTTCGCGGGTTTACGCTATCAGCCATCATACATGGTGCATTGCTTTGGTTGATGCTCCCTATGATTCTGCATAAAGAAGTGGTGGTCGAAGAACCAAAACTTGTTCCAATTGACTTGGCTCAATTTATACCGGAGCCTGAACCTGTTCCTGAACCAACCCCAGAGCCAGAACCTGCCCTGGAACCTGAGCCTGCTCCAGAGCCTGAACCCGTTCCAGAGCCTGAACCCGCTCCAGAACCTGAGCCCGCTCCAGAGCCTGAGCCCGCTCCATTGCCGCCACCGGTTCGGACACCTGACCCAGAGCAAATTAAGGCAGAAATTGCTCGTAAAAAGGCGATTGAGCAGCAGCTTGTGGCGAAGCGTCGCGCAGAAGCACTGCGTGAGCAACGTCAAAGAGAGTGGGAAGCGCGGCAGCGTCAAATTAAACAGCAACAGCTTGCTGAGCAGCGTCGCCGTGAGTGGGAGGAGAAAAAACGCCTGGCCGCTGAACAATCGGCAGCCAAAAAGCGTGCTGAGGAATGGGAGCGCCAGCAACAGGTTAAGCGTGAAAAAGCACTGGCTGAGCAACGTCGCCGTGAATGGGAAGAAAAGAAGCGCTTAGCCGCTGAACAGCTAGCGGCCAAAAAGCGTGCCGAGGAGTGGAAGCGCCAGCAGCAGATTAAGCGTGAAAAAGCACTGGCCGAACAACGTCGTCGTGAGTGGGAAGAAAAAAAGCGTATTGAGGCAGGAAAGCTTGCTGCAGAAAAACGAGCCGCGAAACAGCGGGCAGAGGCATGGGCACGCCAACAGCAGTTACAAAAGCAACAGGCGCAACAGTTGGCTGCCCAACGTAGACAACAGTGGGAGGCGAAGCAATGGCAGGAAGCAGAAAGAGCTGCCAGGCAAAGGCGCGCACAAGCGTTGGAGAGTCAACGTCGCCAAGCCCAGGCTCGCGCCGAAGCTCAAGCCAGAGCTGCCGCAGTTAAAAGTCAGCAGGCAGCCAGAAAACCAGCGACACAGCCCACTGCCAGAAAGCCTGTGGCACCGACAACACAACCAGCGGCACAGGGCAGCGGCGTTCCGGTTATGACCAACCCCAACTATCGTTCACGAACTGGAGTGAAGTACCCAAGGGTTGCTCGCCGCAGAGGGATTGAAGGGACAGTGATTGTCCGTGCCAATGTTAACCCGCAGGGACGTGTTACCAATGTCGTTGTGCATCAGTCGTCGGGTAATCGCTCCCTGGATCAAGCTGCCTTGAAGTCAGTTCGGCAATGGGTGTTTGTTGCTGCAAAGCGTGGTGGAAAGGCGATTCCATCAATTGTACAAGTGCCGGTTCACTTCCGTCTGAGATAACGATGAAAGTAATTAAGAATAATTTGCATTTATGGTCTTGTTATGCTTAATTATTCGCGGTTGTGTAATTGATCAGTCTATTTACAAGAGGGACAACAGAGTGAAAAAATATCAAATTGGGGCAGCAATCAGTATCGCCCTGTTTACGGCTGGTAATGCGATGGCCGATGCATCAAAATCCTATGTGGATTTTCCAGTGACAGTGAAGGGTTATGATGGTGACAAAAAATCATCGGTATCTTACGGTGGCCAAATTGCCCGTTACGCACTGCATGATTCTTTGAAAAAGATGGCCGCAGGTGGAAATGGCAGGCCAAATCCTGCGCTGAAAGAGAAACTGATGAGCTATTACGTGGGCAAAGATAAGGGTCGCGTTATTGTTCACCCTGCCAGCAAGGACGGCTTCAAGGTTAAGCAGACAATGATTGACGAGCTTTCTGGTGGCAAGAACCTGAAAGGAAAGGCATACAAAGGTCTGGTACCAGGGTGGCCTGGTAATATGACCGGTGCTGAGGTTTTGGCATTTATGCTGGAGAAGTCTGCTGCAACGGCAGGTGGTTACGATCCTGTGTTGGCGTATGACTATGGCCAGCTATTCTCAAAGACGGCTATTGGTGCGGTTTTCTACAATCAGGCAGTGGATAACTATCTGGATGAGAAGCTGGCGGCGGATAATAAACCAAATGACAAGCCATACAAGGATGGCGCGGCCTACACTGGTAAAGAGCATGTGTGGGATGAGGCGTTTGGTTATTTCGGCGCACCGGCAAATGCACTGAGCCTGGATCCAGCAACGGTTTATGCGATTGCTAAAGGTAAGAAGGAGGCGTTCGCAGCAGCAGATGCTAACAAAGACGGTCAGGTTGACCTGAAGTCTGAAATGACCTTTGCCAATGCTTATTACGCTGCCGGTGCGGATAAAGGCGGCAAGACGAACTACCTGCACACGATCACAAAAGCCTTTATCGACGGTCGTCATTTGATCACCAGCGCAAACGGTAAGAAGCTGAGTGGTGCACAACGCGGTCAGTTAATTGAGTACGCCAAGATTATTAAGAGCAACTGGGAAAAGGTGTTGGCTGAGGCCGCATTTAAGTATGCAGGTGCTGTGTATGGCGATCTGAAAAAGCTACAAGATGACAATGCTTCTATGGAGCAAACCAAGAAAGACTTCCGTGACTATGCCAAGCACTGGGGTGAGTTAAAAGGCTTCACGCTGGCACTGCAAATGAGCGGGAAAGACTTGGGCGAGACAGCCGTTAAAATGAACCGCTTAGTTGGCTTCGGCCCTGTCTTGCTCACAGGCGACCAGGTTACGGGCATTGATGACAAGGGTAATTATGTAACCAGCAAATCCATGGGCATGGGTGAGTACATGATTCACATGGTGAAGTTGCAGAAGTTACTGAAAGAGCGGTTTGCTCTGAAAGGTCTGAGTAAGGAAGTGACGGATGACCTGTCTGAGTTGAGTGCTAAGCTGGAAGAGAAAAGCAGCGCTGAAAACGACTAAAACGGTTGCTCGGTAAGCATGACAAGTTAAGAAACGGAATGGGTTCAGTCGCCTATTCCGTTTTTTTGGTATTGACGGTATGCCTGATTTTATTGTTGCTCTCTTGGCCGAGTTGAGCGACACCTTTCTAAACCCCAAAAAGCGAGTGTTTATCGGGTATCTGTTGTGTGCTGGGGTTATTAGTATGGCTTGGCTATTGCTGAAACAGCGACACACAATAGCCAAGGCAACGCAGACGCTGTTCTCCCGTGAGGTATGGCTCTCACGCTCCGCAAAAATCGATTATAGCTTACTGGTGCTTAACAAGATCATCATGATGTTGATCTCGCCCCTGTTGTTAGGGCAGTTAGCTGTTGCCACTTTTTTCTTTGAATCCATGCACTACGTCAGTACGCCAAAGCCCTTTGCAGACTGGTCAGTGAGTATCGTAACGATACTGTTTACTGTGGTGCTATTTTTGTTGGATGATGCCACTAAGTATTTGGTGCATCGCTGGATGCATCAGTCCCGCATCCTGTGGCGCTTTCATCAGGTGCATCATACAGCAACCAACCTGACGCCACTCACCATTTTTCGTGCCCATCCCGTCGAGGGAGTTATGTTTAGCCTGCGCAGTACCTTGGTGCAGGGCGCTTGCATTGGCAGTTTTGTGTTTTTGTTTGGCTCTGGCGTTGACTTAGTGACCGTGTTTGGCGTCAATGTATTGCTATTTCTGTTCAATGTCACCGGCTCGAATTTGCGCCATTCGCCAGTGGGCATTCCTTACCCGAACGCAGTTGAGCGATGGCTGATTTCACCGGCGCAGCACCATATTCATCACTCAACTGATCCGGCACATTACAATAAAAATTATGGTGTCGTATTGTCTGTTTGGGATCGGTTGGGTGGAACACTGTATCACTCCGAGCCTAATCAGACGTTAGATTATGGAATCCTACAGGCGGGTCGGAAAGTTGATGAGCCTTTGTGGTGTGTTTATCTGCGGCCGTTTTGGGAAAACTGGCAAAGGTTGGCTTTATGGTTGACTGTTAAATTTGGCAAGAGCTTTTGAGGCTTGCGCCGTTCTCCAATCTTTGCCGGCGGGCGTATATCTGTATCGGTGTATTGACGCTTGAAACCGTTGTTTCTGGTCGAGTGATGAGTGTCTAGTTATACCAATCCCATTAAATTGTGATATCAGACATCATCCTCCAAACCTGACACAAACTGTGTGGATAGTACCAATATTTAATGGAAATGGTATTACTACTTAATAAGCCGTTTGAGCTGAGCATGTGAGTATCCGCTGACCCGTGCCATGAAGCACATCAACAATCCACGTTCGGGCTCATTTTATGTTGGAATATCGGAGGCGATTCAGGATCACTTTATATTGGAGAATGCTTTCCGTTGATTTCTTTCGGAATAGCCTAATATATGTGCGGATGGCTATCACAGGTGCAGCCCATCCATATAAACCTCGTCATTGGTACTTTATTGTTAGCCAGAAGGCCCTGGTGTCCGAGAAGTTTAAGTCATCCAAGCCGACGGAGAGACCAATATTTTTTAATCGATAGTAAGCTTCGATTGTCTTGATAGTTGGCCAATAATGAAGCGACACTTTACCTCGTCCAGTTTTCTTGCTTCCACCTACGCTGAACAGGCTTAGATTTCCAGAGTGCTTCCCTTGAAGGGTGATAGAGTAAGGCGAGGTGTTGATAGAGTACTCAGCAGATAAATTCACAGATGGCTTTAACTGTTGAGTATAACTAGACCGATAGCCCTCAATACCTGTTAATACGGGGTTAACATGCGTAAAGCCATTGCCGTCAATTGTTACTGTGTTAGAGTTGGCAACGGCTTTGGTGTACGGCGCATTTTTCCAGTAAATTGCTCCGACTAAGTCTTTGATATTTGCGTTGACTTGAAGTTTTTCTGTAGGTTTCCATTTTACTTCTGTGTCAATAGCTAAGCCTATCCCATCAGGAGGTGTTGTTCCTTTTCTACCAGTCAAGACATCCTCGTCATATTGATAATCTACTCCAAAGTTATAAGTGTATTTATTGATGCTATTTGCATTGGCAAACCCGGAGAGCCCGCCAGATAACAAGTGTGATGCATAAAATAAACTTGATCCGAGTCTGAATTCAAACTTGTTATTGGTTATAACGTGCTTGCTTATACGGATACCACGGCCTCGAAAGCGGTAGGCGTCCAAATCTAGCTGGTAGTCTTGGTTGAGGGGGAGGTCCTTATTATTGGCAGTATTATAATAAAGGTCTGCGGTGTCAGTGCTGAAATTTAGTTGATACTCTTCGCGTAATAAAGCTCCGTAGGACCAGTCCCCTTTTTTAACTCCAGATTCTAGCCATATAGAAGCGATCTGGTTTTCTCCATGAGGGTGGTAATCGGCATTCCAATTCTTGTTGATGGCATCTAGTGCAATAGGCTCACTCAGTAGAAATGAGTCGAATTCAATATAAGGACTGATATTGTCAGCATTGGAGGTACTGGGCAGGAGTGCCAGTAATAGCAACAAGGCTTGTGTGTGTGAAGTCATAAAGGATTTCTATAAAAAAGGCGACCCCGGGGAGTCGCCTTAGTTTATCGTCAGTATGGTTAGATTCCGCCAGGCTCTACAGCGACTCGAAGGTGCCATCGTTGTAGCGAATAACCGCCACACCATCTTGGCTATTGATGGTTCCAACCCGAGTGCTTCCAACCATGACTTCACCGGTCATCTGGCCTTTTGACCTAGATAACTTCATCGTAGCTCCATCTGAATTCTTGAAGCTCACTGAAAAATCCGTTCCATCCTCAGATCCATTGGTAGTATTAGCACTGAGTTGTAGGGTTTTACCCGAGTATCCCAGGGTAGCTGTCATATTGCCCGATTTAATGCCTGTTTTATTAGTGGTAATGGTAAGGGTAGCTTCATCTTTTCCTTCTAAATTAATAGAGCCAGTGATATTGAGCGTTGCATCAAGGAAGCTGTCTGCGGTTTCCATACCATCCTCGGCCTTGCTGAAGTCTACATTGACCACCGGCTGGACTGCATCATCGTAGTCATACCACCCCTCAAGGTAGGATAGGGTGTCGAAATGAGCCGCATTATTGATACTGAGTGAGGCACTAAGTCCGGCCGTTTCCCCACGATCATTACTGACAGTGAGATTGTCTAAGGCAACTTTTTCCAGCGAAAGACCCGTGTCATTATCGACGAAGGAGTCAACTTTTGAGTTCAGTGCGACAAACTTGATTTCAGCATCTGCTGTAATCTTTTTATTAGTTGCTTTTCCAGAGCTTAGCGACGTTACCGCTAGTGCACCCTTGAGGGCAGCAGCTCCGAGCACTGGGCCATCGTTGTCGCTCGTATCCCACTCCTCAGTAAGAGTTGTAGTAAATTTTGCATCACTTATGTCAATCGAAACGTTTTGGTTGCTTGCCTTACCGTTTACGTTAACAACAACATCACCCGCGGCGATTGTTTCAGCCAGTGGGTCTACATTCATAGAAAGGGTGGTGTTGAGTGCTACACCATGAAGGTCACTCCCAGAAATTACGTACTGTAGTGGGCTATCGTTTTTTGTGATCTTGATTGATCCAATTACTTGACCATCTTCATGCGTAACCTCAACCACAGTCGGAAACGACGCCTTTTCCTCAATTGAAGCAGAAATAGAATCGGTGGTGCTTGTTTCAAGCATAGTCAGAACCGCTGGCGCATCGTCATCTTGCCCCAAAATAGCATAAGTGGCACTTTCTAGAGCCATCGCGTACACTTCAAGTACTGCACCACTATTCGAGTCTAGAGCGCTACTCAGAGTTTCCGCTTCATCAAGGAAAATGTGCGCGGGATTTTCAAGATCCTGAAGTGCCGCTACCCAGCTCCTCACCTCGCTGACAAGAGCCTTTGCTTGCGCAACTTCTGTTGGGTTTTCACCAGAACTTCCTTGTGGCGTGAAAACACCATCTCGGGTCTGCGCTTGCCTTATGGTAATTAATTGCTTGGTTCTAGTTATAGCCGCTGGTTCAACTAAATTAGACTCTTTAAGTTTCTCTACTTCATCACCGGCTGCATCATAGAACTTCTCAGGGGATAAGCCTTTTTCTTCATTACCGAAAGATCCATCTGAAGAAAAATCATCATTAAATTGCTTCAGATTGTTAACCATATCGCCTACAGTGACGACGCTACCGCTCTCTATACTAGGGCAATCGCACTTAATTTCACTTGCCGACCAAGCAAATAAAGTGTAGATGATAAAGGATTTGGCTTCCCCCCATGTCCTCAAAAACTGCTTCTAT
>PDWI01001658.1_pt1 | contig 34760 bp, 27 predicted proteins | sample 1430891 | NCBI WGS metagenome assembly PDWI01 (sample SAMN01162508, study PRJNA174530) | Oral metagenome, whole genome shotgun sequencing project. | biome: Marine environment; feature: Marine mammal; material: Swab sample of the gingival sulcus; isolation source: swab sample of gingival sulcus... | reverse complement strand
GAAATTATTAGTAAATTGATATTTACATGATGTAACTTCTTTACCTTTTTTATCTATAAAACAATCAGCTCCGGTGTTGGAATCTGAAACTCTGGCTATTCCCTCACTGAAATGGCGTACATGATGCCAGCCCTCTTTAGGTTTAATTACTTCTTTTCCTGTCTTGTCATAGTAGCCATAGGGGTCGCTTCCGGCTTCAGTTGGAACAATACCGGCAAAAAGACCATCAAATAAGCCTTCTGAAACATCATTAAATTGTTTATTAAATAGTTTTTTACCAGTTTTGTCAATCAGGTAATAATTCATATCATCATCATCTTGTACTGCAGCAACACCATTATGAAATTTAGCTATATTTCTTAAATTATCAATTACTAGTTTTCCAGTTTTATCAATGTAGCCACAGCCCTCATCGCCACATACACCTGCTAAACCTTCGCTAAAATCTTGAACTTGAAAAAAATAAAATCTATTGCTTTTTCACCAGTTTTATTGATGTAGCCACAAGTATTATCTTCACACACAGCGGCTAGGCCTTCACTGAAATCATTTGCCTTTGTATAGGGATTTTCAGGGATTACAGTTTTACCTTTAATGTCTATATATTTCCAACCATTTTCAGTTTCTACAGCTGCTAAACCTTCGCTAAATATTCTCGCACTATCATATTTAGGTTCAATAATAATTTTTCCACCATTGTCTATATAGCCCCAGCCATCTTCAGTTTCCACCGGAGCCACAAGTTTTTCTCCACCTGAAAGGGGACCGGCAGAACCACATCCGGTTAAATCTAACACCATTACAAAGGAACCGAATAAAAGTACTAAAATACCTTTAATGTTAGTCATGAATATAACCTTCCATATTTCATCAATGCTACAACGTATAGTTTATATATATGTCTAGTGCAATATATTAAGTTTCGTAGCTGGTAAAGTGCAGTGTGCGTTTGGTGTAGAATCTATCAATATAAAGTATTTAGGTGATAAAAATACTTATTTCAACATAATATTTTTTATTTTATTTTTAATATGGGTTGCAGATTTTCTTACTCAATTTTTCGGGGTATAAGGTTAGGAATGTTTTAGGGCGTGGGATGGGCAACCATCTAGTGGTTTTTAATGTTTTTTGTGAGTCTGTTTTGGCTGGTTTTGGTTTGAAAAGGGTACGTAGAGGGAAAGTAAAACTGATGATGTGTTTAAACTTGAAGACTTGTTTGGCTTTTAGGAAAAGTTTTATAAAAATCTTAAATGAAGATGATACTTTATAAGCATGACAAGGCATTTTATGTTTTTATAAATTCTATTTTTTATATTTACAATTATTAATTGGGATGCTAAATTTGTTTCAACATTACAATGGGGTGATGTGAATCATAGTTAAGGAAATATTATGAAACGTAAGTTTGTAAGTGTTGTAGCTGTGTCGGCTTTGCTGTTGTCGTCAGGTTCAGCTGCAGTTGGTTTGAGCTATGCTGGAACTAAGTATGGTGGTGAAATCCATGCCTATGGGAAAACTATTTCTTTAAGAGATAACCAAAATGATCACCAATTTCCATCTGTAAATTATACTTTTGACAAACGTCGTCAAAAAGGTGGTTTTTCAAATAAATCTGGTTATGAAACTACTGTTTATAAGACAGTATCCCATAATGTAGAAGGTATTCAGCCTTGTGTGTCTCGACCAGGGCCATTACCTTCTAGGTGTGGGGGATGGATTGGCTCTAAACCTAAGTAAATTAATTAGTTAGTAATTTATCTATATTTGGTTCCTGTGGTCAATTCATTGACCACAGGAACCAATAAATATTGTTTAGAGGGTTTTATGGTCAGAGTCGCTAAGGTTAGTGTCGGTATTGTATTTGCCGTTTATTTTATGGTCTTTTTAGCATTGGTTTTAAGTTTTGCTATGCCGGCTTGGAGGGTTAATCATGTTACCGCGAGAGCACCTAATGATTATTTCGTAGAAAAATCTGATGCAGATATGGTTTTTCTGCAGGATAGTTTTCCACTTGGTGATAAAGAAACAGCCTATTTCGTAATTGAGCCTATTGTGGGTGATTTGCAAGTTCCGGGTTTCGATGAGGTATTAAATCCTGGTGAAGTGGTTATTTCACCAATTTTAGAAGCTAATAAAGATTTTATTACGGCTCGTTTTGGTAAAATAATTGGCACACTTTCTACCGACATTTTACTTCATCCTAATGAAGCACTTTTATACGCTCGGCCTTTAGATGGAGCAGCCTTTATTGCAAGCGCGGATATTGATCAAGAAACAGACACTTCACCAACTAGCTACGCTAAGGGATATGGTCCTGAAGGGCGTTTCCTTAATGGTGAAATTATATACGATCGAGCAAAGCTTCTTGTGCCATTAGTTTTTGTGGCGCTTATTCCACCTGTACTTATTTTTACGATTATAAGTTTTAGCTTTGCATGTCAGGCTGTAGCAAAGGAATCGTATGCTTTCCAAATTATAGGGGCTTCTAAACGTCGGCTTTGGCGCCTGAATTTAGAATATTATGGATTTGCTGCTTTCGTTGGAGTACTTGTAGGAATACTCTTTCAGCTATTATTCCTAACGATAGATATTCCGTTACCGTTTGTTAATTTTGTTGTGCGGGCTGCATCTTTAAATCCATATATTATAATTATTATTTTAGGTGATTTATTTATTACGCTTTTGCTTACAGTTATTTTCTTTAAGCCTAATCTTGGTTTGAGTATTAAAAAGAAGCGTACTTTTAATAAAGAAATAAAAACATTTTGGGTAGTTTTATTTGGTTTGGGAATTTTAGCAACTTTAGTACTTTCTTTGATTGTAATTTTGATACCTAAGATAATTAGTGAAAGTACGTTTATTACTACTAATTTAATTGGATATACTTTCATTATTCTAGGGTTTTCTTCAACTTTTGTGTTAGTAGTTGCCAAAGTTTTTGCTCGTGTGGTTCCTCGTAATGTAAGCACATTAGAGCATTTGCAATATGATTGGAGTGCTAAGAATGCTTATTTTATAACTCGAAGTAGTGTTATTACTGGAATTTTGCTTATTATTGGTTTGCTTTTTTCTGGCTTTTATGTTGCTGTATCTGATAGCCCTTGGGGTAAAAACTATGATTTACTTAAAAATAAGGTGGCTGAAGTCCATATCTCTTGTCGAGCTGGGGCAGAATGTGTGGATGAAGTTTTTGCAGAGTTGAAAGAAAAAGCACCAAATGCTTTTATTGGAACTACTTTGAGTGGTGAATCTAGTACTGGGAATTGGGTAAATTATCGGCTGGATTACGGTCGTGAATATTTGAAAGATGATAATTTGGGTCCGATAATGGAAAGCTACGTTCCATCGGGATTACCAGTTGCTGATAGTTCTGCTAAATTCTCTGATCAACAATTTGTTACCTTCTATGTTGCTAATTCAAATGGTTTAGATATTAATAAAATTGCAAGCATTAGATTAGAATCGGTGCCTGACTATCCAAATATTTCGTGGATAGATCAAGTTAATTATATTGCCACACTTAGCTACACATATCAATCTAGATGGGTGCTATGGTTATTTACTGTCACTGCTTTCTTAACAATGAGTATTATAACTTTGGTGCAAGCACTTGAATCACAGAAATTTGCTCATGAAGTTGCGGGATTGGTGGCAATGACGCAGTCGGAGCGGCGAATGACTATTGTGCTAGCTAAACAAAATCTAATTATTGTTGGTATTTCAATGTTGTTTTCACTTGTACTGGGCCTGCATTTAGCTCACAGTATTGTGCAAACTACTGTTTTTGATATTCCGGGTATGTTTATTTCTGGATTGTTCCTGATGTTAATTGTTAGTACTTGTGTAAGTTTTGTTGTTCTTCGACATAGTATAATTTCTAAGTCTCGAATGTGGCTTCCTGGAAAGAATTTATTGTAAAAATGAATATTGTTATAGATGATCTTGTTATTGGTTACGATAAGCCTTTAACCAAACCAATTGATTTAAGTTTAGCGATTGGTGAATCGGTAGCACTTATTGGACAATCCGGTGTTGGTAAAACGACGCTACTTAACACTATTTTAGGAATGTTAAAACCGCTATCTGGCTCGGTGGTTATAAATGATGTAGATATCCATAAGCTTTCCTATAAAGAACTTGCAAGGGTACGTGGTGAAAATATTGGCACCGTGTTCCAAAATGGTGAATTGCTATCTTCTTATACGGCTTTGCAAAACGTTATGATGCCCCGCCTACTCATTAATGCTAAAGATGAAAATGTGAATAAAGAAGCTTTGGAACTATTAGATAAAGTTGGGGTCAGTCCACAAACCAGAGCTGACAATCTTTCCGGTGGTGAACGTCAGCGTGTAGCTTTGGCAAGAGCTCTAATCAATAAACCACAGCTGATTTTAGCTGATGAGCCTACCGGTGCATTAGATTATGAGACTCGTGACGAGATGATAAAACTATTATTCGAAACGGACGTGCTTAAAAATACGGCGTTAATAATAGTTACGCACGACCCGGAAATTGCTCGTGTCCCTAATCGGGTATATGAACTGTTAAGAGTTTAAGTGTCTTTGATGATTGTAAACAGCTAAATATAAAGACGCGAGGACTATTGTTATTCTTTTATCGTTTTTAGAATATTTTTAATTCCACGTTCATATAGTGCGTATTTGTAATAGTACAAGGGTGGTAGTATTTTGCTTTTATAAGTTTAGTTGTTTACAAAGAGCACGTATTGATTATCAAAAAGTTTCAGGATAGTTGATTTATTATGGTTTTGCTTCTTAATTTAAATCTTTGGTTTTAGCTATTACTGTAAATATTTGTCCGTTTTGTTGCTGGCTGTATATGTTTAATAGTTTGTTTATGTCTTGTTTTACTGTCTAATGGGTACTCTGCAATTTTGCACACCCCTAATAAAAAGTTTGATACCTTAAACCCAATAAAAAAGGGTAGGGGTAAAACAAGTCATAAAAAGGATCAAATAAAACAAGCTAAATAGTAAATAAAAGCTGTCAAACACAATAAAACCAAAGATAAAACGGGTTTCAAAACAAAAAGTAAATTGTATCAACTTAGGTATATAAAGAGAGCGAGTGACGGGAATCGAACCCGCGTCATCTGCTTGGAAGGCAGAGGCTTTACCATTAAGCTACACTCGCATTACTATTGCTAGCGGTATGAGTCTAGCAAGAAATGACCCTAAAATAAAAATACTATCCGTGATTTGTAACTCACACTATATGTATGGGTTAGCAAAATTGCTGTTTCTCGTTTAATATTATTGAGCACGGGGTATGGCGCAGCTTGGTAGCGCGTCCGCTTTGGGAGCGGAAGGCCGTGGGTTCAAATCCCGCTACCCCGACCATAATAAGTCCGGATGTATCCACATTCGGACTTTTATTATGGTTACTCTCTCGGCTTATTTCCAGCCAATAAGCCGTCGCATGCTTTATTATATAAAGTGAACAATTTTGGGTGAAACGCACCCATCGATTTTATGAGTGGAGAATCTCTGTGAAGAATTCCGTTGAGTACCTTAGCGAGACCCGTGCAAAACTAGCCGTGAACGTCTCTGCCGAAGAATTTGAACCCGCCTACAATAAGGCTTCCAAATCATTAGCCAAGCAGGTGAACGTACCTGGTTTCCGTCCCGGAAAAGCGCCACGTCGTGTGCTTGAGGCAACCGTTGGCAAAGGTTACATTATTGAACAAGCTATTAACGATACGCTAGATTCTTATTATCAGCAGGCAGTTATGGACGCTAAAGTTAAGCCAATGTCGCGTCCTGAAGTAAGCATAGATGAAGTGCCAGAGATGACTGGTAAAGATGATAAGACCGCCCTTAAATTTGTGGTAGAAGTAGACATTGCTCCAGAAATTTCACTACCAAACCCAGCTGACGTGACGATTGAAGTGGAAAGCACCGACGTTACCGACGATGACGTTACCGCTGCACTAGATGACTTACGTGAACGTTTTGCTACCTTAACCGACGTAAAACGCAAAGCAAAGCAGGGTGACTACCTCAATATTGATCTTATTGCGACCATTGGTGACGAAAATGTAGACGATATGGCAGGCGTATCTTACCGTATTGGTGATGGTAATATGCTTGAAGGTCAAGATAAAGCGCTTACCGGAGCAAAAGTAGGTGACGTAATTGAATTTACAACCAAACTTGCCGGTGGTGACCATGCTGGAGAAGAAGCTAACGTTTCGGTTACCGTAAATTCCGTAAAAGAATCCGTACTTCCTGAGGCTGATGACGAATTTGCACAACTAGCTTCCGAATTTGACACTATTGCAGAACTAAAAGACGACCTGCGTGAAACTGCTGCTAAGTCAAAGGGCAATGAACAACTCTTTACTGCTGAGCAGAAGCTCATTGATGAACTTGTAGAGCGTGCCCAGTTCCCGCTCCCACAGGGTGTAATTGAAGAAGAAATTGCACATCACTTACAGGGTGAGGGTAAAGAAGTAACCGACGAACACGCTGCAGAAATTCGTCCAGAAGTAGAAAAGCAACTTAAGATGCAGCTACTTCTTGAAGAATACGCAGACGCATTCAAGGTGGAAGTGACCCAGAATGAAATTATTAATTTCTTAGTGCAGCAAGCACAAATGTATGGCATGGATCCAAATCAGTTCATTCAAGCGGCTGCTGAAGCAAATCAATTGGCTGCCTTCTCGGGTGAACTTGCTCGTAATAAGGGTGTTCTCGCTGCAATTAGACTTGCTAAAGTTGTAGACGATAAAGGTAAGGCCGTAGACGTAGCCACACTTTTGGGTGAAGCTCCAGAAAATGAAGTAACTCCAGAGTTTAATAAGAAACCTACTCGTAAGATTGCTAAAGCTACCAAGTCAACCAAGACTAAGTCTGCTAAGGCTAAGGCGGAAAAAGTGATTACCGAACCTGCTAGTGATGAAGTAGTAGCACCTGCAAAGTCTGCTAAGAAAGCTGAATGGATTGCCTACCGTGTGGCTACTGGTGAGCTAACTGAGGCTGCTGCCAAGAAGCTAACTAAAGACGAATTAGTAAACTACGAAGCCTAATTTCACGCTCTATCTAAAGGAGAAATTCGTGCATAATACACCTCAACTTGCGGGCGAAATGCAGCAAGGACTCGGTTTGGGTGATTCAATTTATAATCGTCTACTAAAAGAACGCATTATTTGGCTTGGTGATCAAGTGCGTGATGAAAATGCGAATATGATTTGCGCACAGTTACTACTACTGGCTGCTGAAGATCCCGAAAAAGATATTTACCTATATATCAATTCGCCTGGGGGTTCCGTTACTGCAGGTATGGCAATCTTTGACACGATGGAATACATTAAGCCAGACGTTGCTACGGTAGGTATGGGACTTGCAGCCTCAATGGGGCAGTTCCTTCTTTCAGCAGGAGCTAAAGGCAAGCGTTATATTACGCCAAATACGCGAGTTCTAATGCATCAACCATTGGGTGGGGCTAGTGGTACGGCAACTGAAATTCGCATCAATGCGGACTTGTTACTGCAAATGAAACAGGAACTATCTGAACTTAATGCGAAACATACCGGTAAGAGTGTAGAGCAAATTATTGAAGATTCGGATCGTGACCACTGGTTTACAGCAGCTGAAGCCGTGGAATACGGCTTTGCCGACCATATTATCACTAATTCCTCCGCGGTAATTGGTGGCGGTGGGGTAGACCGTACTGCTGGTGAAACTCAAGAAAATCAGAATTAAGGAGAAGTAATGAATTCAATGGGACAGCCTTTTGGCATTGCACCGCAAATGCCCCAAAATCGCTACATCTTACCTAATTTTGAAGAGCGTACCCCTTACGGTTACAAACGCCAAGATCCGTATGCGAAACTTTTTGAAGATCGTATCGTATTTTTAGGTGTACAGGTAGATGATGCGTCTGCAGATGACGTAATGGCACAGCTACTGGTATTAGAATCTATTGATACCGAATCGCCTATTACTATGTATATCAATTCGCCTGGTGGATCATTTACGGCATTAACTGCCATTTATGACACTATGCAGTACATTAAACCGCAAATACAGACGGTGTGTTTAGGGCAGGCTGCTTCAGCGGCAGTAGTGCTCTTAGCGGCAGGGTCTCCGGGTCGGCGGTTAGCATTACCAAATGCACGTCTACTAATTCATCAGCCAGCACTAGAAGGAATTCAAGGGCAGGCCTCTGATGTGGCTATTATGGCAGATGAAATTGAGCGTATGAATGAATGGTTAATCAATACTTTAGCTAAGCATTCAGGCACTCCGGCAGAAAAAATTGAGAAAGATATTGCTCGCGATAAAATTCTTACTGCCCAGCAGGCTAAAGAATATGGTTTAGTAGATCAAGTTTTAGTTTCTCGTAAAAGTGAACTAACAAAATAAATCAATAAATGGGGTGGATAAGCCATAGCTTATCCACCCCATTTATTTCACACGCCTGAAAAATAAACTCTTGCGCGTGGCAAACTGACAATTCCACTCAATATAGTGTGCAATAGATGTAGTAAAAAAATTGGGAAAGGTAATTACTATGGCACCAACTGCCGATGCAGCAGACATCTTGAAGTGCTCTTTTTGTCAAAAGAGTCAGCGACAGGTGCGTAAACTAATTACTGGCTCAGGAGTTTATATTTGTGATGAGTGTATTGAACTTTGTAACGAAATTATTGAAGAAGAATTCGGTAACGAAGTAGCTAGTGCGCATAAAGCAGTAAAGTTACCCACCCCGAAAGAAATATTTGATTTTCTTGACGGGTACGTAGTTGGGCAAGAAAACGCTAAACGTACCCTGGCCGTAGCCGTCTATAATCACTATAAACGTGTTCGCGAAAGTGAAAAACCTGCTAGTGCTAAATTTAATTCTCAAGATGAAGAAATTGAAATTGGCAAATCTAATATTTTGCTTATGGGACCAACAGGTACGGGAAAAACCTATATCGCGCAGTCTTTAGCTAAGTGCTTAAATGTTCCCTTCGCAATTGCTGATGCCACGGCTTTAACTGAAGCTGGTTATGTAGGCGAAGACGTAGAAAATATTCTTTTGAAACTAATTCAAGCCGCGGATAATGATATTCCTCGTGCCCAAAAGGGAATTATTTATATTGATGAAATTGATAAAATTTCTCGTAAATCAGAAAATCCTTCCATTACCCGTGATGTTTCGGGTGAAGGTGTGCAGCAGGCGCTCCTCAAGATAATTGAAGGAACCGTAGCATCTGTTCCCGCTACTGGGGGACGTAAACATCCCCAACAAGAATTTTTACAAATTGACACCTCTAATGTGCTATTTATTTTGGCGGGTGCATTTGCGGGTATGGAAGATATTATTTCCAGTCGGGTCGGCAAGCGGGGTATTGGCTTTGGTGCTGAATTACATGATGCGCATTCGCAGACAAATTTATTCCGTCAGGTAACTCCAGAAGATTTACATAAATTTGGGTTAATTCCAGAACTGGTAGGACGCTTACCAATTATTGCTTCAGTGGATGCATTAGAAACAGATGATTTAGTTAAAATTCTTACTAAACCAAAGAATGCACTCTTGAAACAATATCAAAAGATTTTTGCTTTAGACGATGTGAATTTAGAAATTACTACAGATGCCTTACGTAAAATTGCGGAAGAAGCAATTGAGCGCGGAACAGGTGCACGTGGTTTACGTTCAATTTTAGAAAAACTTTTACGTGAATTGATGTTTGAAATTCCCTCTCGTACGGATATATCTAAAGTCATTATCACTAAAGAAGTTTTGGAAAATAACGCTGAACCTACGTTAGTTCTTTCTAGTGCTGACGTTACTACGAGGCAAGAAAAGATAGCAAAGTAGGAAAGATGCAATCTTCAGCTGAACTAAATGCCTATCGGCAAACTATTGATAATCTTGACGCAGCTTTAGTTAATATTTTGGCAGAACGTTTTCGCTGTACGCAACAAGTCGGTATGTTAAAAGCTAGACAGGATTTACCAGCTGCCGATCCCGAACGGGAAAAAGCACAAATAAAACGGCTACGCCAGTTGGCACAAACTGCTGGTTTAGATCCAATTTTTGCGGAGAAATTCCTTAAATTTATCGTGGCAGAAGTAATTCAGCATCACGAAGATATTGCCAGCGAGTACGGTAACTAATTATTTACGATAAATATCGTTTATGTAGTTTGCGTAATCTTTAATTACTTTATCTCGGCGTACTTTTAGTGACGGTGTTAAATAGCCATTATCAACCGTAAAATCATAGGGTAAAATAGCGAATTTACGAATAGATTCAGCTCGTGATACGTGGGTATTAGTACGTTTAACGGCACGGTCAATGGCTGCTATAATTTGCGGATCAGATACGGCTTGACTTATAGACATTGGCTCTAAACCGTGATTTGCTAGCCAAGAGGGAAGCGCTTCTTTGTCTATCGTTACCAGTGCGGATACAAAAGGCTTATTATCGCCAATGACGACCACTTGTGAGATAAGTGGATGCCCACGTAAAGAATCTTCTAAAGGTGCTGGAACAACATTTTTTCCGCCAGCCGTAACTAATAATTCTTTTTTTCTTCCCGTAATCCAAACGTAGCCATCTGCATCAATACTTCCCATATCACCAGTCTTAAACCAGCCTTCAGCAGTGAAAGATGCGGCGGTCTCTTTAGGATTCTTATAGTATCGTTTAAAAATATGGTCGCCTTTAAGCAGAAGCTCTCCATCATCAGCAATTGTGGCTTGGCAACCAGGATAGGATTGCCCCACAGAACCAATGCGAATATTGCCAATACGGTTCACGGTAGTTGGTGCAGTAGATTCAGTAAGACCATATCCTTCAAAAATAGTAATACCTGCACCTCGGAAAAAATGCCCTAAGCGACTTCCCAAAGGAGCTCCACCAGAAATGGCATAGCGTAAATGCCCGCCGGTAAATTCCCGAATTTTAGCGTAAACTAGCTTGTCTCCCAGTTTATGTTGTGCACGTAATTTTGCGGAAGGGCCTTCGGGAGTATCTAATGCTTTAGAATATTCAATTGCTACTCGGGCAAAAGTACGGAAAGTACGTAAAGTTACCCCAGAACCAGCCTTGGCATCAGCGGCATTATAGATTTTTTCAAACACGCGGGGAACTGCCAACACAAAGGTTGGCTTAAAAGATTTCATATCTTCTACTAAATGACGTGCGTCAGAGCAGTAACCAACCGTAGTGCCAATTTTAAAATAGGCAATATTGATAGTGCGAGCAAAAACGTGTGCCATTGGCAAAAAGACGAGCGTACGAGCATTCTTTGTGCCAATAATTTCGCGCACTTCAGCATTACCGGCACCGTTTAGAGCAATATGTAGTGCATTGCGATGGGTTAGTTCTACCCCTTTTGGTTTTCCCGTAGTGCCCGAGGTGAAAATAATAGTCCAAACGTCATCTGCTTTTTGTTGATCAATTCGCTCGTCTATCAAGGTATCGGTAATATCTTTACCTTGAGCCGTAAGTTTTCCCTGTGCGCCTTTAGAAATATTCCAGAGTTGTTTGAAACAACGTACTTTTTTAAGTAATGGTTGCAAAATATTATTGGTATTGGCATCTTCTACTACCGCTGCCACAACATTGGCATTAGAAATAATAAACTCGGCTTGTTCCATAGAAGAGGTTTCATAGATAGGAATTACGTGTCCACCCGCAAACTGAATAGCATAGTCAAACAGCACCCAATCATAGGAAGTGTGTCCCATAATTGCCACGTTATCACCCGGTTTGATACCAGCAGCAATAAGTCCACATGCAACCTGTCTAATTTCACGAATAAATTGGTCAAAGGTAATGCCGACCCATTGGCCAGAAAAATACGCTTTGCGTTCAATGGCTACCCGATTTGGATTTTTGGTTGCCAAATCACGCATTAGTGCAGGAACTGACATTTCAGCAGTAATTTGGGTGTTTCCGGGCGTAAAAGAAATCTTTTTTTCACCCTTGTAACTATTCATTTGTAACTTTCTAATAAATTACGTATTTTAAGGTGTACTAAATTTAAGATTGTACTAATTCGTAATCGGCAACGTAGACACTCTGTTCTGTATCGTCCGTAGATTTAATAGTAAATTCACCTTGGATATGCGTTGCTTCTATTAAATCTGCACGACTAGCTTCCACCCCTGCTACTAAATGCTCTGGCACTACCAGGGTTACGTGAGCGTAGGGGATTTTTTGCCCTACTTTTTGTTCTGTCTTTACTTTACGTAAAGCACGGAGGGCTTCCCCGGCTGCTTGTAACACTGCACGATTTCCAGCTTCGGTAGAAAGCATTATTTCACTGGGCTTTGGCCAAGTGGAAGTGTGTACCGAACCCGTACGGTACCAAGACCAGACCTCTTCGGTTGCATAGGGAAGTACTGGAGCGAACAGTCGTACAAATATATCAATTGCTAAATGCAAGGTGGTACGAGCGGAATCAATTTCTGCCTGTCTGCCCGCTGCCGCAAATTTTCCTTCGTAATCATTGGCACGAGTTTTTACTAGCTCTAGGTAGTCGTCACAGAAGGTCCAGAAGCAGGTTTCAGCTATTTCCAAGGCTTTGGTATGGTCGTATTTTTCCATAGCCTCGGTGGCTTGAGTAACTACCTGTTCTAGTTCTGCCAGCATAGATTTATCAATAGGATTTTGCACTTTGCTTAAATCTAGTTGTACGCCAGTTGCAGTGCCAGCCAATTGCATAGCAAACTTAGATGCGTTAAGTACTTTCATTGCTAAGCGCCGACCGATTTTCATCTGTTGCTCATCAAAAGTGGCATCCGTTCCCAGTCGGGCACTGGCGGCCCAATAGCGTACTGCATCCGAGCCGTGCTTTTCTAGTAAGCCCATTGGGGTAACTACATTACCCTTAGATTTTGACATTTTTTTACGATCGGGATCTAAAATCCATCCCGAAATAGCTGCATTCTGCCAAGGAATTTCTCCGAATTCCAGATGGGCGCGCACCATAGTCGAGAAGAGCCACGTGCGAATAATATCTTGCCCCTGTGGGCGTACGTCCATTGGATAAACCTTGGTGAATAGGTCTTCGTCCGTAAGCCATCCGCCAGCAATTTGTGGAGTTAGTGAGGAAGTCGCCCAAGTATCCATAATGTCAATTTCGGCAGCAAATCCATTGGGTTGATTACGTTGGGATTCGGTAAATCCGGGTGGGCAATCAGAACTTGGGTCCACTGGTAAATCTGCAAAATTAGGAGTCAAAATATCATCATAATTGATTTCACCGTTCTCAGATATCCGATACCAAAGGGGTAGAGGCACGCCAAAGAAACGCTGCCGAGAAACCAGCCAATCCGTATTCAACCCAGAAACCCAATTGTTATAGCGGACCCGCATAAAATCTGGATAGAAATTTAATTTTTCTCCCTGTGTTAGTAAATTATCTTGCAGTGAGCGTCCATTAGCTTCCGTATAGTCGTGTCCACCGTTGCGGATATACCACTGTCGAGAAGTTACAATTTCTAATGGCTTATCGCCTTTTTCAAAGAAATTAGCTTTTCGGTTAGTGTTTTGGGGCTCACCACGCATTTCGCCGGTTTCTTGCAATTTTTCTACCAGGGCTTTACGTGCCGAAAAAGTTGTTTTTCCTGCCATTTCAGCATACATTTCACGACCGGTAGGATCGGTAATCCAGTCAGGAGTATCACGTATTATGCGACCGTCTTTTCCAAGCACTGAACGCATAGGTAGCCCCAGTTCACGCCACCATTGCACGTCGGTTAAATCGCCAAAAGTACAACACATTGCAATTCCCGCACCTTTATCCATTTCCGCTGCAGGGTGTGCGACTACGGGAATTTCTACTTTGAATACCGGGGAAGTTACCGTGGTGCCAAAGAGATGTTGGAAACGTGCATCATCAGGATGAGCAATTAGGGCAACACAGGCGGGTAATAGTTCGGGACGCGTAGTTTCAATTACTACATCCTCAGTAGCTCCGTGAAAAGCCAGAGCATGGTATGCGCCCGGATAATCACGTGCTTCTAATTCGGCTTGGGCAACCGCGGTTTGGAAAGTAATATCCCATAAGCCGGGAGCTTGCGCCTGATATGCTTCGCCACGTTCTAAATTCTTTAAGAATGCACCTTGGGCCACTTGTTGTGCTTTTGCACCAATAGTTTGGTAATTCTGTTTCCAATCTACTGAAAGTCCAAGATAACGCCACAAATTTTCAAACTGTTTTTCGTCTTCGGCAGTTAATTGCCAGCATAGCTCAATAAAATTACGACGAGAGATTGGTTTTTGATCGGCGTATTTAATAGATTTTCCTTCACCTCCATTATGTGGAGGTACGAAGTCTGCGTCATAGGGTAGAGAAGGATCGCAACGTACGCCATAGTAATTCTGTACACGTCGTTCGGTGGGCAGACCGTTATCGTCCCACCCCATGGGGTAAAAGACGTTTAGTCCTTGCATGCGTTTATAGCGCGCGATCACATCGGTATGGGTATAGCTGAAAACGTGTCCTATGTGTAGTGATCCAGAAACGGTTGGTGGGGGTGTGTCTATAGAATATACCTGCTCACGAGAAGTGTTGCGATTAAAGCTATAGGTATCTTGTTCATTCCAAGTTTGTCCCCAACGTTCTTCTAAGCCCTCTAGGGCGGCGCGTTCTGGAACTACGATATTGGGTCTTAATACGGATTCTTTTTCAGTCATAAGTATATTTTCCCACGAAAATAGAAAAAACCCAGCTTTAGCACTGGATAGGTGGTAATTTTCACCGTATTTCCTATGATTAGGGCAGGAGCTGGGCATTACTGGTGGTGTTGGAAAAATATCTTGTAAAAAAAGTTTGTGAAAATATGCGGAGAGTGTTAGCGTTTTTACTATGCGCTCTGCATCCGATGATTCAAATAATGTATGGAATCGCCCTGATAATGAGGACGGAACTGATAAAGTGCCAGCTAGTAGCACTTCGGACGTTAATGCTACGTCCGTTAATTCCCATACGTGCACCCAAGATAAACATAAAAAGTTTCGAGCTGCTTTAGTTTTAGCAGCTTTGGGGATTGTGTTTGGTGATATCGGCACTTCGCCACTTTATACAATGCATGCGGTATTTACGATGAATGAGCATGCAATTGCCCCTACTGCACAGGATGTTTACGGTATTCTTTCCCTGGTATTGTGGTCAATTATTATTGTGGTATCCACTAAGTATATTTTCTTAGTTACTCGCGCTGATAATGAGGGCGAGGGTGGAATTTTGGCACTTACCGCACTACTGCGGAAGGCTACGCGAGGTAAACCGCTTTATGCAATAGTTACGTTTTTGGGGCTAATTGGTGCTTCACTTTTTTATGGTGACTCTATTATTACGCCAGCTATTTCGGTAATGAGTGCGGTAGAAGGTTTAGAGCTCATTTATGAAGGTGCAGACGTGGTTATTGTGCCCGTATCCATGGTTATTTTGGTGATGCTATTTGCAATTCAACGCTATGGAACCGGATTCGTGGGTCGTGCTTTTGGGCCAATTATGATGATTTGGTTCTTTACTTTAGCGGCACTTGGTTTACCGCAAATTATTGCTCACCCTGAAATTTTGCGGGCAATCTTACCGCACTATGCATTTAATTTCGCTGCTACCTATCCGCATTTGGCATTTATTGCACTCGGGGCTTCGGTGTTAGCAATTACCGGTGCAGAAGCACTCTATGCGGATATGGGGCACTTGGGACGTAAACCGATTATGCATGCGTGGTTTATGTTGGTCTTCCCATGTCTTTCCATTAACTATTTGGGTCAGGGTGCACTTATCTTGAATAATCCCAAGAGCATCGAATCACCTTTTTATTATTTAGTTCCGGATGGATTGCTGTGGCCAGTGGTAATTTTAGCGACGGTTGCTACGATTATTGCATCACAGGCGGTTATTTCGGGAGCTTTCTCAGTAACGCAACAGGCACTTAATTTGGGTATGATTCCACGCGTGCGCATTTTGCACACTTCTAAGGTGGAAAGCGGTCAAATTTACATTCCTGCCATTAACACCATTTTAATGATTGGTGTGGCATTGTTGATATTTGGTTTTAAGTCCTCATCAGCTCTTTCCAATGCTTATGGGCTTGCAGTGACAGGTACGGAAATTTTGACCACTACTTTATTCTGTTTGTATGCGCGGCTGGTTTGGAAAATGTCGTATGTAAAGCTGGTACCGATTTTAGGTATTGTGGGAACGTTAGAATTATTGTATTTCTCAGCTAATGTGTCCAAGATTCCTACCGGTGGTTGGCTACCGATTGTTATCGCCAGTGTTTTAATTTTCATTATGATTACCTGGATGTGGGGTACGAGTACCGTACGTAGATTGCGGGCTGTTATTGAAATCCCGCTAGAGGAGTGGTTGGCGAGTAATCGTGATATTGATATACCACGTGTGCCTGGTCAATCAATTTATTTGCATCAGAATACGAATACCGTACCGTTGGCATTAAAAGACAATACGCGTTTTAATCGGTCGCGACATGAACAAATTTTGCTAGTTAAAGTCAATGTGCTTAGCGTCCCGCATGTGCGACACGTGGATCGGGTAGAGGTTTCCCAACTTGGTGAACCAGAAGATGGCATTATGAGTATTGTTATCAATCTGGGCTTTAATGATAGTCAAGACATTCCACATAATCTTAAATGGAGTTCAGGTAAGCATCCGAATTTCGTTTATTCGGAACGGGATACTCGTTATTATCTTTCGGTTATGGATTTCCGAGCGAGTGATAATGTGCCTTGGTATTTACGTTTTGCACGTGGGGTTTATATGTTCTTAAGTCGTAATTCTAGTTCACGAATTGACGCTTTCCGTTTGCCTCGTAGTCGTACGATTATTATTGGCGGTACCGTTTATTTGTAATTTATCTGGTGATATCTTGGATTTCATTAGTTAAATATTGGGGTTGGGAAAATAGGTTTCCCTTATTTTTCAACGTTTTTATTGGATGAAAAAAATACTTATAGTAATTCGTGGTAAAAGTTACACATTTATACCGAACTTGCGGTATTATTATCTTAAGTTCAAAGAAGAGCTATAAGGAGACTTAAATGGACAATGCAACATTAAGTCGAGTCAATCTCTACGGTGTTTTTAAGGCACTGGAAAAGTTGGTTGAACTTGATGAAAAAGCTGCGGCTCTCATTGCTAATAGCGATGAAATTATTCAATTTACTAGCCCTAAAGCAACCATTCGGTTAGTAATTAAAAATGGTAAGCTCACACATCTACGGGGTGCAGGTCCACACACGATGAACCTAGCTTTCCCAACACCAAAAATGGTGAATAAGATGTTTGAAGGAACCGGTTCCCCAATTCCAATTCGTGGTATTACTAAGATTAAATTCCTTACTGGAACCTTTACGGAACTAAGCGATATTCTTACCGCATATTTGATGCCTAAGCCAGGTGCGCTTGATGACGAGAATTTCCGTCGCATTAACACCATTCTTACTATGACGGTTATGGCTTATTCGGTATCTGAAATTGGTAATAGCGATGAGCTTGGTAAGCATGCAGCAGAGCGTATGCGTGATGGCGATTTGCAATTAGCAATTAAAGACGGTCCAGCCTTTATTATTCGTATTAAGGATAAGAAGCTCACAACCGTTGAGGGCATTTCGGATACGCCAAGTTCCAAGATGGTTTTCTCGGATATGGAAGTAGCTGGTGGCGTGCTTCGTGGTGAGCTTTCCAGCTTTGAAGCTATTGGTAAAGACAATATTACTTTGGGCGGATATATTCCACATCTTGATAATTTCAACAAGTTGTTATTACTCGTTTCGCGGTATCTAGGTTAGGAAAAATAAATGGAAACTTATAATCACCCAAAGAGTACTGAACAGTTCTTACGTGCAACCAAAGTTATTCCAGGTGGCGTTTATGGTCATTTGGGACCAGCTGAAGGTTGCTTTATGCCAGTTCGCAACTATCCACTATACCTAGAGAAGGCTAAAGGTTCATACTTCTGGGATTTGGATGGCAACAAATATATTGACTATATGTGTGCTTATGGTCCAAATATTTTGGGATATAACGATCCTGAGGTAAATGCGGCTTATACCGAGCAGCTAAAGAAAGCGGATTGTGCAATTCTTCCTTCTACCCGCATGGTAGAGTTGGCAGAATTGCTAGTAGATACCGTGGATAGTGCTGACTGGGCATTCTTTGCTAAGAATGGTGGTGACGTAACCACGTTAGCAGTGCTTACTGCAAAGGCAGCTACCGGTCGTGACAAGATTGTTATGCATCACGGTGGTTACCACGGTGTAGCACCTTGGACTCAGCATGAAGATTACGCCGGTATTTCCAAAGAAGACGTAGCTAATAATCTCTACACTCCATTTGGTGATTTCTCGGAGTTAAAGAAGACAATTCATGAGCATAAGGGCGAAATTGCTGCCGTTATCTCCACTCCTTATCATCATCCAATTGTTGAGGATAATCGTCAGGCTCCAGAGGGCTATTGGCAGAAGGTTCGTGACCTGTGCACGAAGGAAGGCATCGTTCTCATTATTGACGATGTGCGTTGTGGTTTCCGTCTTGACGTTGGTGGCTCGGATAAGTACTACGGCTTTGACGCTGACCTTATTTGCTTCTGCAAAGCACTTGCAAACGGCTTTAACATTTCAGCTCTTTGCGGTAAGTCTGCGCTTATGGATGCGGTTTCTGCCGTGTTCTATACCGGTTCTTACTGGCTATCTGCTGGCCCAATGGCTGCAGCCATTACCTGTATCAATAAGATGCGTGATATGGATGTAGCTAAGGTTTGCCGTGATAAGGGTACTAAACTAACTGCTGGTCTAGTTGAGGCTGCTGCAAATAACGGCTTTGACCTTAAGGTTACTGGTGAGCCCTCAATGTGGTTCATGCGTACTACTGGTTATCAGGGTCAAGAAGATCCAAATAATTTACTACATCAGGCAGTTGTTGCTGAATGTGTAAGTCGCGGGGTCTTCTTAGCTAGCCACCATAATTTATTCATCAATGCTTCATTGACGGATGAAGATATTGCTTACACCATCGATGTTGCTGATGAGGCATATCGTATTGTACGTAAAAATGTAAAGAAGATTCTTGGAAAGGAATTGTAAATGAGTATCGATCCAAAAAATTGGCGTCGGCTCGAGGATAAGGCACACGAGCTTCGTGACCTTACCTTGGATACAGTGGCATGGGCTGGTGGTGGACACATTGGTGGTTCACTGTCTTCAACCGACATTTTGACCGTGCTATATCATGAAATCATGAATTTTGATGCTAAGAAGCTCGATGATCCAGATCGTGATCGTTTCGTGCTTTCTAAGGGTCATATTGGTGTAGGTTTTGCTCCAGTGCTTGCTGACCTAGGTTGCTTCCCGAAGGATTGGCTGAAGAACTTCAACCATACGGGTTCTCCACTAGGCATGCATCCAGACGGTTCAAAGGTACCTGGCGTAGAAATTGCTACCGGCTCACTAGGACACGGTCTTTCCGTTGCCGTGGGTATGGGATTGGCAAGCCGTTTATCTGGTCGTAACTTTACGAGTTACTGCTTGATGGGTGACGGTGAATGTAACGAAGGTTCCGTTTGGGAAGCTGCGATGTCCGCTTCACACTACAAGCTAGATAATGTTGTAGCTATTGTTGATCGTAATCAGGCAATGATTGACGGTATGACCGAAGACGTAATGGCGCTTAATCCATTTGGTGACAAGTGGCGCGCATTCGGTTGGGAAGTATTCGAAGTAGATGGACATAATATTCCAGAACTAGTAGAAGCATTCCGTGCCGCCAATGCAGTTAAGGGCAAGCCAAGCATTGTTATTGCCAACACCATTAAGGGTGAAGGTATGGCATCAATTGCAGGTGATTATAAGTGGCATTACGGTTCGTTCGGTGGCGAGCAGATCGAGTCTGGCCATAAAGAACTTGCTGAATATCATGCCGCTCGCGTAGCAAAGATTAAGGAGAACTAAGATGGCTGGTGGACTTACATATACCATGTTTGATGGTGCCGCTATGGCAACTGCTGAAGTGTACGGTAATGCTCTCGTACAGTTAGCAACCGAACATCCAGAAATCGTAGGTTTCTCTGGTGACTTAGCTAAATCAACCAAGATTGGAATGTTGGCTGAAGCTTTCCCAGAGCGCTTCTTTAATGCAGGTATTGCAGAACAGAATATGTTCAGCATGGCAGCGGGTATGGCAAAGTGTGGTTACGTACCATTCGTTTCTACCTTCGCTTCCTTCGCTACGATGCGTGCTTTAGAGCAACTACGTACCGACATTTGCTACGGCAATTCTAATGTGAAAGTTATTGCCACCCACTCGGGTCTTTCCTTTGGTCAGGCGGGTTCTACCCACCAAAGTCCAGAAGATTTCGGTATTTTGCGTTCCATTTCTAATTTGGTTACCCTCTGCCCAGCAGACGGTATTTCAACTGCACAGGCTGTGGAAGCTGTTTACGAGCATGAAGGTCCAGCCTATGTACGCGTAAATCGTGGTTTTGATCAGCAGGTTTACAGTGAGCCAATTCCAGATTTCCGTATTGGTGGATCGCATACTCTTAGCGATGGTACCGACTTAACCATTTTGGCTACGGGTGCTCCAGTTTGGCGTGCAATGCAGGCTGCAGATCGTCTCCGCAATGAAGATGGTCTTTCGGTTCGAGTTATTGATCTTTATTCGATCAAGCCTCTCGATGAAGAAGCTATTAAGGCAGCAGTTGCAGAAACTCGTCGTATTATTACGGTTGAGGATGCGAATATCGCTCATGGTTTGGGAACGGCAGTTGCTGATATTGCAGCAAGTACCGGTAAGGGCTTCGCAATGCGCAAGCTCGGTATTCCAGACAAGTGGGCAATGATTGGTCAGCCAGAAGACCTCTTCGCACACTATGGTTATGACGAGAACGGTATTCTCGAAACAGCACGCGAAATTATGCATGTTGAAATCGAGGAAGACGACGATTGGGATGATGAGGTCTAATATGTCTGACGAAAAGTCGCTTGATGATGTTCGGTATCAGACTATTATCTTCTTGAATGCAGTTGTTCCAGTTCTAAAGCCGATTATCAATGAAACGCCAGGTTTAAAGAAGGCTTTCAAAGGTAAGACCGGTGTAGTTCAGATTTCCGCATTAACGGAAGCTGGCGAAGATGGTAAACCGGGCAAGGTAGCAACGTATCTTGACGTTGTAGACGGTGAAGTCAATGTAAAAGTTGGCGAGTACATTGCCCCAAATGTAGAACTAGAATTCGCATCACGTGAAGATCTAAATACGTTCTTTACCGGCGGGTTAAAACTTCCAAAGATTAAGGGTGCTTTAGCAAATCCAGGATTGTTAGTAGCAACGGTACGTTCGCTTCTAACAATGTCTAGTTTGCTTGGTGCTACTGAACCACCGGAAGATCCCGAAAAGCAGAAATTACTAGTAAAGTGCATGTTCTACCTATTGACGAGCGGTATTTCGCAACTCAATAAGGCAAAGCATCCACTGTTCAATGAATGGGCAAAACGTCAGCCTGATCGCGTATATCAGCTTATGGTGACCGGCTATGATGAGTTGGCTGCCTATGTGCGTGTTAAAGGTGGACGTTCCAAGGCGGTACGTGGTGCTTACACTCGTTCGCGTCCATTCTTCGCAATGACTTTCGATTCACCACGTAGTGCATTGGGTATTTTGCTTGATGTGGACGATATGATTGAGTCCACCGTGCAGCAGAAGCTCGTTATGCAGGGTGCGCCAGAATACGGTGCAGAACTTGGTGAATTGATGCAGACCGTTGGAGATTATGCAAAATGAGTAACGCTTTAACATCCATTAAAAAAGCATTGACCGGTGGACGCATTCATGGGTTTACCCACGTGGGTGTAACCGTAAACGATTTTGAAGCCGCTGTTAAGTGGTATAACGAAATGTTCGGTTTCCATTTAGTCAATGAAATGTATATTGAAGGTGAAGCAGCAAACGCTCTTGCTGGATTGTACGGTGAATCTGGTCTAAAAATTCGCCTAGGATTTTTAGGCACACAGAGCTCTGGGCTTATCGAAATTTTCGAATTCCAGCCAAAGTCAGCTGAAGCACCAACCGTATGGACTCGTCCTGGTTATACTCACTGCGCTATTAGTGTTTCTAACGTTAAAGCTGTAAAGCGAGAGTTAGAAGCTAAAGGTGTAGAGTTTGTAACTGACGTACAGTTTACTAACGGTGCACACTGGGCATTTATGAAGGACCTTGATGGTAACTTCGTAGAGCTTATTGATTACCACGTTAATCGTTTGCCATTAGCAATGGTCAGCAATCTTGTTGGTCGTATTATGCGCAAGACGGAGTTTGGTTCGTATTACGAATAAAATTACGTGTTAATTACATATAAAAGTGGTGTGGATAAAGATTCTATCCACACCACTTTTATATTTGTCTTGGTTTAGTTTAATTACGTATCGTAATACCTTTAGTGGCTAGATTTTTTATACATTCTTGATAATAGATATTGTCGTGTTCAGAATATATAGGTTTTATTAAAGGTGCTGGCAAATAGTTATCCCAGTGGGGGCAAGATTTACCACGATAATTAGGTGTTTTCCAAATTTGGTTTGGAACATATCCACGTTTTTCCATTTCTTGCATTATTAACATGTGGTATTGGAAAAGTTTGTGTGGAGAATAAGTAAACACGTAGTCTACTGTGGCGTGCTTCTTACCCCAGCCATTACCGCGTAGTGCACAACATTCTCGATGTTGTCCTAATAATTGTTGGCGGGGAAGTAGGGGAATTAAATCTTCATGCCAAAGGCGCATAATAAATATAATTATTTGCTAATAAGTTTGACTTAATCCTGTAATTTAACTCCGTTAGCATCATAAGACCAGTTTGGATTATTTTGTCCAGTTAAATATAAAATACCTTCAATCAATCCCCAAATATAAGATATGGGAGCGAGCATGCCTAGTGAGAGCAGGCTAATAAGTAATTGGATAATGCCTTTGGTGATAAAACCAAGATAGAAATTATGTACTCCGAGAGCACCTAATATTATTCCTAATATTCCGGCAACAACCCGTGATTTTGCTGGCTGATAGGAATTGTTTGTATAGTTCGGATTGTATTGTTGATATCCGGTGTAGTTTTGGGCATAGGGGTCATTTGGATTGTAGGCACCCTGCGTGGACGTATTTTGTCCGTATGGGTTTTGTCCATACGTATTTTGGTTATAAGGATTTTGTCCATACGTGGGTTGCTCGTATGTAGGCTGAGTGTAATTCTGTGGTGGAAGATTAGAATTTAAGTCATTAGTAGTGGGAAAATCAGTAGATTCAGGTTTGGAAGTATTTTGAAAAACCGGTGCTGTTTCACTTTGGAATGGTGATGGATTGGTGTTGTCGGGATTGTTTGTATTAGGAGCTTGGTTTTCCATAATAATTCCTTATAGTTTATAGCCATAATCTTGCTATGTATTAGTATAAATCTAAAATAAGTTTACCTTAAAAGCCAATATTAGGGGTAATGGTGGATTGTGTTTTATGAATAAATAAATATGAATGAGGAAGGTGTAAATCTAAAGGTAAGATTTATATCTTCAACGTAATATTAGTGTATTTATTTAAAGTGTAAAAGTTGTATTGATTTAAGGTGTAAAAATGTGGGGGTTCATATGAACCCCCACATTTTTACACCTGTTTTACATTAGGTCGTCTGCACACTTGCTTTCAATATCAAGTGCAGCGCCAACGCTTTCGCAATAAAGGTCACCATCATAAGTGGTAAGACCACGGCGTAGGTCTGCACGCATACGGCAGGCTTCTTTCCAGCCTTTGTCGGCTAGAAGAAGCATGTAATTCATGGTTGCATTGGTTAGCGCGTAGGTGGAGGTATTTGGTAGAACACCTGGCATATTTGCTACGCAGTAGAAAATGCTGTTGTAAACCGTGTAGGTGGGGTCATCGTGAGTGGTTGCATGAGAATCTTCAAAACATCCACCCTGATCGATTGCGATGTCTACGAGTACCGAACCTGGCTTCATATCTTTAACCATTTCATTGGTTACAAGATGCGGAGCACGAGCACCTGGAATTAGTACCGAGCCAATTACCAAATCTGCTGTCTTGAGTGCTTCTGCAACTGCAAGTGGAGTAGAATATTCGGTATCAATCTGATCACGAGTTACGTCCTCAATATAGGTCATACGCTCAATGTTTACATCAAAAATGGTTACTTTAGAGCCCATGCCAGCCGCAATTTTTGCAGCTTCCCAACCAGCGGTACCGCCACCGAGCACTACGGTTTCTACCTTCTTGGTGCCGGTGGTGCCACCCATAAGGATTCCACGACCGCCAGCGGTCTTAAGAAGTAGATTCGCACCTACCTGAGTTGCGAGACGACCAGCTACTTCAGACATTGGTACTAGAAGTGGAAGTGTACCCTTGTCGGTCTGTACGGTTTCGTAAGCAATAGAAGTGATTTTCTTTTCTAATAGAGCTTCGGTAAGTGCCCGATCAGCTGCTAAATGTAGATAGGTGAAGAGGGTCTGACCTTCACGCATGCGATCATATTCAACTGCGATTGGTTCTTTAACCTTCATAATCATGTCAGCTGATGCCCATACTTCGTCAGCGGTAGGAAGAATATTTGCACCTACTGCTACGTATTCTTCGTCAGGAATAGCTGAGCCCACTCCCGCGTTGGTTTCAATATTTACGGTATGACCACGCTTGATAAGAGCATCGGCACCGGCTGGCGTAAGCGCTACGCGGTACTCGTTGTTCTTGATTTCTTTTGGTACACCAATAATCACAGTTAACTCCTTTGTTTAAACTTGTTAGTGTTAGTCACTACTATTATAGGGGTTTTTTGGTGTTTGTCATCACTATTAGCAAAACTGCTACCGCGAGTTTTTGAAACTTTAAGTTCTCGGTATTTTATTTTAGTATTTTTCGTTGATAAATCAAGGTTTAAGCGTTTTCTTCCGAAATTTCAAAATCACGCTTTATGGCTGCCTTTACCCCGGATTGAATAGCTTTGCTAAAGCCGTGTTGTTCCATTGCGTTCAGTCCGGCAATAGTTGTGCCATTGGGAGAAGTTACGCTATTGATGAGTTCTTGTGGGGAACGCGCATCTAATTCTGAAATTAGTAGTTCTGCTGATCCTAAAACGGCTTGCGCAGCTATACTTAGTGCATCGTTTTTATCTATACCAAAATCGGTAACGGTTTGTGCCAAATTAGCAATATAGGTGAAGGTCCACGCGGGTGAAGAACCCGCTATTGCAGTAAAAGCACCAAACTGTGTTTCGGGAAGTTGAATAGTGGTCCCGATGGCTTGAAAAATGTTCTCGGCAACTGATAGGTGTTTTTTAGTGGCATGCTCGTTGGCACATATTGCGCTAATTCCTTTGCCTATTTGGGTGTTTACATTAGGCATTACACGAATTATAGGTTGTTTTTCCGCTAATTCTTGTGCCAACTTAGTAAGAGGAATGCCAGCGGCTAAAGAAATAATTAAAGTATTATTTTTTCTTGCAGGTATTGCTATTTCTGATAATACGTTTGCAACTAAAGCAGGTTTTACGGCTATTATTACTATGCCGTGTGTGCCCAGTGTTTCTACTAGAGAAATATTATTTTTAGCTACATTTACTCCAAATGTATCGGCTAAATTTTCCGTTTTTAACGCAGTACGATTAGCAATTACGATTTCTTTTGGTTGTATTATTTGAGTTTTTAACACGCCTTGTAAGATGGCTGTGCCCATAGATCCCGTACCAATAATTCCCAGCATATTTCTCCTATTCCGTATTTGTATTTTACCGCCATGCCTTACATCTGGTAAAAGTATGTGGAAAAATGGACGTATTAAATAGGAGGAATTATGGTTCGTCGAGCATTGGTTACGGGTGCGTCTACGGGTATTGGAGCTGCTACGGTACGAGCATTAGCAAAATCTGGTTACGAGGTGATTGCTACGGCACGGCGCGAAGATAAATTACGTGAATTAAGTGCACAAACCGGTGCACAATACGTGGTTGCAGATTTAACTACCGATATGGGAATTTCCCAAATTGTAGATTTTGTGAAAGCGCAAGGAAACTTAGATGTTTTAGTAAATAATGCGGGTGGTGCTTTAGGGGTAGATACGGTAGCCGAAGCAGATATGGAAAAATGGCGAAAAATGTATGAAATTAACGTAATTTCTACTTTAAATATTACGCAAAAATTTTTACCACAATTTCGGGAACGTGGGGGAGATATTGTTTTTATTTCTTCTACGGCAGGGCATGGAACCTATCCTGGTGGTTCGGGATATGTGGCAGCTAAACATGCTGAGCGGCAAATTGCAGCTACTTTGCGCTTAGAACTTATGGGCGAACCAGTGCGGATAATTGATATTGCTCCGGGTATGGTTAAGACAGAAGAATTTTCCTTAAATCGTTTTGCTGGTGATACAGCCAAAGCAGAGCAAGTGTATGCGGGTGTAGACCAGCCATTACTAGCGGAAGATATTGCGGAAACTGTGCGTTGGGCAGTAAGTTTACCAAGCCATGTAAATATTGACACGATGGTTGTGCGTCCAGTAGCGCAGGCAAGTAATACTTTGGTGGCACGTAATAAATAATAAATACCACATTAAAATAGGTGGGTTTTCGGACATTTTCTACGCTAGACTAGCAAGTGCATTGATCTGGCTATCACCAGGGAGCTTTCGGAAGAACGGTTTATGCTGGGCATATACTTATTAGAACCGAACGGTTAGAACTCGCATGTTCTTAATGAGCGGTCAACCTATGGGTTGGCAAGCGGGGTGGTACCGCGGCATATATGAAATATAGGTCGTCCTCGTTATCGTACTAATGAGGAGCACCATGAGCGAAAACGCGCGTTATCCATTACATCGCAATGAAGAAGTAATGCCATCCCCAAATCTTCCCCAACTTGAAGCGGAAGTTTTAGCCTATTGGGAAAAAGATAATACTTTTCAGGCTTCTATTGATAATCGGGATGCGGGCATTAACGGTGCTAATGAATTTGTATTTTATGATGGGCCTCCATTTGCCAATGGATTACCGCATTACGGCCATCTTTTAACAGGTTATGTAAAAGACTTAGTTGCTCGTTTTCAAACTCAACTCGGACATAAAGTTGAACGGGATTTTGGTTGGGATACTCATGGTTTACCTGCTGAACTAGAGGCAGAACGAATCTTAGGGATTGAAGATAAGTCTGAAATTGAAAATAAATACGGTATTAAAGCCTTTAATGAAGCCTGCCGTTCTTCGGTAATGACCTATGCGGGGGAATGGAAAGAATATGTTAATCGCCAAGCACGCTGGGTAAATTTTGATGGCGGTTATAAAACTTTAGATCCTTCATTTATGGAATCTGTAATCTGGGGATTTAAAGAACTTTATGATAAGGGTTTAATCTACGAAGGGTATCGGGTTCTACCATATTGCTGGAATGACCAAACTCCGCTTTCTAATCACGAATTAAAAATGGACGATGAGGTCTATCAGGTTCGTCAAGATCAGACGGTTACTTTGGGATTGCGTTTAGAGTCGGGTGAATTGGCACTAATTTGGACGACCACCCCATGGACGTTACCTTCTAATTTAGCGGTTGCAGTAGGCCCAGAAATTGATTACGTAACGGTAGAACCTACGGACGGTAAATTAGCTGGGGAAAAAGTTATTATTGCGGAAAGTCGGCTGGCAGCTTATGCGCAAGAACTCGGTGAAGAGCCCAATATTACTGCACGTTATAAGGGTAGTGAACTCGCGGAAAAGCGTTACTATCCCATCTATGATTATTATAGCCGTGATGAAGAAGCTCCCGGAGTAAATGCTTGGAAAATTTTAGTAGCCGATTATGTCTCTACTGAAGACGGTACAGGTTTAGTGCATATTGCCCCTTACGGTGAAGAGGATATGTTTATTTTGGCAAAAGCTAAAATAAAGGTAGTAGAAACCGTTGATGCTGGTGCGAAATTTTTTGATCGAGTTTCTGATTATGCGGGCATGCAAGCTTTTGATGCTAATCGCTATGTGATGGCAGATTTGCGTGAAGGTACGGGGGCAATGGCACGTCGTCCCGAAAATGAACGTTCGGTCTTGGTGCGTGAACAATCTTATGGACACTCCTATCCCCATTGCTGGCGTTGCCGCAAACCACTTATCTATAAGCCAGTTACTTCCTGGTTTGTAGCTGTTACGCAGTTTAAAGAGCGAATGGTAGAACTCAACCAGCAGATTACGTGGCAACCCGAACATATTAAAGATGGAATTTTTGGTAACTGGCTAACTAATGCGCGTGATTGGTCCATTTCGCGTAATCGTTATTGGGGTACTCCAATACCCGTATGGAAATCAGATAATCCAGATTATCCACGTATTGACGTTTACGGTTCTTTTGCGGAATTAGAACGGGATTTTGGCCGGTTACCACTAAATGAAGCTGGTGAACCAGATTTACATCGTCCCTATATTGACGATTTAACTCGTCCTAATCCAGATGATCCAACCGGTAAATCAACGATGCGTCGCATTGACGATATTCTTGACGTTTGGTTCGATTCTGGCTCGATGTCATGGGCACAAAAACATTACCCATTTGAAAATCAAGAATGGTTCGAAAATCATTTCCCCGGCGATTTTATTGTTGAATATATTGGGCAAACCCGCGGTTGGTTCTATGTAATGCATGTGCTAGCTACCGCGCTATTTGATAAACCGGCTTTTACCTCGTGTATTAGTCACGGAATTGTGCTTGGTAATGATGGTCGTAAGGCGTCAAAGTCACTACGTAACTATCCCGATCCTATGGAAATGTATAACGTTTATGGTTCGGATGCGGTGCGTTGGATGCTGATGAGTTCTCCAGTATTGCGTGGAGGTAATTTGGTAGTTGCCGAAGAAGGAATTCGTGAAGCGGTACGCCACGTAATTCTCCCGGTTTGGAATACCTACTATTTCTTTACCCTCTATGCGGGAGCGTGCAATGATGGTAAAGGCTATTTAGCAAAACCAATTGATTTTACCGATGTGAAATTATTGGCTGAACTCGATACGATGGATCGTTATTTGTTGGCACGCATCGCTAAATTATCCGACGAAGTGCGAGAACATTTTGTTAATTTAGATATTCCGTCAGCTACTGCGGCTATTCGTGATTTCCTTGATTTATTAACGAACTGGTATGTGCGTACTTCACGTGACCGTTTCTGGAATGAAGACGAACAGGCCTTTGATACGCTTTACACCGTATTAGAGATTCTCATGCGAATAATTGCGCCATTAGCACCAATTGTGGCAGAAGAAGTTTGGCGTGGACTAACCGGTGAACGCTCACTACATTTAACCGATTGGCCAAATTTACCCGCTGTGCTCGTGGATGAAGACTTAGTTGCAGTAATGGATGAAGTGCGTGATGTAGTGTCTAATGCACACGCTTTACGTAAGATAAATAAGTTGCGTGTGCGCCAACCGTTGCAGAAACTTACGATTGTTACCGAGCAGAAACTTGACCCATTTGCCGCGCTTATTGCTAGTGAAGTGAATGTGAAAGAAGTACGGGTACTTTCGGCAGAAGAATCCGGTTTGGAAATTCGTCAAGAATTGGCGGTATTGCCACGTGAATTAGCTCCCGAAGTACGCAAACTAACTTCTGCGCTATTTAAAGCAGCAAAGACAGGCCAGTGGGAAACTACTGCGGGTGGTGTGCTTTTGCATACCGAACCACCGGTAGAATTAGTGCCTAACCAGTATGAACTTACTACGGTTGTGAGCGCTGATGAAGGTTCGGTAGCTGCCGTATTAGAGTCAGGTTCGTTTATTGTATTAGATACCGTGCTTACACCAGAGCTAGAAGCTGAAGGATATGCACGTGACGTAATTAGAATCGTGCAAGATCAGCGTAAAGCGGTTGATTTGCATGTAGCCGATCGTATTAAGCTTACTTTGCAAGTTCCCGATGCGCATATCGGCGATATTGAAAGTAATCTGGAAATGATTAAGGCAGAAACTTTATCCTTAGAAACTGAAATATTGGGTGGAGTTAATGAAATCGTGGTTACGGTGGAGAAGCTGAATGGTGAATAACGCTAATGCGGATGACCCGACTATTGAACTTGCTACTAAAGTTGCTTTAGAACAGCAAGTGCAAGAAATCTATCAGCAAATTGCGTGCCGTGCTCCCGAACATAAGGTACAACCGTCTACGGAACGAGTTGCTGCCTGCTTGGATCTGCTAGGTAATCCGCAAAATGCTTATCGGGCAATTCATGTGACGGGTACTAATGGTAAAACGTCTACTACGCGTATGATTGAAGCCCTTTTACGGGAAAAAGGTTTACGTACAGGGCGTTTTACCTCCCCGCATTTAAGTTCGGTACGTGAACGTATTGCCATTGATGGAATAGCTATTTCCGCACCTGATTTTATTGAAACTTGGGAAGAAATAGCTCCGATTGTTGAATTGGTTGATGCGCGTTCGCTAGAAAATGGTGGGGAAAAACTTTCGTTTTTTGAAGTGTTTACGGTTATGGCATATACGGCTTTTGCTACTGCGCCCATTGATGTTGCCATTGTAGAAGTCGGCATGGGTGGGCAGTGGGATGCCACTAACGTTATTGATGCTGACGTAGCGGTTTTGACACCAATTGCCCTAGACCATGAAAAATGGTTGGGGGCTACACTCACAGATATTGCTACCGAAAAATTAGGGATTCTAAAACCGGAAAAAACTTTAGTTTGTGCCCAGCAAGCAGAAGAAGTGCAGGCTTTAATAGAAAAAGACATTGCTAACAAACGTGCCACCCTTTGGCAATATGCTACGGATTTTCAAGATTTAATGCGTGAGCGTGCAGTGGGTGGGCAAATGGTAAGCGTCCGCACGCCAGTAACTACCTATACCGATATCCCATTGGCAATGTTGGGAGCATATCAGGCACAAAATTTAGCTTTAGCGTTAACTGCCGTAGAAGAATTTTTCGGTGGTCAAGCAATTGCAGAGGAAATCGTAGAACACGCGATGATGTCGGCAACTTCTCCAGGTCGTTTAGAACGGGTTAAAAGTTCTCCCAATATTATTGTGGACGCGGCGCATAATCCGGCTGGAGTAGAAGCTACTATGAGCGCATTAGCAGAAGAATACCCGGGCACTAAAGTAGCTTTATTTTCAGCCATGGAAGATAAAGACATTGTAGGAATGTTAAGTATTTTAGAACCCCTGGTTACGGAAATTGTGGTTACGGAAATTGCCAGTACGCGTGCTATGGATCTGGATAAGCTGGCAGAAATAGCCGTAGATATATTTGGAAGTGACCGAGTTTTAGTAGAGCCAGATTTACTAACAGCTATCGCCAGTGCTACGGATATTGCAGAAACTACTGACGAATATGCATATCTTACGGGCAGTGTGGTAGCTTTAGGGTCAATTATGCTAGTAGCAGCGGTTCGTGAAGCCTGCGGAGCGCGTCCGCCAGATAGTATTTAGAAAAAAGTACCACATACCGACTATTCCCATTACAATAACAATATGAGTGAACAAACATTAATTTTAGTTAAGCCCGACGGTCTGCAACGTGGACTAATGGGAGAAATTCTTTCGCGTATTGAAGCTAAAGGCTACGAGTTTAAAGAATTAAAAATGTTGCAGGCTACGCCAGAACAGTTAGCCCAGCACTATCAAGACCTTTTCACTAAACCATTTTATCCCAGCATTGAAGAATATATGACTTCGGGTCCGGTGGTAGCTGCCATTGTGGAAGGGGTACGAGTAGTGGAAGGGGTGCGTTCACTCTCAGGAGTTACTGACCCTACGGCAGCAGCACCGGGTACTATTCGTGGTGATTTTGGGCGTGCTTGGGATGATGGCATATTTAATCTTATTCATTCTTCAGATTCGCCAGCTTCTGCTGAACGGGAAATTGCTATTTGGTTTCCAGAAAAGAACTGAGTGTAAGTGTATCTAAAATCTTTAGTACTACGTGGATTTAAATCTTTTTCTACTGCTACCACTTTAACTTTTGAACCTGGAATTAACTGTATTGTTGGTCCGAATGGTTCGGGTAAATCTAATGTAGTAGATGCTTTATCCTGGGTAATGGGTGAGCAGGGAGTAAAAAATCTACGTGGTGGGCAGATGGCAGACGTAATTTTTGCCGGTACTGCTAATCGTCCAGCTTTAGGACGTGCTGAAGTTTCGCTTACGATTGATAATAGTGATGGAGTGCTGCCGATTGATTATTCGGAAGTAACTATCACGCGTACGCTCTTTCGTTCGGGAGGGTCCGAATATGCCATTAACGGCACGGCTTGTCGCTTATTAGATATTCAAGAATTGCTTTCTGATACCGGTATGGGTCGGGAAATGCACGTTATTATTGGTCAAGGTAAACTGGATCAAGTTTTAACGGCTAGTCCCGAAGAGCGTCGGAGCTTTATTGAAGAAGCAGCGGGGGTGCTAAAACATCGTCGTCGTAAAGAAAAAGCACTTAGCAAGCTGGACTCAATGCAGGCAAATTTGGTGCGTATTGAGGATTTAACAACCGAATTACGTAGGCAACTTGGTCCTTTAGCACGACAGGCAGCCACCGCACGACGAGCACAGGTTATTCAGCGGGACGTATTTGATGCGCGTGCTAGATTATTGGCAGATGATATTGCGCAGGTAGAAGCCAAATTAAAAACTCAAACTAACGATGATCAACTTTTTCTTGAACAACGTAATGAGTTGATAGAAAAGATTAAGCTAGCACGGTTGCAGGTATCGGAATTACAAGAAGCAGCCAATAGTGCAAATCCAGAAATTGCCACATTGACCGAACACTGGCAACGCTTAAATTCCTTGGTAGAACGATTCCGTGCTCTATCACAGTTAGCATCGGAACGGCAACGTTCGCTGGCACAAATTCAGACTCCCACTAATTTTGAATCACCGGAACATTTATATCAGCGTGCACAAAAAGCACGGGAAGCAGAAGATGCATTAAAAGCTGAAGTGATGCAAGCACAAGATGGCTTAAAAACTGTAATTTCTCAGCGAGAACAAGCGGAAATAGTTGAGCGGGACTATGACTCTCAACGTGTGAATATTAACCGCACCCTGACCGATCAGCGAGAAAACTTGGTGCGTTTAGACGGTAAAATCAATGCCGCTAAATCACGTATTGAGGCTTTAGAAGCCGAATATGAACGTATCACTAAAACGCAGGAATTAGCGGAAACACGTTCGGTGACCATGTCGGAACAGATTGCAAATTTAGAGCAAGAGATTGTGGCACACACGAATGGTGATAATAGTTTATCGGTAGCTCATGAACAGGCCGCGGAAAACTTACAGGCGGTTAAGAATCGTTTAGAGGAAATGCGCTCGCAACTAATGGAAGCACAAAAAAATGCGGTGCAATTAGAAACGAAAGCGCAAACCTTAGAAGCCGCCTTAGATCCCGAAGATGCTACGGCTTGGGTCGTAAATGATTATAAACGGGGAGTTAAAGGCTTAGTACGTGACCAAATTCGAGTTAGATCGGGATGGGAAGCGGCAGTAGAAGCTGGTATGTCAGGTATTGTATCAGGTGCGGTAATGGAAAATATTGCGGATGCGGTAGATGTATTACGGGCTGCCCGGGCTGCGGATGCTGGACATATTGAAATTTTAATTTCGGGTATGGATAATTCATTACCAGAGTTGGTGCAACGGGCACAAAACGCTTTGGCTAAGAGCGGTTTGAGTGCAACCGAAGCCTGTTTAGCGAGTGAAGCCATTTTAGGCAAATCTAAAATAAGTAATAGTGTGCGTAGTTTGCTGGCAGGAATGGTTCTATGTGCTGATTTGGTAAGTGCTAAAACGCTTCTGGAATTAGGTGCTCCGCGTGTGGCAACGGTAATGGGCGATGTTTTAAGTGCGCATTTAGTTTATGGTGGAGAAATTAAGACGGATGCGGTTTTAGCGCGGCAAGCAAATTATGAAGATACTTTGGCAAATGCACAGAAAGCTAGGGCTAAAGAAAAAGAAATTACTACGCAATTTACCAAAGCCTTAGCTGATGTGCGTGAGGCAGAAGAAAAATTTGCAGAACTTGCAGGTCAGCTTAATTCTTCTAATTCACAGTTAGCTACCTTTACCGCACAGCTCGGAGTGGTAAGGCAATCATTAAAAGCTGCATTAGAAGAGGTGGAACGAAATACACTACGTAACACTAAAATTACTGCAGAACTGAGCGAACGGCGTGGTGAATTAACAGAATTATTGCAGAAAAAAGAAATTGCGGATATTAGTCCAGCGGATTTACAGCAAAAATTAAGTGATTTGGATACGCGTTTAGAAAGCGCACATACAAATACGATTGCGTTACGTACGAAAGAAACCGAGGCACGTTTACAACTTCGTACCTGTGAAGAACGATTACGGGCAATTGCTGGACGTGCTGATGCACTAGAAAATTCTGCAAAGGCTACCCAAGAACGTATTGAAAAAGCTCAGCAGGAGCAATTACGGCGTAAAGAACTAATTAAAAATGCGGAAGTAATTGGGAATGAATCCTTGCAGGCTTTGCAATTTACCCAAGAACTTTTACAAAAGGTTTCGGCGCAACGGGCAGAAGCTGAAGTGGAACGTACTACGCGGGATACGCAATTGACTGTCGCGCGTACGGAATTAGATAAATTACTTGCCCAAGAAACTCAGCTGAATGACTTGAATCATCGGCGAGAATTGGCAATTGCACAGATACGTGCACAGTATGAACAGCTTACGGCTAAAGCTATTGATGATTTGGGGATGGAAGTTGC
>PDWI01001657.1_pt1 | contig 34768 bp, 23 predicted proteins | sample 1430891 | NCBI WGS metagenome assembly PDWI01 (sample SAMN01162508, study PRJNA174530) | Oral metagenome, whole genome shotgun sequencing project. | biome: Marine environment; feature: Marine mammal; material: Swab sample of the gingival sulcus; isolation source: swab sample of gingival sulcus... | reverse complement strand
TGCTTTCAGATGCAGGATCAGACTTTTAAAACGGCCTGCACAGCTTGTACTGTCCGGTATTAATTGATACTGCTTTTCTAATTTTGACAACTGCTCTTGTAAATCACATTCAGCATGTCCCAGTTGATTATAATTATTACCCCCAAAGCTAAAGTGTAATACCGGATATTTCAGCGACCAATCCCACTGATATTCTGCTGCTAAACCTTTGAATAAAGGCTGATGGCCTTCAAATAGTTCTTTCAGCGTATCCAAAAACAAGCTCTTACCAAAACGACGTGGACGAGAGAGAAAATAGTGTTTCCCTTCACGGATCAGCTTGATCGCTAAGGCTGTTTTATCCACGTAGTAGTAATTTTCTTCGCGGATTTCACGAAAAGTCTGAATACCAATGGGTAATGCTTTTTTGCTGGCTGAATCCTGAGTCATGCTGCTGGGCAGTGTCGCGTTGCAATGGGCTGATTTTAGCATGGATGAGCGAATCATTGGCTGCTTCCATTACTACTCAAGAATAAGTAATGGCTCTCAGCTAAAAAAGCGCGTAAATACCTCTACCGCTTCGCGGGGTGTCCGATAACTATTTACCAGCGCTTCCTTATCTTCATAGCCCAATGCCATGCCACACATCAGCAATTGATCTTCGCTATAACCTAGCGCTTGTTTTACGATCTCAGGAAATTCGCCCAAAGACGCTTGAGGGCAGGTCGCTAAGCCTTTGCTCTCTGCTGCCAGCATGAGCGATTGCAGGAACATGCCATAATCCATATAAGAGCCCGTTGCCATGACACGATCTATGAAGAACAGCAACATCACCGGCGCATCAAACGCACGGTAATTTGCTGCCCATTGATCTAATTGGCGCTGCTTATCTTCGCGTTTTATGTCCAAGGTCGTGTACATTTGTAAGCCGCAAGCACGCCGCCTTGCTAGATAAGGCTCTTGCCAAGTATCGGGATAATACTTTATTTCCATACCCCGTGGCTGCTGGCTGCGAAAGGCTTGTTCCAGCGCATTTTGCAGCTCCTGTTTCTTTTGGCCTGTGACCACAGCGACTTGCCAAGGTTGAGTATTCGTTCCTGAGGGTGCATGAGATGCCAATGTCAGCAACTCATGGATCAGGCTTTCGTCTACGGCTTTATCCAAGAAAGCACGCACGGATTTACGGGCTTGGAGAGCTTCAGCTACATTCATAGAATTAGGTTTATCTTGGGTTTATTAATCATATTTTCTGACATCACTAATCACGACACCATCGTTGGCCAAGCTAGCAATAGGGACGGCTTTGATGTCACAGCGCAATTTGCATAGATCACGCACAGTATTCGCAATAGCCGCTAATAAATCAGCTTGTTGCTTATGCTCAGGTAATAGTTCGCAGTGCAATTCCAATTGGTCTGCTTGTTCACGCCAGTCAACAACCATACGCGCTTTGTGAATTTCAGGGTGGCGCTTTAGCACTTGGGCGATTTGGGAGGGGTGAATAAACATGCCGCGTACTTTTGCAGTTTGATCAGCGCGTCCTAACCAGCCACGCAGGCGACGATTGGTACGACCACAAGGACTTTGCCCCGGCATAATTGCGGATAAATCGCCAGTGGCAAATCGTATGAGCGGGTAATCAGGATTTAGTGTGGTGACCACTACCTCACCAACTTCACCTTCGGGTACTGGTTCACCTGTGCCCGGGCGGACGATTTCAACATAGACACCTTCATCAATCACTAGACCTTCGCTGGCTGAAGTTTCGTAAGCAATCAAGCCTAAGTCGGCGGTGGCATAACATTGTAATACTTCAATTTGACAGGCTGTAAATTGTTCGCGTAAAGAAGCGGGTAGCGCCTCGCCTGATACCAGACCATAGCGCAATGAGTTAATGTTTTGTTTTAATTCAGCCGCTTTTTCCAACAGAATGCGCAAAAAAGAGGGTGTGCCGACGTAGCCTTGGGGTTTGAGGTTAGCTATGGTCTGCACTTGTAATTCGGTTTGTCCCACACCGGCTGGAATGACTGCCGCGCCTAGTGCATGTGCGCCACTTTCCAGCATTATGCCTGCCGGGGTGAGATGGTATGAAAAGCTGTTGTGAACACGGTGTCCTGTACGGCAACCTGCCGCATGTAAAGCGCGTGCAGTGCGCCAAAAATCACTACGGCGTGAGCCAGGCTCATAAATAGGCCCAGGTGATGCAAAAATATGCGTGAGTTCCTGCCCTGATACAGCAGCAAAACCACCAAATGGCGGTTCAGTAGTTTGTAATTGAATCAGTGAGGATTTGCGTGTCAGAGGAAGCTGCGCTAATGCTTTGGCAGTGGTAATATTGGTTGGGTCAATATCGGCTAGCAAACGGGCGTAAGCGCTGGTATTCGTTTTGGCATGGGCAATTTGTGCGCTCACTTGTTGTAGCATGCTTTGTTCGCGCGCAGATGGATCGCGCACTTCCAGTTCATCAAAATAAGTGGGCATGGGCTTGGTACTCCTGATTGAATCAAGCCAGCCAGCGTTTACGGCGGCGGTAGTGTTTGACATCACGGAAGCTTTTGCGTCCTTCACTAGAGAGTCCCAAATAAAACTCTTTAACGTCTTCATTGGAGACCAACTCTTGTGCTTCGCCTTCCATAACAATGCGGCCATTTTCCATGATATAGCCAAAGTCGGCGTATTGTAGCGCAATATTGGTATTTTGTTCAGCTAGTAAGAAGCTGACATCACGATCCTGATTGAGCTGTTTGATAATGTCGAAGATTTCTTCCACTAATTGCGGGGCAAGCCCCATTGATGGCTCATCCAGTAGGATCATTTTGGGATGTGCCATCATGGCGCGACCAATCGCACACATCTGTTGTTCACCACCGGATGTATAGCCGGCTTGGTTATGACGGCGTTCCTTCAAACGTGGGAAGTAGTTGTAGATCATCTCCAAATCGTCACTAATCACTTGCTTGCTGACTTTGCGTGTATAAGCACCTGTTAATAGGTTTTCTTCCACGGTCAAATGCTCAAAGCAATGCCGACCTTCCATGACCTGAATAACACCGCGCTTGATTAATTCGGAAGGGTTCAGATTGTCTACTCGCTGGCCGAGGTACTCAATACTACCCTTGGTGACTTCGCCACGCTCAGCGTGTAATAAATTGGAGATTGATTTCAAAGTGGTGCTTTTGCCAGCGCCATTCGCCCCTAGCAAAGCCACAATCTGACCTTGCGCCACATTCAATGAAACACCTTTGAGCACCAGAATAACGTGGTCGTAAATGACCTCGATATTATTAATTTGCAAAATAGATGGGGTCATATTGATCCTTTATTGATCTTTTGGTCGTGGTGTCAGGAACTCTGCCAGCCTCTTCTTCATTAGAAGAGGCTGGGGAAAAGCATTATTTCGCGCACTTCCGAGGTGTAATGCCTTTTTCTTTGGCGTAAGCCGCAGCCGATTTCTCGTACATTGGCCAAATCAAATCGTCATTCGGTTTGAGCCAGTCACTAACTGATTGCCATTCCTTGCCATCCCATTGCGTGACTTTAACACGGCCTTCGCCCAAGTGATTGGAACAACTGAGCTTGACCGGATCAAACAAGCCTTCTGTGCCGGTTTCTTTAAGGCGCTCGGCGGTAATGTCCAAGCGATCCAATGCCCATTGTACTTGTTCACCGCTCATGGGTTTATTGCCATATTCATCCATAGCAGTATGGAGTGCTTCTGCTAGCAAAAAGGCGCTCTGCATGCCTCGGTTATAGGCGACAGAACCTACATCTTCTGGTGTTTTAGATGAGCCTTTGCCTTTTTTATACAAGTACTTCTGGATGTCTGCGTGTACCGGATAGTCCGAACCCGCATTACTGAATTGCAATGATTTGTAGCCGACGGCTGCGTCGCCTGCGGGTATTACATCGAATTCATTACCTGACCACCAGATACCAATGAGTTTGTCACGCGGGAAGTTAACGGCGGCAGCTTCCTTGAGTGCTGTGGCATTCATGACACCCCAGCCATACATAATGATGTAATCAGGCTTAATCTGGCGACCGAGCTTGAGCCAGATTGGACGCTGTTCCAGGCCAGGATGTGATACAGGATGCAGCGACAAATCAAAGTCGTATTGTTCGGCTAGTGCCTCCAGTGTTTTGATGGGTTCTTTGCCAAAAGCTGAGTCATGGTGAACCAATGCAATTTTTTTGTCTTTGAGTTGATCATAGCCGCCCATCTCATTAGCAATGTATTGAACGGCAACGTCAGCACCCCCCCAGTAAGTGGCAGGTGGCACAAAGACCCACGGGAAAACAGTGCCATCGGCTGCGTCCGCTCGACCGTAGCCAGAAGTAACCAGCGGAATCTTGTCGGCGACGACGCGATCCAGCAAGGCGTAAGTAATGCCAGTAGATAAAGGCATCACGGCTGGCATACCTGTGCTACCACCATTTTTCAGGCGCTCATAGCACTCTAAACCTTTATCCGTATTGTAAGCGGTGTCACATTCTTCCAAGTCTAGCTTGACACCGTTAATACCGCCATCACGCTCATTGAGCAGCTTAATGTAATCGGCAAAGCCATCCGCCCACTGTATGCCGCCCGGTGCATAAGGACCGGTACGGTAAACCAGTGAGCCTATGTATTGATCTTCTGCTACTGCCGCTGTGTTTGCACCTAGTAAACAGGTCACGGCAACCGTAGCCGCCAACAGGTGTGTTTTTAATTGCTTCATTTTGTCTCTCCTCCAAATAAACTTGACTAACTTTTTTAACTTGCTTTATTAATAAATTAATAGGGGAAAGGCCACAGTCGCAGTTTTTCTTTAGCGATTTGCCAGAGTCTTGCGAGACCATGTGGCTCAATAATCAGGAAGAAAATAATCAATCCTCCAAAAATAACCGTTTCGAGATGTGAGATCGTATCGACGGGAATATTCAAGCCGAACCAGTGTGGAGCATTGCTTAGAAAAACAGGTAATAGCGTAATAAAAGCTGCACCCATAAATGAGCCCATGACAGAACCCAAGCCACCGATAATAATCATGAATAAAACTTGGAACGAGCGGTTAATATCAAAGGCAGCGGGTTCTACCGAGCCAGTATAAACGAATGCCCATAAAGCGCCTGCAATACCACATAAAAACGAACTCACTGCAAATGCTTTTAATTTGGTAGACAGCATTTTTATACCAATGATTTCTGCTGCTATATCCATATCGCGTATAGCCATCCATTCACGACCGATACTGGAGCGCGCCATATTTTTGATTAAAAGGGCTAAAACAAACACGACTGATAAGACAAATAAGTATTTGGTGACAACCGCAGCTTCCGGTCCAGTCACTTTTAGACCGGCAATAATCGCCATAGGTGGCGCACTAATTACGCCTGAGGCACTGTAATTAGTAAACCAGCCAAATTTATTAAACATCCAGATCAGGAAAAATTGCGAGGCCAGTGTCGCCACTGCCAAGTAAAAACCTTTAATGCGTAAGGAAGGCAGACCAAACAGAATACCAACGGCTGCGGTAATCAATCCAGCCATTAATAAAACCAGTAGAATATGCAGTTCTGGAAAAGCTGTTGCCAGCTTATAAGCCGCAAAAGCACCCGTTGCCATAAAGCCCCCAGTACCTAGGCTTAGTTGGCCTGCATAGCCGGTGAGTACATTTAGTCCCAGTGCTGCGAGTGCTAAGATTAGGAAAGGTAACATAATAGTCCCTAGCCAGTAATCACTCGCAAGCAGCGGCATTATCACAAAGGCAACAGCTAGCAGTGCCCAGATAAACCAGCGATCCTGCTGGATACTGAAAATGGCCTGATCAGCTTGGTAGCTGGTTTTAAAATCACCTGCTTCACGATAAATCATGCTGTGTGCTCCTTAAACCCGTTCAATGATTTTTTCGCCAAATAAACCTTGCGGGCGAAACACTAGAAAGATCATAGCCAGTACATAAGCAAACCAATCGGTAATGCCTCCTCCAATCAAAGGACCAATAAAGACTTCGGCAATATTCTCCCCTGCGCCAATAATGAGACCACCAATAATAGCACCCGGGATGGATGTGAAGCCGCCAATAATCAAAACAGGTAAGGCTTTTAATGCGATCAAGGATAGGGAAAACTGCACGCCTAGCTTGCTGCCCCACATAATGCCTGCAACCAGTGCCACGAGTCCGGCAATACTCCAGACAATAATCCAGATATGCCGCAGCGGAATACCAATACTTTGAGCCGCCTGATGGTCATCTGCCACCGCACGTAAAGCGCGTCCAATACGGGTATATTGGAAGAATAGGGCGAGCACAATGACTAATAAACCTGCAATGACCGCAGCAACGAGGTCAAAGTCATTAATCAGGATTTGTCCGCCAAAATACTCATGGGGTGTATTGGGAATACCAATATCGAGGCGCTTGATATTAGAGCCCCATACTGTCTGACCTAAGCCATCTAGCACGTAAGCAATGCCGATAGTAGCCATGAATAAAATAATCTGTGGCTGATTCACCAAATGGCTCAGTACACCACGCTCTATAATAATGGCAAGCAATACCATAATGCCTAGCGTTAGTATAATCGCCAACCACAGTGGAGCACCGAGCTCATTTAGACCGACGAGCGTCAGGGCTGCAAATAAAACCATTGCGCCTTGAGCAAAGTTAAACACGCCTGAAGCTTTGTAAATCAACACAAAACCGAGCGCGACCAGAGAGTACATGACACCTGAGAGCAAGCCACCAATACCGACTTCAAAAAAATAAGCCCAGCTAAAAAAGACTTCATCGGGGAAAGTTTTGCTGAGTAGCCAAGGTAGCAAGCTCATCAACAGGAATGCACCGCCGATGGTGTAATAAACATTACGTTCAATTTGCATAATGACTCCTGTTACTTAGTGGGAAACGCCTAAATAGGCATCAATAACAGCCTGATTGCTGCGTACTTCATCGGGCAGACCATCGGCTAGTTGTCGTCCGTAGTCCAGTACGACAACGCGATCTGATAAGTCCATGACTACGCCCATATCATGTTCAATCAATACGATAGTGGTGCCAAAATTGTCATTGATGTCGATAATAAAGCGGGACATATCCTCTTTTTCTTCCACATTCATTCCCGCCATGGGTTCATCTAATAGTAAAATATCGGGCTCAGCCGCTAAGGCTCGTCCTAGCTCTACGCGCTTTTGAAAACCATACGGTAAGCGTCCTACGGGAGTTTTGCGGATGGATTGAATTTCCAGAAAGTCGATAATCTCTTCGACCTTGCGGCGGTTTTCGATTTCCTCGCGCTGTGCCTTGCCCCAGTAGAGTGCTTGTTGCAGCAGGTTGGCCTTCATACGCAGATTGCGTCCGGTCATAATGTTGTCTAGGGTACTCATCCCTTTGAACAGGGCGATATTCTGAAAGGTACGGGCAATGCCTTGCGCAGCGGCTTCGTGTACTTTCATTTTTTTGCGTATTTCGCCACGAAAGCTAATCGCACCTTCTTGCGGATGATAGACGCCATTAATGACATTCAGCATAGAGCTTTTGCCTGCGCCATTTGGACCAATAATGGAGCGGATTTCGCCTTTGCGGATATTAAAACTGATATTGTTTAAGACTTTCATGACCCCGAATGACAGGGAGATATTTTGCAAATCTAGGATCACGTCGCCAATTACTCTTTCTTTCATCGTCGGTGCTCCTAGGCTGCTTGGCGTTTAGCGGGATTATTAGTGGCAGTAGCGCCTTCGCCTTGCGGATGCAGAGGTGGGCAAGTTTTTACATCCCTGATTTTGACATCGGCTTCTAGCATGCCGGTACGTCCGTCTTCGAATTTAACCTCGGTCTCAATATGACAATGTGGTGCATCAGAATGTAGTGCATCAATCAATGTTGCATAGCGTTCGGCCACAAAATTGCGTCGTACCTTGCGAGTACGGGTCAGCTCGCCATCATCGGCATCTAATTCTTTATGCAGAATCAGGAAGCGGTGGATCTGTGAATTGCCGAGTCGAATATCTTTGGAGATATCTTGATTAACCTTTTCAATACAGTCGCGTATCAGTTCATACACTTCATCACGACTTGCCAAATCGACATAGCCTGAGTAGCCCAAGCCTTTTCGTTCTGCCCAGTTGCCAACAGCTTCTAGGTCAATATTAATAAAGGCAGTGACATAATCACATTCATGACCAAAGGCCACAGCCTCTTTGATATAAGAGAAGAACTTGAGTTTATTTTCCAAGTATTTAGGCGCAAACAAAGTACCATCATTGAGCTTGCCGACATCTTTGGCACGGTCAATGATTTTCAGATGGCCGTTTTCGGCAAAATAACCCGCATCACCGCTATAAACCCAGCCGTCTGCTGTTTTGGTTTTAGCAGTCGATTCAGGGTTTTTGTAATAGGAATGGAATACACCCGGACCGCGATACAATACTTCGCCATTGTCATCAATTTTGACTTCGACCTCAGGCGAGGGCGTGCCGACGGTATCTGCATAGACTTCGCCATCAGGCTGCACACAGATAAAGACCACGGCTTCAGTTTGGCCGTAAAGCTGCTTGATATTAATCCCTAGCGAGCGGTAAAAGTCGAAGATTTCCGGGCCGATGGCTTCGCCAGCGGTAAAGGCCAGCTTGATGCGCCCTAAGCCTAATACATCTTTGAGAGGACCATAGACCAGAAAATGGCCGAGTTTATATAGCCATTTATCTTTGGCAGAAACGCTTTCACCATTCAGTATGGGAATGCCCACCTTACGCGCATGTTCCATAAAGTAGTGAAATAATTTCTGTTTGAGCTGGTTAGCATCCTCCATGCGTATCATGACTTGAGTCAGCAGGTTTTCATACACACGCGGTGGAGCGAAGTAGTAAGTTGGACCAATTTCACGCAAATTTTGCACAACGGTTGCGCCACTTTCTGGGCAGTTGACCGTAAAGCCAGTGACATAAGACTGTGCCATTGAAAATAGGTTATCACCGACCCAAGCCATAGGCAGGTAGGCTAAAACATCTTCATCCGCCGTTAGATGCTCGCGCTCAGCTCCGTTACGGGCTGTAATCACGACATTATCATGTGTGAGCACAACGCCTTTAGGTTTGCCGGTAGTGCCTGAGGTATAGAGCATAATGGCAATGTCTGCACCTGTGGCTTGGAGTGCTTCTTGTTGGAAGAAGTCGGGGTGTGCTTGATGGTATTGATGCCCCTTTTCTTGAAGATCATCCAAATTGTGTACAAAGGGGTGATCATAGTGCAGCATGCCGCGTGGATCATCGAAAAAGATATGCTCAACTTGGGGGCATTGCTCACGCGTTTCCAGTAGTTTATCAACCTGTTCCTGATCTTCTACGACAGCAAAGCGTACATCGGCATTATCGAGTACAAAAGCAACTTCTTCTGCAACAGCATCTTGATATAAGGGAATGGGAACAGCACCGAGGCATTGTGCAGCAGTTATACTCCAATAAAGGCGTGGGCGATTGTCACCAATAATAGCTAATTTATCCCCTCGCTTTAAACCTAGCTCAGCAAAACCACAAGCTAGGGTGCGTATTTCTTCTAATGTGTCACGCCAGCTCCATACTTGCCAGATGCCCAAATCCTTCTCACGCATTGCGACTTTGTCGGGACGTGTCGCTGCATGCTGAAACAGCAATTTGGGAATGGTATCCAGCGTTCGGTCAAACGCCGTACGTGACACTGCCTCGGTTACCCGTTCAGTCATGTACTGACTCCTCCTCCTAGTGTCGGCCTTTGCGTTTAATTAATAACTTTACGTTTACGTAAAGGTAATCTTGTGCCTATAAGATAGTGTAAGTCAGTAGGGTGGTCAACAGGGAATTTGGGATTGAATGCTTTATTTGTGTAGTGTTTTTTAGCGGATGGGCGTGCGCCAGCCTGATGTGATACTGGTTTTTACTGATTTCAGATTGAGGATGAAGTCGCACCCAATGGAAAGTGTAACTGTTGTTGAATGCCCACCATCGTGCCCCACCAACTAAGCATACAACATAGCTTTGTGCTAGTACAGCAGCCATTGTCACCGTGATACCCAACGGTACACAGTTAAAACTTTTTAAGTTATCGGGTCATCAGAGAAGTATAAACACCCCTTTATTTAAACTAAGCAAGAGGTGTTTTAAAGAAATTATAGCTAATAAGGCTTGTTGCCAATAATATTGCCGGGTGGGTTATAATTACAGACCCAAATTTGCCCTTTATCTGGGCAAAATGCCATACCACAGCCGACTTCTAAAGTAGTGTTCCATACCATCTGAGTATAGTGGCCACATTGTTTGCCTTTAGCACAGGTATTGGCATCATAATTATAATAGGTTTTTTCTTCTCCCCAAGATTGAGCAACATCCTTAGTACCGATGGACTGTGTTTCTGTACGGCCATCGCTCCATTTCACTGGACTGGCCCAATAGAGATTCTCCCCTGCACCCAAAGGATTATTATCCGCCTCTACACGATGGATCATGGTACAATCTTTATTGTTGGCTAAGTGCTTTGCCCATTCTTCGGCGTACTCGGTCATCTTGCTAGACCACACTAGTGCATTAATGCCAACGGCTGCTCTGGCTTTATTGTGGGCTTCCAGCATACCTTTCATGCTAGGCGGTTGGGTTGCAGGGCTTAAGGATGTTTGGGTTATGGGTTGCGTTATTTTAGGGGGATCTTCTGAGCTTTTGCTATTACTGCTACTACTGTTATCACTGCCACCACAAGCGGCGAGTAACATACTAAAGCCAAGAATAAATAGCTTACGCATATCGACTCCTTCATTGAGCGCTAATTGATTAAGGAATACAGCGAATCATAGGGTTTACCTATAGGGAAATTTTATCCTAGCGCTTTTTAGCTTATGAGTAAAATAAGAATTTTTAATTAACGACTTGTTTTGAATTTCTAAAGAGTGGCTGTAAGCTCATCTAAAAGGTGATGCTTGTGGTTCAAACAATCGACATTTGAGTCGGAGTGCGCTGATATGCTCGGAGTAAGCGATGGGCAAAACCCGCCAGCTTGAGCGGGTAAGTTGTTTTAGGCTTAGTGCGCTATACTTCCAAGATCAGTTATACTGCTATTTTTAAACGGGGCATTGAGCAGAGTTGTGAAAGAACACGCTACTATTGCTTGCACCGAGTGCGGTCTGATACAGACTTATCGCGTCATTCCGGTAGGAATGGTAGCTGTTTGTTCGCGTTGCACCAAGGTGTTGTATCGCAATAATCCGCACATGTTTTCCTTTTCCTTGGCATTAACGGTTAATAGCCTGGTTTTATTTATCATCTCGAATGCTTTTCCTATGTTGGAGCTGCGCGCTCAGGGCATGTTGCAGGAATTTACGTTATGGGAAGCCAGTTTGGTGTTTTGGGATCAGGACTATTTATTGCTGGCAGTGCTAATGAGCCTGAATCTATTACTGTTTCCATTGTTTGAATTATGTTCATTACTCTGGATTTTGCTCACTATCAGGCTAAACTGGCGCCCTGAGCCAGCTTTATGGCTGTATCGCTGGATGCAGCAGGTGAAGCCATGGGGTATGTTGGAAGTTTTTATGTTGGGTATGCTGGTTGCAGTGGTGAAGCTGGGGGATTTGGCTACCTTGATTCTGGGTTATTCATTTTGGTCATTTATATTTCTGATTATTAGTATGGCCTCTGCAACCGCTGTGCTGGATGCTTTTAGTGTTTGGCAGCGTTTAAAAACTTGTCATGCCCCATAAGCATATCGTGAATTTTTAATGAGCAACCCGTTTATTGTATGTCCAGTGTGTGCCTGTCTGAGTCACAAGCCAACCAACCTGCTGAACAAAGCTAGTTTATTTTGCCCAAGATGTGGTCATGGCTTTCCTACCGGGCCTAATCGTAGTGTAGAAATCACGTGGGCTTTATTGATTGCCTCAGCTATTTTGTATATCCCGGCCAATTTACTGCCGGTCATGAGTGTGTACTGGATGGGGACTGGTCAACCCGACACGATTATTAGTGGTGTCTTTCATTTGATTGAAGCAGGGCAGTGGCCTTTGGCAGCATTGATTTTTGTTGCCAGTATTGTGGTTCCCTTGCTCAAGTTAATTGCTTTGAGTTTTTTATTAATCAGTATTCAATTGGGTTCAAATTGGCGTCCCCAAGAGCGAGTCTGGTTGTATCGAGTCACTGAGTACATTGGACGATGGTCTATGGTAGATGTGTTTGTTGTCGCTATTCTAGCGGGCTTGGTGCAGTTTGGTACGCTCACCCGAGTAGAAGCAAATGCAGGAACACTCTCATTTGCAAGTGTGGTGGTCTTGACCATGTTGGCCGCCCATACCTTAGATGAGCATTTGATTTGGCAATCACATAATCAGGCTCAGTCTACTCCTTCTCCACAGGACTAATTAGGTATCAATATGCAAGATACTGTGGTAAACCAAGGCGCTTTACCAGAAGTTAAAATAAGACGCCGCCGTTGGCCATCACCCGTTTGGTTAATTCCATTAACAGCGCTCTTAATTGGGGCTTGGTTATTATATCAATACTGGTTTCAGCGTGGCGATATTGTCACAGTGCGTTTCCCCAGTGCGGAAGGTATTGCACCCGGTAGCACCCAAGTGCGTTTTAAGGCAGTGACGGTCGGTAGGGTAAAAAGTGTTTCACTGGATGAGCATTTAGAACCATTAGTGACTTTGGCTTTAAATAAAGATATTAGCGATGCGTTGGAATGTAGTGCGCAATTTTGGATTGTACGTCCACGTATTCAAGGGACAGAAATTTCTGGCTTGGGCACACTGTTTTCTGGTACTTATGTAGGCATGATTCCATCTCGTGGGGATGAGGCTGAGAATCCTTCCTTATTGTGTTATCAGGGATTGGAATCACCGCCTTTTCAGAAGCCGACTCGCCCCGGGCGTGAATTCAAATTATTAACCAAAGCAATGGGGTCATTGGATGTAGGTACGCCTGTTTTGTATAGACAGCTTAAGGTGGGTGAGGTCATTAATTACCATTTTGCACGTGAAACGGGCAAAGTTGAGTTGAGTATTTTTATTGACGAGCCTTATGTTCGTTATGTGACCCCTAATAGCCGCTTTTGGAATGCCAGCGGTGTAGATTTTAAGTTAACAGCGAGCGGTGTTGAATTCCATATGGAAGCGCTGAGCTATTTGTTAGTTGGCGGCATTGCTTTTGATAACCCGGAGGGGAACATTGACAAAGTACCTGTCAGTGAAGCGGGCGCGAGCTTTGATCTTTATCCTGATTATAGCAGCAGCTTAGCCAAACGTTACGATTACAAGCTTTATTATACCCTGTATTTTGAAGGTTCTGTGCGTGGTTTGAGTGAGGCTGCGCCGGTTGAATTTCGAGGTATTCGGGTCGGGCAGGTGGAAAAAATCCGCATGTTATTGGATGAAGAAACACAGGAAATACGTATTCCTGTATTGATTTCGATAGAACCCGAACGTTTTTCTGAAGGGATGGATATAGCCGCAGCCCCGCAACTCATGGACACACTGGTAGCACGGGGTATGCGTGCCAAACTGCAACACGGTAACTTGCTTACAGGGCGAATGTATGTTGCTTTGGCCTTTGAAGATAATGCCAAACCGGCAAGCATTAGCAAGGGGCAGTTTTACGATGTCTTTCCCACCCTGCCAACGCAGGTGGAAGAATTGTCGCGTATTGCGGTTGATATTGCCGATGATGTTAAAGCAACCTTGGCACAGATACGCCAACTTGTAGAAAGTCAGGAATTACAACAAATGGCAGGCAATGTGAATTCAGTCTTGAATGAAGCAGAAACCACCATCGTTGAGGCACGTCGTGCTATGCTGGATGCGCGCACCGTGATGCAAACGTTTAACCAGCAAACCTTGCCTGGTTTGTCACGCAATGTTGATGAAGTGTCTGATACATTGACCGATTCGCTCACGAGCGTGACTGGTAATATTGGTGCTGTCTCTGCTAATCTGAACCGTTCGCTCACGAGTGTGACAGGCAATATTGGTGCTGTCTCAGCTCACTTGAATCGCTCCATGAGTAGTGTGACTGCTGATGTTGGGCAGGTGTCTGATAGTGCCGATCGCGCTATGAAAACACTGGCTGGTCAGCTTGTAAGCAGTGGTAAGGATTTTAAAGCGACTTCTCAGGCATTGAATAAATCCATGATGCGTTTGCAAAATACGCTCACCCACTTAGACCGTTTATTGGCTCGAAATTCACCGACGCAATACCAACTCAGTCAAATGCTGGAAGAGGTCACTGCCATGTCTCGCTCAGTGCGCGTGCTAGCCGATACCTTGCGTTCTCAGCCGGAGTCACTGATTCGAGGCAAACAGGATTGGGAGGGACGATGAAATTATTGATGACGAGCTGGCTAGTATTACTGTTTTTGAGTGCCTGTTCAGCGAGCAAGCCTACGCTGTTTCATACTTTAGGCTCTGTGAATGCAGCCATTCAGCCTGACTTAGCACTGTCTAAGCGTATACCCAGCTTAGGTGTAGGCCCCATTAAATTGCCCAGTTTATTGGATAGAGAAGGATTAGTGTTGCGTCGCAGTGACTTTACGTTAAATATTTCTGATAAGCATCAATGGGGAGGGCAGTTAAAGGATGAGTTTACGATTGCCTTAACTCAGCACTTACAAAGACGTTTACCGAAAACGCATATTCGCGCTATTCCTTGGGAACTGGAGCAAACACCGTTGTATCAAGTCGTGGTCAATGTGAGCCGTTTTGACGCGATGCCCGCAAAAGTCGCCAGTTTGCAGGGCGATTGGCGTATTGAGCAGGCTAAAGATGGCAAAATTGTCAGCACCGGCTTGTTTGATTTGGAACGTCCCGTCAAAGGAGAAGCGATCAGCTTAATGGTTCAAGCCCAAAGCCTGCTGCTTAGCGATTTGGCTGATCAGCTAATAGCTCAACTTGCCTCGATACCGTGATACCATGACTAGATAAAAATTTAGCCTATTTATTGAATGGGTTGGGCAGGCGGCTCAGCGGCTCAATTGATGGTTTGACCGAGCTCTTCCGGTGTCATACTTTCCAGTTTCAGTCTTGCTCGGTCACGCGAAGCGCGAATATGATGTCGCATTAATAGCTCTGACATTTCTCCATCACGGCGCATCATGGCCTGTACAATCATTTCATGTTCTTGCATGGCGGTGGTGGAAAAGCCTGGGTTGAGACGAAAACGATAAAAACGTACGAGATCGTATAAATCCTGACACAGCATAGTCATTAAGCGATCATTTTTACTACCCTGAATAATGCAAAAGTGAAAATCCAAATCAGCATCTTGTTTTAGGTCGGTTTTGTGATAAACCTCAGGTTTGACAATGGCGTTTTGATGCCATTCCAATAAATCTTTCAGGTGTTGTAATTCGGGTTCACTCATATTTTGAGCAGCAAGGCGCGCCGCCATGCCTTCCATAGCTTCACGAATTTGATAGATTTCCATCAGTTGTTCGACAGAGAAACTAATAATGCGCGCGCCAATATTGGGTTTGCGCGTAACTAAATTGCAATTTTCCAGTTTGCCGATCGCTTCACGTAAAGAACCACGACTAACACCATAAATATTGGCTAATTCAGGTTCACTGATTTTTTTTCCAGCGGACAGCTCACCTTCCAAAATGGCGCGGCGCAAATCTAAAAACAAGCGGTCTGCAATAGTGACCGGCTCGTAGGTATGATAAGCCGAATAAAATGCCATAAAAACCGCCTCATTATATAACTGTTATTATGTTGACAATAATAGACTCAATCAGGGATTTATTAAAGATTTAAGCATATATTGTTGACATTTTACCACAAGGCACAAAAAACTAGCTATAAGCGTAAGTAATACTAACCGTAATGATAACCATGAAATCATCTGGCGTAAATGTTCCCGAAGGGCAGCTCAAGTATAGTTCCGATCTTGTTAAGGAAGCACACAAAAATCATGAAAAAAACAATTATTGAGGCCAAGTCGCTACAAAAGAAGGTTCACACTCCGCAGGATGCTAAGGGTGTAGTGCACGAATTACTTATTTTAAATGCGATTCATTTAGTTGTGCAGACAGGTGAATCAGTGGCTATTACAGGGGCATCAGGTTCCGGTAAAAGTACCTTATTAGGCTTATTGGCAGGCTTGGATACACCAAGTAGTGGCTCTTTGAATTTATTTGATCAAGATATTAGCCCGCTGGATGAAGACGGTCGAGCCGCTTTGCGACTAGGGCGAGTCGGTTTTGTATTCCAGTCCTTTCATTTGCTGGACAATTTGACTGCGCTGGAAAATGTTATGTTGCCCCTAGAATTAGGCAAGGGTGAAAGTAATATTCGCTCACGAGCAGAGCAGGCTTTACAGCAGGTGGGTTTAGAGCAGCGCGCAACTCATTATGTCACCCGCCTGTCAGGGGGCGAACAACAGCGAGTTGCTTTGGCACGTGCCTTTGTGACTCGGCCACAAATTTTGTTTGCGGATGAGCCGACCGGCAATTTGGATAAGGCAACAGGTCATGAAGTGGCTCAATTGTTATTTCGTTTACAAGTTGATTACCAAACCACCCTAGTGTTGGTCACGCATGATGAGAGCTTGGCTGATCGCTGTGAACATTGGTATCGCTTGGTTGACGGTGCTTTACAGGATGGGAGAGCCTCATGAGCGGCTTGCAAACTTGGCTAAGACAGTGGTGGCGGCGTTGGCGTTTGGCTGAAATGCGTTTGTTATTTTTGGCTCTGTTGGTGTCTGTGGTGGCTGTTTCATCGGTGGGGTTTTTTACTGATCGTGTTGAACGCGCAATGGAAAATCAAGCCATTCAGCTACTGGGCGGTGACTTGCTTATTCGTTCGCAACGCCCTTTGGCTGATGCGTATCGGGCGCTAGCACTGGAACGAGGTGTGGAAGTTGGCGAAGCGATTAGTTTTAGAAGCATGGTATTGTTTGGTGATGCTTTGCAATTAGCACAGGTCAAGGCCGTTTCAGCCAATTACCCTTTGCAAGGTGCCTTGGAAACGGCTGATCAATTATCGGCAGTCGGTCAAGCGACATCTCGACAAGCCCTACAGTCTGGTGAGCTATGGGCTGAGCCTCGCCTATTCAATGAGTTAGGTATCCAGCCTGGGGCGGAAGTGCAATTGGGTGCAAAGCAGTTCAAACTTAGCAAGGTGCTGATTAAAGATCCAGGTCAGGGAACGCGCTTTTTTGATCTTGCTCCCAATGTATTAATGCCTTTGGCTGATTTGGAGGCGACCGGCTTATTATCGCCTGCTAGTCGTGCCAAGTTTATAATGATATTTTCTGGTAATTCTCGTGCAATTCAAGATTTACATCAGTTGATTGATGCACGTCTACAGCCTACGGAAGAGATTCTTTCGCTGGAGGAAGGTTCTCCTACTGTGAGCCGTTCATTGGATCGTGCGAGTCGTTTTCTAGGCTTGGCGGCTTTACTCAGTGTGGTGCTGGCGGGAGCTGCCATTGCTTTGACTGCATCCAGTCTAGTGAAGCATGAAACTCGGCCTGTAGCAGTTTTGAAAGCTTTGGGTTTGTCTCGAAAAAGCATTTTGCTGGATTATTTATGCAATCTATGGCTGCTGGCTCTATTAGCGGGTGTTTTGGGGGCGCTCATTGGTTTTGGTTTGCAGTTTGTATTAGCACAATACTTGGGATCATTGATTGCAATGGTATTGCCTGCGCCTAGTGCTATGCCAGCACTGACAGGGCTTTTGACCGCTTTGCTGATGGTGAGTGGTTTTGCTTTGCCTTATTTATTCGGTTTAGTGAACACCTCGCCTATGCAAATTTTGCAAGGTGTGATGAATTTTAATGTGCCTGTCTTTGGTTGGCTTATTGTTGGGGGCTTGCCGGCTGTTTTCTTATTATTGTGGATACAGTCGGGCGATACAGTGCTAGCCTTGTGGTTATTGGGCGGTATTTTATTAGCTGTCTGTGTCTTCTGGTTGGTGTCAAGTTTGGTATTAAAAGGTTTGTCACGCTTAAGTCAGTATCCACAATGGCAGTATTTAGCCGTATTGCGACGTTCGCAGCGTTCTAGTCTATTGGTGCTGGTGTTTGCGATGGGCTTGTTTTCGCTATTATTGCTGACAAGTTTACGGACTGATTTGATTAGTCGTTGGGAAGCGAGTTTACCCGCCGATGCACCCAATTACTTTTTGATTAATATACAAGCTCAGGATGTTTCTGGTGTAAAAGCTTATTTGGAAGCCGAAGGTGTGGAGGCCAATCTCTATCCGATCATTCGTGGGCGCTTGGTTGCAATTAATGATAAACCTGTCTCTTCGGATGATTATGCGGCGGGTCGAGCCAAAAGTTTATTGGAGCGTGAGTTTAATTTGTCTTCTTTTGCTGAATTTCCTGATAGCAATACTTTGTTAGCCGGTCAGTGGTTCAATACTCAGGATAAAACAGGCTTTTCTATCGAAGAAGGTGTTGGTCAGTTATTGGGCTTTGGTTTGGGGGACAAGTTGACCTTTGATATAGCGGGACAGCCTTATACTGAAGTGATACGTAGTGTGCGTTCTGTACGTTGGGATAGTATGCAGCCTAATTTCTTTGTGATCGCGGGGTCAGGGGCTTTTGACGATAAGCCGCAAACCTTTATGACCAGTTTATATGTTGATCCTGTTGCTAAGCCTTTGTTGATTCCGAGTTTGGTTAAACAGTTTTCCAGTATTACAGCCATTGATACAGGTGCTATGTTGCAACAGATTCGCGCTTTAATGACACAAGCAACTTTTGCAGTACAAGGTATTTTTGCTTTCAGTTTGTTTACGGGTTTGATTGTATTATTAGCTGCCCTGCAATCCCAAAAAACAGAGCGGCGACGGGAACTGGCTATTATGAAATCACTAGGGGCTTCGCATCAGTTATTAAAGCAGCGTATCTGGATTGAATTTATACTGCTGGGTGCCTTGGCGGGTTTATTAGCGGGCTTATTTGCGCTGTTGTCCAGTAATGTACTGGGCTATTTCTTGTTTGAGCTGGCATTTGCATGGAATATTGGCTTGTTATTGGTTGGCATGGTGTCAGGCGCTGCACTGGTCAGTATTGCAGCTTATTTTAATTTACGTGGCTTATTAAATGTAACCCCTATTGCCTTGTTGGAAGGCTAATAGCAATATCGATCAATGCAAGTGGCTATGCCTTCTTTACAGGCAGTTTGTCGGCTCAGTATCGTGTAGCAGGCTGTCTGTCTGTTAAGATGAACGGATTATAAAAATAAATAAACGGAATGCCATCGCTATGGATACTACCCTAACTCAAAAGGAAGTTTCGCTTTACACCATACCGTTATCTGAAGGCAAAGCGAAAGAATGGATTAATTCCTTGTCCATTACGGACTTTGGTGAAAGTACTAAGCGTATCTTTCATGGATTGGCTGACTTTAATCGTCGTGCTGTACCGTCAGTCACTCGTGTGCGTATTGGGGAGCGTTTGCGCGCTAAGTTTGATTTATTAGTAGCTAATCTTCACCGTCATTTAAGTTATCGCTCCCTGCCTTTGCCACAGCGTAGTCAACGCATTCTGGATTTAAAATTATCCTTGTTATTGGAATTTGCGGGTTTATATCAGTTAGCAGCCTTGGATATGTTGACCCGTAATGAAGGCAGTAAGCGCGATTTGCAAGTGGCGATTTATCGGGTCATTGATTACATGGGGGAGTATTTGCTGAGCACTTACGCAGTGTATTCCAGAACACGGGAAACCATTTGGCATGATATTCATCATATGTATCTACTCGCTAGCGAGCAGGGTTTGGATCGAACTAAATTTGCAGATGCTCGCAAGGGGGCTCCTTCGATTGAGGCACGTTATATACAAATCAATTTATTGGCTTTATTCAAGCCTTATAGCTTACGTCAGGAAGAGGTCGTACGAGTTGCCCGTTATATAGAGTCTGTTACGCATCAGGTTAAGTTAACGAAGGAGTTATTGCCTAAAGAGCGTTTGGGCGATTTTGTACATGCGGCTATTTTGAATAATGATGAGCCCGCTGTCATTATGCCTTTTCGTGATTTGCCACATTCGCCCACTGTTCGTGTGTTCAATCTACGCGAGTTGATTGTTAGCATGGATCAAACCATTCAGCAAAGTAATGAAGATATAGGTGGTTCTGGTTTGGTATTGGGCAATGGCTTGACCCGTAATTTGATGAAGCGCATGTTTTATCATCTTACAACCGTGCGCAATCGTGAATTCAACCGTTTCCCTAAAGAAGAAAAAATTGCTGCTGTTGCCGGAATGGCTAGCGTCATTGATGTAGTGCGCAATGTCCGCGAAGACACTGTGCGTAAGCAGGAAGAGGATTTGCTGTTCAATACGATGTTGTATGGCGAAGCTTCATTAGTATCCTCGCAAGAGGAAGAGCCTGAAGCTGTCAGCGAAAATGGTATTTATATTTTGGAATGTATTAATAGCAGTGTGGGCGGCTATGGCCTGTTTTGGCCTAATGAAGAAAGTTGTCCCCTGCGGGTAGGCGAGTTGCTTGCTTTAAAGGACACCGCCAAAGAAGATACTAGCTGGATGGTGGGTGTCATCAAGTGGATGGAGTTTATTAATAAACAAGGCTTATACGGTGGTGTTGAGTTGCTCTCGACCAAAATCATGGTCGTGACCGTCACTAGCCTAGAGAATCGCAAGATTGCTTTCTCATTACCTTTAGAAGGTTTAATGCTGCCTAGTATTGAAGGCGGACGTGAAGATCCAGTGCTGATTTTACCTGCTTACCTTTTCCAGCCTGGTGACGAATTAAAGCTTAAGCTGCAAAATCGTGAAGAGCGCGTGGTGCTGACCGTCTTGGATGAGTGTCTGGGAGCTTTTGCGCATTTCCGCTTCGAAAGTGTTACTGTGAAAAAAAATAAACAGCCTGAAGGTTTTGATGGTTTGTGGGATTCCTTATAAGCTGAATTAATTGCCTTCTTGTAAGAAACGGGGCTAATTGATTTTCGCTCCGTCAAATTAGTTTACTCGATAGTCGGGAAAATCAGCCTTCAGACTTTTGAAGTTACCGGAAATTGGTATCTTCAGCAGCATGAAGCCACATCCCATTCCCTGTCTCATTCTCCAGCAAAGCCAGCCTGTTAATCAGATGCTGGAAACGGCTCTGCGCAAGCTGGAAACGAATGTTACCTTGCACCATGCCGGGAGTTGGATTGAGTTTGCCCACGCTTTAAGTGATACGACTTCACTGATATTTTGCCCGGCACGGATTAAGGATCAGCAGGGTAATCGCATTATGGAGTGGGTGCAGCGTCACTCACCCGATAGTTTAGTGATTTGGGTATCGCGGGAACGCTGGGAAAGCCTAGATACGCGGCTATTAGGCGTAGAGACTTGTACGGTTTTAATCGTTAATGAAGACGATTTGCGCCAACAATTGGATTATTTGGTGCATTATGCGGCGCTCAAGAATCACTTTCGGCAATGCAAGCATCTACTCAGTATTGCTGAGCTGCGTTGCCAATGGTTGGTCGATTACTCGCGTGAGCCGGTCGCCTATGTTTCTAAAGGGCAGCATCTACATGCCAATATAGCTTATCTGGCCTTGTTCGGCTTTAACTCGGAAACTGAAGCTTTAAAAACGCCTGTTATTAAATTAATTAAAGCGGATGAGCAGAAGATTTTTTCACCCGCAAGTTTCAATGCTGAATTAAGCGCACGTCCCTCCCACAAAATACTACTTACTTTTTGCCGTCCTGATCGGGAGACGTTTCGTGCTGAGCTACGTTTTATTCCTTCGGTGTTTCGTGGCCAGCGTTGTGTGCAACTCCATTTGCATCCCTTGGGACGCATAAATAAACAGCGTGTTAGCAAGCCCATACCGGCAGTGGTTGACCCTTGGGCAACTTATGTCGATGGCAGTGCTGCCATTGCACCTGTTACCCAAATGCCTGTTAGCCATAGAACGTCTAATCCTATAACTAAACCTAAGCGTGGTCGTCAGCAGATGCGACTGCGTTTTCAGGAAGCCTTGAATTTACGTAGCAAGGAACATGTTGCTTTGCGCGTGGCTGAGCCTTATTTACAAACTAGAGCAGGCAAGCCGATACCTTGGTCAATGCTTGTCCGACAACTACAGAAAGGTGCATTACGCTACAAACTCGATAGCTGGTTATTAAAAGCGACTTTGTCAAGTATTGCGTTGGCTGCACGGGAACAAAAAAATACAGCTTTTTTTCTGATAAATATGGGCGCTTGGGTATTTAATCAGCCAGAGCAGTTGCGTGAATTATTATCCAGATTATCCCGCAATCGTAGTGGTGTAGAGCGTCTGGTATTACAGGTCAAGCTAGAGGATTATGCTAAACATGAGTCAGTCGCTGTGCCTATTTTATTAGCTTTGTCACGGACAGGTGTTAAAATCAGTTTAGATATAGGGCAGCAGAGTGATTTGCATTTTATTCCTTTAGCTAGAGCGGCGCGGCTTAATTTTATTGCTATGCAAGTCACAAAAGGAACTGCCTCACGCTCTTCAAATGAGGCTGAGTTATTACCTGCCCACACTTTGGAAATGATGCGTGGTTTGGATGAGTTAAACATCACTATTATGATGGATGGTATTCAGGATATTACGACCTTAAATGCATTATGTAATACACCTGCAACCTATTTATTAGGCAGTATTTTGAGTCGTTTCCCTCATAAAAATAACAAAGTTCATCAGAGAAAAAGATGAATAAGCAGAGTAATATTTTTAGTCATTGCTGGCTTAAAGCACAAGGTATAAAAGAGCAATGTTGATGGTGTTTTATGTCGTTGGTATGGGCTTGCTGCTGGTGTTGCTAGCCGTTTTATTATTAAACGACTTACCACAGCAGCCATGGTCTGCTAGCGCTTTGCAAAAAATGACCGGCTTGCCGGTACTAGCACAAATTCCACGTCATTATTATTTAGGCTTTAAAGGGAAGCACTTTATCAATACAGTACTGCAATCTGAATTAACCTTGGATGAAATGTATCGGATTGCAGCCGCTAGTCTACGTTATACATCTGCTAAACAACCGTTTGTAGTTTTAGTAACGAGTAGCAAGCCAAGCGAAGGGAAATCCAGTACAGCCGTTGCGTTGGCTTTGAGTCATGCACAAATGGGAGATAAAATCTTATTGATTGATGCTGATTTGCGCAAGCCTAGCTTGCATGATAAAGCAAATTTAAATTTACAGTATGGACTGAATGATTATTTAATGGGGCATTTGGGGTTATCTAGGATTACGAAAACCTTCCCGGAGCAGCAAAATGTCTTTGTGATTACGGCGGGTAATCCTCTTAATAATCCTGTTACTTCGTTGTCAAGTCCGCTTTTTGCCCACTTGCTGCAACAAGCACGTCGCCATTTTGATGTGACTATTATTGACTCACCACCTGTCAGTGGTTTTGCTGACGCTTTGCTATTAAATGCCCTAGTTGATACCTGTGTCCTTGTAGTGGATGTAACGCAAGTTAATTTAGAGATTTTGCGCGATACGGTGACACGCTTACAGCAGGTTAGATCCAATGAAATAAGTTTACTTCCGATGAAAGTTTCACCGCGTTGGCCGGGAAAAAAATACTATCAACCTTATCGTCATAAGGTAAACAAGCGTGCAGCAAACCAGCATCGAAAGAAATCACTAGGGCTGGATTTGAGTCGTGGTATGGCCAGCAAGCCGGAAAGACAAAAAAAACGCCGACGTATTATTTGCCAGCGTTGATTCTGAATTACTTGTTATTATTCAGGTATAAATATTTAGGGTAGAGTGGTTTCACCCATTAAATAACGATCACATTCTCGTGCTGCTTGACGACCTTCATTAATAGCCCAGACCACTAAGCTTTGTCCGCGACGCATGTCACCTGCTGCAAAGATGCCTTCGATATTGGTTTGATAGTTACCATAATCAGCTTCTATATTGCCTCGGGCATCTGTGAGTAATTCCAAGGCATCGATTAGGGTCTTTTCCGATCCAGTAAAACCCATGGCCAGTAATACCAAATCTGCCGGTAAGACTTGCTCTGTGCCGGGAACTTCAATGAGATGGGGGCGACCCTCTGCATCTCTATCCCATTGCACGCCAATAATGTGTATTTCTTTCACCTTACCTTGTGCATCACCTACGAATTTCTTGGTAGCAATCAGGTATTGGCGCGGGTCTTGCCCAAATACAGCGGCTGCTTCTTCTTGGCCGTAATCGATACGAAAAATTAAAGGCCATTCTGGCCATGGATTATCAGGTGCGCGAGTGGCAGGTGGGCGCGGCATAATTTCCAGTTGTACCACCGATTTGCAGCCGTGACGTACTGATGTACCGACACAGTCGGTTCCCGTATCACCACCGCCAATGACAATGACATGCTTGTCTTTAGCTGAGATGTAGTTGCCGTCCTGTAGTTTGGAGTCCAATAGGCTACGTGTATTAGCAGTCAGAAATTCCATTGCTAAATGAATGCCTTGTAATTCACGGCCTTCTACGGGTAAGTCACGCGCTTGGGTCGCTCCGCCGCATAAGACAACAGCATCAAAGTTTTGCTGTAATTGCTCAGCACGGATATCTTTGCCCACTTCAACACCGGTCACAAACTCAATACCTTCTGCGGCCATTAAGTCGACACGACGCTGCACAACTAATTGTTTATCCAGCTTCATATTGGGGATGCCATACATCAGCAAGCCACCAATGCGATCAGCGCGTTCATAAACCTTGACCTGATGACCAACTTTATTGAGCTGATCCGCACAAGCCAGCCCAGCAGGGCCTGAGCCTACCACAGCAACTCGTTTACCTGTGCGTGTGCTGGGGGGAGTGGCTTGCACCCAGCCTTCAGCAAATGCTTTGTCAATAATAGTTACTTCATTCAACTTAATCGTGACAGGCGGCTCATGAATGCCCAGTGTACAAGAGCCTTCGCAAGGTGCTGGACAGACTCTTCCCGTAAATTCGGGAAAGTTATTGGTCATGCGTAAGCGCTCATAAGCTTCCCGCCACAAGCCCTGATAAATCATGTCATTCCATTCAGGAATCAGATTGTTGACCGGGCAGCCACTCGCCCCCCCCGGTAATACCTTGCCTGTCTGGCAGAAGGGAATACCACATTCCATACAGCGCGCGCCTTGGAGGCGGCTTTCTGATTCACTGTGGAAGTGTAAATGAAATTCACCCCAGTCCTTGATACGTTCTAATGGTGAACGGTCATCCGGTAACTGGCGCTGGTACTCGATAAATCCGCTTGGTTTACCCATGTATAAAAATCTCCCTGTTTTCAGTGGCCATCAGTTACCGCTGGCGCGAGAATCATCTTCATGATTGGCCTTAAAGGCAGCCATCAGCGCTTCTTCACCCATCATGCCTTGCGCTTCGAAAGCGCGAATGGTTGCCAACATGCGCTTATAATCGTGCGGCATGACCCGTATAAAGTGTTGGTACTGCTTGCCCCAGTCAGCCAGAATCATACTGCCACGCGGACTTTGTGTGTACAGCACGTGTTTTTCAATCATGGTTTTGACGAGTGCTATTTCAGTAGCATCTTCCAAAGCACCATAGGCCACCATTTCACGGTTACCGCTTTCTGCCAGTATGCCTTTGGTATCATAAACATAGGCCACGCCACCTGACATACCTGCTGCAAAGTTGCGGCCTACATCACCCAGAATGACAACCGTACCGCCGGTCATGTATTCGCAGCCATGATCACCCGCGCCTTCAACCACCACCTGCACACCCGAGTTACGTACACAGAAGCGTTCTCCAGCAACGCCACGAATATAAGCCTCACCGGCACTCGCCCCGAAAAAGGCCACATTACCAATCAGAATATTAGCTTCAGCAGTATAATGAGCCTCATGGGGTGGATAGACAATAATTTTGCCACCGGATAGACCTTTGCCAATGTAATCATTGGCATCGCCCTCCAACTCCAGCGTCATGCCTTTGGGGATAAAGGCAGCAAAGCTTTGCCCTGCTGAACCATTGAATTTTAGGTGAATCGTATCTTCTGGTAGCCCCTGAGCACCATAACGCTGGGTTAATTCATGCCCGGTGATCGTACCGACGACGCGATCAATATTTTTGATAGTGAACTCAGCTTTAACTTTTTGACCTTGTTCTAGGGCAGGCAAGCAAGTTTCTAAGATACGCTGCATATCCAGTGAAGCATCAATGCCATGATCCTGTAAGCGATTCCAACGTATACCATCGCATTCCTCTAATGCAGGCTGGTACAAAATATTGCTTAAATCGACACGGCCTATTTTCCAATGGTCGATGTTTTTCTGACGTAATTTGTCAACGCGCCCCACCATTTCGTCTACCGTGCGGAAGCCTAGTTTGGCCATGTATTCGCGCATTTCTTCCGCAATGAAGGTCAATAAGTTGACGACATATTGTGGATCACCGCTATACTTTTGGCGCAATTCGGGGTTTTGGGTCGCAATGCCCACCGGACAAGTATCCAAATGGCAAACGCGCATCATGACACAGCCCAGTGCAACGAGTGGCATCGTCGCAAAGCCATACTCCTCAGCCCCCAATAAAGCGGCGACCACCACATCACGGCCAGTCATGAGTTTACCGTCTGTCTCCAAACGCACCCGACTGCGCAAGTTGTTCAGTAATAAAGTTTGATGCGTTTCTGCTAGACCCAATTCCCAAGGTAAACCAGCGTGTTGCACACTGGTTTTAGGTGATGCACCTGTTCCACCGTCATAACCGGACACCAGAACCACATCTGCTTTACCCTTAACCGCACCGGCAGCAATAGTGCCTACGCCAGAACCAGCAACCAATTTGATATTGATGCGCGCAAAGCGATTAGCATTTTTCAGGTCATGGATCAGTTGTGCCAAGTCCTCGATAGAGTAAATATCATGGTGTGGTGGCGGTGAAATCAAGCCCACGCCTGGGGTCGTGCCGCGTACTCGTGCAATCCACGGATAGACTTTTTTGCCAGGTAATTGTCCGCCTTCACCAGGTTTTGCACCTTGAGCCAGCTTGATTTGTAGCTCTTGTGCATGGCTAAGGTATAGGCTGGTGACACCAAAACGGCCAGAAGCAACCTGTTTGATCGCACTACAACGTGAGTCACCGTTTGTTTCTGGTATGTAACGCGCTGGATCTTCGCCACCTTCGCCGGAGTTGGATTTAGCACCCAAACGATTCATAGCAATGGCTAAAGCTTCATGCGCTTCGGGGCTGATCGAGCCATAAGACATGGCGCCGCTTTTAAAGCGTTTAACGATTTCCGAGGCGGGTTCGACTGTTTCTAGCGGAATAGGCGTGGCCGCATAGTCAAAATCCATTAAATTACGCAGATTAAATTTGACCTCAGGATCTTCGCTCAATAAAGCCGTGTACTGCTTGAACAGTTTGTAGTCGCCCGTGCGCACGGCCTTTTGCAGCATATAAATCGTTTGCGGATTATACTGATGTGCTTCTTCACCACTGCGCCACTGAAAAACGCCACCTGATGTTAAGGAACGGCGGTCGCTGTCGTAATGATTAAAGGCACGTTTGTGACGGATGAGCGTTTCTTTGGCAATGGTATCCAAATCAATACCGCCAATACGTGAAGCTGTGGCGGTAAAATAGCGATCAATGACGCTGGGATGAATACCCAAAGCTTCAAAAATTTGTGCACCGCGATAGGACTGCACGGTAGAAATACCGATTTTAGACATGACCTTGATCACGCCTTTGGTGATCGCCTTAATGTATTGGGCAACGGCTTTGTCATGATGGGTATCGGTCAATAAACCTTCTGTAATCGCATCATCAATGGACTCAAAAGCGGTGTAAGGATTAATCGCTTGTGCGCCGTAACTGAGCAGGGCTGAGAAGTGATGCACCTCACGCGGTTCACCCGACTCTAAAATGAGTGCCACCTGAGTACGGTTGCCATGCCGAATCAGATGATGGTGCAAGCCTGAAACAGCGAGTAAAGAAGGAATCGGCGCATACGCTGCGTCCACGCCTTGATCAGACAATATCAATAAATTGACACCATGCTCAATCGCCACATCCGCCGCTGCAAACAGTTCACTCAGCGCACGTTCCAGTGTGCCTGCTTGACCATCCGCTTTGAACAGAATGGGCAAAGTGGTGCACCGGAAACCGGTACGATCGATATTTTTAAGCTTTGCCAGTTCGGCATTATCCAGTATGGGCGTTTGCAATAGAATCTGCTGGCAACTGTCTGGGGCAGGCTGGGTGATGTCGCCTTCAGAACCTAATGTTGTTAAGGAAGAGGTGACAATGGCTTCACGAATGGCATCTAATGGTGGATTGGTCACTTGAGCAAATAGCTGTTTGAAATAATTAAACAGCGGTTGCGGTTGGTCAGACAAGACTGCTAAAGGCGAGTCACAGCCCATTGCACCTAGTGGGTCAATACCATCACGTGCCATTGGCACAATCACTTTGCGTAAATCTTCGTAAGTATAACCAAAAGCTTTTTGGCGCTGAATCAAAGCGTCATGAGCAGGCACAGGTACTTCAGGCGCTGAAGGCAAGTCTTCCAAAGCTACCATGTATTGTTCAAGCCAAGCCTGATAAGGTTTAGTGCGTGCCACTTCAGCTTTGACTTCCTCATCGGAAATAATGCGGCCTCGTGCGGTATCAACCAGCAACATACGGCCTGGTTGTAAGCGCTGTTTGGAAATGACTTTTTCTTCTGGTAAATCGTCCAATACGCCGACTTCAGAGGCCAAAATAATCATGTCATCATGGGTCAGATAATAGCGTGAAGGACGTAAACCATTCCGATCCAATGTAGCACCTACAACTGTACCATCGGTAAAGCCTAGAGCAGCGGGGCCATCCCAAGGTTCCATGAGGCAGCTATGATACTGGTAGAAAGCCCGTTTGGCCGGGTCCATGTTTTCGTGCTTAGCCCAAGGCTCTGGTACCATCATCATCATGGCGTGCGGCAATGAGTAGCCGGATAGATACAAGAATTCTAGGGTATTATCCATGCGTGCAGAATCGCTACCGTCTGGACGCACAATGGGATAGAGTTTGCTAACATCCGTATCAAATATCTCGGTTTTAATTATATCCTCACGCGCATTCATCCAGTTCTGATTGCCGCGCATGGTATTGATTTCACCATTGTGAATCATATAGCGATTCGGATGGGCACGTTCCCAACTGGGGAATGTATTGGTGGAAAAGCGCGAGTGCACCAGTGCAATAGCCGTTTCCATATCAGGATCAGATAGATCGGGATAAAATAGTTGTACTTGCTCGGTTGTCAACATGCCTTTGTAAATAATCGTGCGTGAAGACAAACTGGCAAAATAGATGTAACCCGGATTTTCTCGATATAGCACCGCACTGGAAGTACGTTTACGGATGACATAGAGCTTACGTTCGAAGTCAATACCGGCTGGAACATCGGCAGAGCGTGCAATAAAGACCATACGCATCAAAGGCATGCTTTTCAGGGCAGTCTTACCGATAGGCGATGGATTAACTGGAATATCACGCCAACCTAGTATTGGTTGGCCTTCTTCTTGTGCAATGCGCTCAAAATGACTCACTGCATCAGCGCGAATAGCATCATCTTGTGGTAAATAAGTAAAGCCAACGGCATAATCGCCCGCATCAGGCAACTGGATATGTAATGCTTTACATACTTTCTGCATGAAACGGTGTGGGATTTGTAGCATAATGCCAGCACCGTCGCCGCTATTCTCTTCACAGCCACAAGCACCACGGTGTTCCATGTGGATAAGTACTTTTAGAGCCTGTTGTACAATTTGGTTGGATTTGATTCCCTTCAGGTGAGCCACAAAGCCCATACCACAGGCATCATGTTCGTGAGCAGGGTCATACAGCCCCTGTGGCGGGGGGAATAATGCAGTTTCTTTCATCGGATCCTTTCAGGCAACTCATCAAACAGTTGCGCTTAATGAAATAAAATTATAGGTGATATTGTCAACCTATCCTGAGTTGAATTTCAGGTAAGATGGCTCTAACAGGCTATCCCAAACGCATGGGTTCTTATTCTAATATTATTGAACAAGCTAAGTAAAAGTTTTTGCAGTGCACGATTTTTAGTGTGCCTGAGTTGGAGCAATGGCTGGACGTATTCCTAAAGCATTTATTGATCAATTACTGACTCGCATTGATATAGTCGATGTGATTCAGACTCGTGTGCCTTTGAAAAAAGCAGGGCGCGAGTTTACGGCATGCTGTCCATTTCACGGTGAAAAGACACCTTCTTTTAGCGTTAGCCCCAGCAAGCAGTTTTACCATTGCTTTGGCTGCGGCGCTCATGGCAGCGCGATTACTTTCCTGATGGAATATGATCATATGGAGTATACCGAGGCCATTGAGACTTTGGCACGTCACTTAGGTTTGGAAGTACCGCGTGAAACGACTAGTCAAAAGTCATTTGCGGCTAGTAAACGCCCACAACATGAACAAACTACTTACAATTTGTTAGATGAGGTTCGAACTTTTTATCAAGATCACTTGTCTAAGGCAGCATCAGCGCGAACTTATTTACAAAAACGGGGTTTAAGCGACGTAGTTATTCAACAATTTGCCTTGGGGTATGCACCTGATAGTTGGGATGCAGTAGGTAAACGATTCGTTGGACGTTTTACACAGAAGCAGTTATTGGACAGTGGTTTGCAGCTTGCGAATGCCTCAGGGCGAATCTATGATCGTTTTCGCGGGCGTTTGATGTTTCCCATTCGTGACCGTCGTGGGCGCACGGTGGGTTTTGGGGGGCGTGTGCTTGATGATAGTACGCCTAAATACCTGAATTCCCCAGAAACTGAATTATTTCATAAAGGTAGTGAGCTATACGGCTTTTATGAAGCAAGGCAAAACACTCGTCACTTAAAGCGCTGGTTGGTGGTCGAAGGGTATATGGACGTGATTGCTTTAGCGCAATACGGCATTACTTATAGTGTTGCTACTTTGGGCACTGCGACCACTCAAGAGCATGTGAGAACCCTGTTTCAGGGTGTGGCGGAGATTGTATTTTCTTTTGATGGCGACCGAGCTGGCCGCAATGCGGCTTGGAAAGCTTTGGAGGTCATTCTGCCAGAGTTACGCGATGATCGCAAAGTGAAGTTTTTGTTTTTGCCGCAAGGTGAGGATCCCGACAGCCAAATCCGTAAAGTGGGTAAGGAAGGTTTTGAGCAAGCCATACACAAAGCGCAAGCCTTATCAACATTTTTTATTGATGGACTGGTGGATAAGCTTGGTTTTGAGTTTGAGTCTGTTGCAACCTTAAATACGGTTGAGGATGGGGTAAAGTTTGCTACAGAAGCGAAGCGTTTATTGGCTTTGATGCCAGCTATTCACTTGAAAACGCACTTGTTACGTGAAGTACAGCGTCGTAGTCAAGTGGTGTTTGAGCAACAAGGTAAATCAATAAAAACATTTTCTGCAAAAGTACATTCGAATGGGGAGTTTAAGGCAGGACGTTGGCAGGAAGCTAAGCCAGTTTTAGGCGTTATTCCGCAACATAGTCGGGATTTTGAGGTGAAAAAAACACCTGTACGTTATGCTATTACTTTATTAATGCACTCGCCTTCACTGGCTAGTTCGGTTGGAAATCCTGAAAAGCTGTTGGAATGGAATCTACCTGGCATGGATTTATTGGCGCATTTAGTTGAAATTATTGAAGAGTATCCCCACATACATTCTGCCGCGTTATTGGAGCATTTTCGAGGTACTGTACACGAGCAGGTACTGTTGAAGCTGATGCAGTGGCAGCCTAATGAATCGGAAGAGGGTTTGTTACTACGTGAATTTGAAGACTGCTTATGCCAAATTCGCCGCCAAGCTCACCAAAAGGCTTTGGATAAATTGTTACACAAGGAGCAAACTGAAGGCTTGACTTTTCAGGAAAAACATGACCTTCTGTCGCTCCTGCACGACATTCACAATGTTGCCGGATGAATCATTAAGATAATCCATGCTATTTTACTAGTCTTTATTTTAACTACTGTGTGCTATAATCGCGCGTCCATTTTGTCGAGGTCGAAACGAGACATATGAGTCAACAAGAGCAGCAACAATCTAGTCTTAAAGAGTTGATTGCCCGTGGTAAGGAACAGGGCTACCTTACCTACGCTGAGGTCAACGACCATTTGCCGGATACTATCGTCGATCCTGAACAGATTGAGGATATCGTTGCCATGATCAACGATATGGGTATCACGGTGTTTGAGCATACACCGGATGCCGATTCCCTATTGCTGAACGAAGATGCTGTTCAGGCAGATGATGAAGCCGCTGAAGAAGCTGCCGCTGCTTTGGCGAATGTCGATAGCGATTTTGGCCGTACTACTGATCCGGTACGCATGTATATGCGTGAAATGGGGACTGTGGAGCTGTTGACCCGTGAAGGGGAGATACAGATTGCTATTCGCATTGAGGAAGGTCTGAATGAAATCCTCAAGGCATTGGCGCAATATCCAGCGTCCACCGAAGTATTATTGGAAATATCGGACTTAATTGAGCAAGAAGTCATGCGTCTGACGGATGTTATCAATGGCTTTGTTGACCCTAACGCCGTTGATGACGCGCCTTTTCAGTTACAGTCGCGCTCAGATGATGAGGATAATAGTGACGCTGAGCAGGTGGATGCGGTGGATAGCGACAGCGGTGATGTTGCCACGAGTGACGATGAGGAAGAGGATGTAACGGAAGATCCTGTTGACACTGGCCCTGACCCGGAAGAGGCGGCTGCTAAATTCAATGAATTACGCGGCTTATACCAAGCTGCGGTTGCGGCACGTTTGAATAATGATGAAAAAAATTATACCGCAGCGCGAGATGCTGTGGCCGCTAAATTCATGGAGTTTCGCTTAGCTCAACCTGTGATTGACAAGTTGACAGTACAACTTAATAAGATTGTTAATCGCATTCGTTCGCATGAGCGCAGTATTATGAAGCTGTGTGTGCAGCGAGGTGGTATGTCAAGGCAAGTTTTTGTGGAAAGTTTCCCACAAAATGAAACGGATGAGCAATGGTTGAAGCGTTTTTACGAAAGCAGGCCTGATATGCGCGATAGCCTCCAGCCTATTGAAGATCAGGTAGTGGAGTCTCAGCAACAGTTACGCGAAATTGAGCAAGAATGCCGTTTGAGTATTTCCCAAATTAAGGAAATCAACCGTAACATGTCGGTGGGTGAAGCCAAGGCTCGCCGTGCTAAGAAAGAGATGGTGGAGGCTAATTTGCGTTTGGTGATTTCTATTGCTAAGAAATATACCAACCGTGGTCTGCAATTCTTGGATCTGATCCAAGAAGGCAATATTGGCTTGATGAAAGCAGTTGATAAGTTTGAATACCGTCGTGGTTATAAGTTTTCTACCTATGCTACTTGGTGGATACGGCAAGCCATTACGCGTTCCATTGCTGACCAAGCCCGTACGATTCGTATTCCGGTTCATATGATTGAGACCATCAATAAGCTCAATCGTATTTCACGCAAGTTATTGCAAGAAATGGGACGTGAAGCAACGCCCGAAGAATTGGCGGAAGCGATGGATATGCCTGAAGATAAAGTCCGCAAGGTGCTCAAAATAGCCAAAGAACCTATTTCGATGGAGACACCGATTGGCGATGATGAAGATTCACATTTAGGTGATTTTATTGAGGACAATAATATTTTGTCACCGCTGGAATCAGCAACGACAAATAGTTTGTCTGAAGTGACCCGTGAGGTATTATCTAGTCTGACTTCGCGTGAGGCTAAGGTTTTGCGGATGCGTTTTGGCATTGATATGAATACGGATCACACTTTGGAAGAGGTCGGTAAGCAGTTCGATGTAACGCGGGAGCGGATTCGTCAAATTGAAGCAAAAGCGCTAAGAAAATTGCGTCATCCGAGCCGATCAGATATGCTACGCAGCTTTCTTGATGGCAATGAATCTCCGCCTTTGTCATAAAGTACAAAATTAAGTTTTTCGGGCCTGTAGCTCAGTTGGTCAGAGCAGTCGACTCATAATCGATTGGTCGCGGGTTCAAGTCCCTCCAGGCCCACCATTTTTACATTGCAATCATAGGACATTATCGTTGGAATAGTGGGAACGGGATTGGGTGAACTCCACCCGTAGTTCTTCCAGTCATTCAGCTAAACGTTTGGTGGTGTACACTGAGTAGTTGTTGACCCTGTGAACAAGCCGAAGCTGAATCTGCCTATTGATTTTTCAGAAGCTTAGTCACTTGTTCCAAACTCAAGCCTGTCATTTGTACAATAGCTTCCAGACTTAAACCATTCGCGTGTAGATGTTGGACAATGGTTGCCATGCCTTCCGTTCGACCTTTAGCCAGTCCCGCTTGTTCACCTTTCACCCTGCCAATTTGCTCACCCTCTTGCCGTCCGATCTCCAGACCTTCCTCCAAGCCCTCTTGATGTGCCGTGTCATAAGCATTCTTTAAATCTCGATAATATTTAATGCTGTCTTCATAGGCTTTACGCTCGCCGGGGGTGAATTGTGCCAGTTGTGCAATAGCAAAGGTACGCTGAAAGATGTCTTCGTGAAGTGCCTCCGGGATGCTGTCCAGTTCGTGTAAGTGCTTGAAGACATACAGCCATTTGTCTTGCAGGCTGCGCAGTTGTTCTGCCGTTTTGTTAAAGCGAGGTAGCACCAAATAAATAAAGTTGAGTTTTTCGTAAAACAAGCGATTCTGTTGATCTTTTAATTGGGCATGGTAGAGCACCTCTGCTTGGTCATCGTCCATGATGAAGTCGAGAATGCCAATGGTGTAAACCGCTTCCAGTTGATAGTCCCAATCCCCACGCTGGGCTTGTTCTTGAATCGCAAAGCTCGAGTAATAAATACTTCGATCTTTAAAGAACCTTTGTTTCACTTTTTGTAGCTCGACA